>Ga0180221_1000381_pt1 | contig 42627 bp, 35 predicted proteins | sample eDN5th37CKraftMG_FD_151339 | JGI IMG/M metagenome (GOLD analysis project Ga0180221, IMG submission 151339) | Enriched Miracle-Growth compost microbial communities from Emeryville, California, USA - eDNA 5th pass 37_C Kraft MG (version 2) (version 2) ...
TGTTTCGCGCGTGAGGCAGATGTTCCCGTGAGGTAACCGTGGCCTGACGGCCGCGACACGGCGGCTTCCTAGCGTCAGCGCCATGAACGAGACGCAGGGCACGCCCCCCAGCACCCGGCCGGAGCCGCGGCACGTCGTCGTCGTGGGCGGCGGCATGGTCGCGCAGCGGTTCGTCGAGGCCCTGCGGGCCCGCGACGACGCCGGCTCCTGGCGCGTGACGGTCTTCGCGGAGGAGCCCCGCAAGCCGTACGACCGGGTGGGCCTCACCCGTTACTTCGAGGTGCGCGACGCCGAGGAGCTCACCCTCGGCGACCCGGCCCTGTGGGACGACCCGCTGGTCGAGCTGCACCGCGACTGCGCGGTCGCGTCAGTCGACCGCGCCGCCCGCACCGTCACCGACCGGCTGGGCCGCGTGCACGCCTACGACGAGCTGGTGCTCGCCACGGGCTCCAGCGCCGCGATGCCGCCCATCGACGGCAACGACCTGCCCGGCGTCTTCGTCTACCGCACCATCGACGACGTCGCGGCGCTGCGCGGCTGGGTCGAGGCCAAGCGCGAGGCGGGGCGCGTCGAGACGCGGGGCGGCGTGGTCGAGCGGCCGGTGCGCGGCGCCGTCGTCGGCGGCGGCCTGCTCGGGCTGGAGGCGGCGGGCGCGCTCAAGGCGCTCGGCGCGCAGGCCACGGTGATCCAGTTCGGCACGCACCTCATGGACGTGCAGATCGACCTGGGCGGCGGGCACGCGCTCAAGCGCCTCATCAACGACAAGGGCATCTCGGTCCGCACCGACACCGCGACGAAGGCGATCCGCCCCCACCGCCGCACGGGGCACGTGGGCCGGATGGACTTCGCCGACGGCGGCCGGCTCGACGTGGACGTCGTCGTGATGGCGACGGGCGTGCGGCCCCGCGACGAGCTGGCCCGCGCGGCCGGGCTCGAGATCGGCGAGCGCGGCGGTGCCGTCGTCGACCTCACCTGCCGCACCGGCGACGCGCACGTGTGGGCGATCGGCGAGGTCGCGTGCATCGAGGGCCGGTGCCTGGGCCTGGTGGCGCCGGGCAACACGATGGCGGAGGTCGTGGCCGACCGGCTGCTGGGCGGCGAGGCGACCTTCCCGGGTGCCGACACCGCCACCAAGCTCAAGCTGTCCGGCGTCGACGTCGCGAGCTTCGGCGACGCGCACGGCCGCACGGAGAAGTCCGTCGAGGTCGTGTGGGCCGACCCGCTGGCCGGCGTCTACAAGAAGCTCGTCATGGCCGACGACGCCCGGACCCTGCTGGGCGGCGTCTTCGTCGGCGACGCGACGCCGTACGCGTCGCTGCGGCCGATGCTCGGCGCGGAGCTGCCCGGGGACCCGAGCGCCTTCCTGCTGCCGGAGGGCACCGGCGGCGCGCCCGCCCTCGAGCTGCCCGACGACGCGCAGGTCTGCTCGTGCAACAACGTCTCGGCGGGCACCATCCGCGGCGCGGTCAACGGGTCGTTCGAGGGGCACCGGTGCACCGATGTCGCGGGCGTCAAGGCCTGCACCCGCGCGGGCACGACGTGCGGCGCCTGCCTCCCGCTGGTCACCAAGCTCACGAAGACGGAGCTCACGAAGGCCGGCGTCGAGGTGAGCAACGCGCTCTGCGAGCACTTCGACCTCTCCCGCGCCCAGCTGTTCGACGCCGTGCGCGTGGCCGACCTGCACACCTTCAGCGAGATCATCGCCCGCTTCGGGCGCGTGCCGGACGGCGCCACGGACCCCGGCCGCGGCTGCGACATCTGCAGGCCCACCGTGGCGTCGATCCTCGCCAGCCTCGGCAACGGGCACATCCTCGCGGGCGAGCAGGCCGCGCTGCAGGACACCAACGACCACATGCTCGCCAACATGCAGAAGGATGGCACCTACTCGGTGGTGCCGCGCATGCCCGGCGGCGAGGTGACGCCCGAGGGGCTGATCGTCGTGGGGCAGGTCGCCAAGGACTTCGGCCTCTACACGAAGATCACCGGCGGGCAGCGCATCGACATGTTCGGCGCGCGCGTGGAGCAGCTCCCCGAGATCTGGCGGCGGCTCGTGGACGCCGGGTTCGAGTCCGGGCACGCGTACGGCAAGTCCCTGCGCACCGTGAAGTCGTGCGTGGGGTCCACGTGGTGCCGGTACGGCGTGCAGGACTCCGTCGGCATGGCCGTCGAGCTCGAGCTGCGCTACCGCGGCCTGCGCTCCCCGCACAAGCTCAAGCTCGGCGTCTCCGGGTGCGCCCGCGAGTGCGCCGAGGCGCGCGGCAAGGACGTGGGCGTCATCGCCACCGACAAGGGCTGGAACGTCTACGTGGGCGGCAACGGCGGCCAGACGCCCAAGCACGCGCAGCTCCTCGCCGAGGACCTCACGTCGGAGGAGCTGCTGCGCACCGTCGACCGCTTCCTCATGCTCTACATCCGCACCGCCGACCGCCTGCAGCGCACGGCGCCGTGGGTCGAGGAGTACGAGGGCGGGCTCGAGGCGATCCGCCAGGTGGTGATCGAGGACTCGCTCGGCATCGCCGCAGACCTCGACGCCGCGATGGCGCAGCACGTCGAGGGGTACGAGGACGAGTGGAAGGCCGTGCTCGAGGACCCGGAGAAGCTCGCCCGTTTCGGCTCCTTCGTCAACGCCCCCACGACGCCCGACCCGGCGCTCGCGTACGTAGCGGAGCGCGGGCAGAAGCGCCCCGCCACGGCGGACGAGGTCGCCTCCGGCGCTGACGGCCCTGTCGACCCCGGCCTCGTGTCCACCCTCACCAGCCCCGTCCTCGTCGCCGGCCCCACCCTGGAGGTGCGCGCATGACCGCCCTGACCTCGACCCCCACGTCCGCGACCGGGGCCGCCCTCGTGGACGGCCCGGGCTGGACCGCCGTGTGCCCCCTGGACGCCCTGGTCCCCGAGCGCGGGGCCGCCGCCCTCGTGACCGGCTCGGACGGCGAGGAACTGCAGGTGGCGCTGTTCCGCCTGCTGGACGGCACGGTCTGCGCCGTGCAGCAGCTCGACCCGTACTCGGGCGCCAACGTCATGTCGCGGGGCATCGTCGGCACCCGCGGCGGCACGCCCACCGTGGCGGCCCCGGTGTACAAGCAGGTCTTCGAGCTGCACACCGGCCGCTGCCTCGACGCGGCGGGCAAGGAGCCCCGGCCCGGCCTGGCGGCGGACCTCGCGTCGTTCCCGGTCGTCGTGTCCGACGGCGTCGTGCACGTGGGGATCGGATGACGTCGCGCCGCCCGGCCACGGGCCGGGTCACGCTGGTCGGCGCGGGCCCGGGCGCCGCCGACCTGCTCACCTACCGCGCGTGGCGCGCGCTCACCACGGCCGACGTCGTCGTCACCGACCGGCTGGTGCCGCGCGAGGTGCTCGACGACCTCGACCCCGCCGTCGAGGTGGTCGACGTCGGCAAGACCCCCGGCCGGCACACGCTGCCGCAGGAGGAGATCGACGCGCTGCTCGTGGCGCGCGCCCTCGCGGGCGAGCACGTGGTGCGCCTCAAGGGCGGCGACCCCTTCGTCTTCGGCCGCGGCGGCGAGGAGGTGGCGGCCTGCCGCGCGGCGGGGGTGCCGGTCGAGGTCGTGCCCGGGGTGTCGTCCGCCCTGGCGGCGCCCGCGCTGGGCGGCGTACCGCTCACCCACCGGGGCACGACGACGGCGTTCCACGTCGTCACGGGCCACACGCGCGAGGGGTCCGCGGCCGGTGCCGTGCTCGACGACGTGTCCGTCGCCTGCGTGACCTCCCGGGCGGCGACGCTCGTCGTGCTCATGGGCGTCGCGGCGCTGCCCGGGATCGTCGCCCGCCTGCTGGACGCGGGCGCGGCGCGGGACACCCCCGTGGCTATCGTGGAGCGAGGTTCGCTGCCCGACCAGCGGGTCACCCGCGTCGCCCTCGACCTGACCGCCAAGCGCGCCGAGGAGGTCGGGGTGCGCGCGCCGGCCGTGGTCGTGATCGGCGACGTGGCCCACGAGGATCTGCTGGAGGTCGCGCGTGACGCAGGAGGAGCCGCAGGGCGGCCCGGTGGCTGACGCCGCCGCGCGCACGGCCCGCCCCGCGCTGGGGCAGGTGATGGCGGGCTGCACCGTGCTCGTCACGGCCGACCGCCGGTCGGGCGAGCTGGCCGCCGCGCTGGAGCGCCGGGGCGCCGCCGTCCGGCACGCGCCCGCGCTCAGCATGATCCCGCACGTGGACGACGACGCCCTGATCGCCGCGACGCGAGCCCTCGTGGCCGACCCTCCGGACGTCGTCGTCGCGACCACCGGGGTCGGCTTCCGCGCGTGGATCGAGGCTGCGGACGCCCACGGCCTCGCGGACGAGCTGCTCGCCGTGCTCGGCCGCGCGCGGATCGTGGCGCGCGGCCCGAAGGCGCGCGGCGCCATCCAGGCCGCGGGCCTGCAGGCGGACTGGGTCGCGGAGTCGGAGACGTCCGCGGAGGTCGCCGAGGTGCTGCTCAGCGAGGGCGTCGGCGGGCTGCACGTCGCCGTCCAGCACCACGGCGCGGGCGCCGACGGGCTGGACGTCGTGTTCGAGAAGGCGGGCGCCCGCGTGTCCGCGCTGGTCGTGTACCGGTGGGGGCCGCCGCCCGACCCGGCCGCCGTCGAGGCGTCCGTCCGGGCCGCCGCGGCGGGGGAGATCGACGCCGTCGCGTTCACCTCCGCCCCCGGCGCGGAGGCGTGGCTGCGCGCCGTCGAGGCGCAGGGGCTGCGCGACGAGGTCGCCGCCCGCTTCGTCGACGGGTCGATGGTGGCCGCCGCCGTCGGGCCCGTCACGGCGCGCCCGCTCGAGTCGCGCGGCATCCCGACCCTGCAGCCCGAGCGCGGCCGGCTCGGCGCGCTCGTCCGGTCGATCGTGGGGCACTACGAGCACCTCGAGTCGGTCGCGCTGGCCACCGTGGCCGGGCCGCTGGTCATCCGGGCGCGCGTCGCCGTCCTCGACCAGCAGGTGCTGCCCCTGTCACCCACCGGCGTGGAGGTGCTGCGCCTGCTCGCCTCCGCCGGGGGCGCCGTCGTCCCGCGCGAGCGCGTGCTCGACGTGCTGCCCGGCAACTCTCGCGACCCGCACGCGGTGGAGGTCGCCATCGCGCGCCTGCGGGAGGCCGCCGGGCGCCGCGACCTGGTGAGGACCGTCGTCAAGCGCGGCTACCGGATCGAGCTGGCGCACGACTGACCGTCAGTGGTGGTGGCCGTTCCGGCCCAGGGTCGTCTCGGGGGTCGCGCCGGGCCGGGTCCACTGCGCGGTCGGCCGGCTCGTCGGCCCCCAGGTCGCGCGACCGTCCGCGTCGGTGCGCCAGTACCAGCAGATCGGGGCGCCGTGCCCGCCCGTCGGCGACCCGGCGTCGGGCGCCTCGGGCCAGCCCTCCGGGTCGTCCTGCCACCCCTCGCGCCGGCCGTACGGCGTCATGTCGAGCAGCCCGAGCGTGGTGTCGGCGGGCTCGTTGCCGCGGCCGGTCGTGGAATAGGTGAGGAAGGTGCGGTCGCCGTCGCGCAGGTAGCAGGTGAGGTGGCCCTCCTCGGAGCGGAGCGCCGTCTCCACGCCGCGCACCGAGTACCAGGGCTGGGTGTACCCCATGAACTCGACGTAGGGGGCCACCTCGTCCCACGACCCGGAGGTGAGCGCGGCGAACGACACGCCGCGCGCGTGGAGGTAGGTGGCGTCCCGCAGGTGCCAGAGGTTGAAGGTGCAGCCCTCGCACTGCCCCTGCGGCGGCGTGCCGTCGTACCACATGGAGTGGTAGACGACGAGCTCGTCGCGGCCCTCGAAGACGTCGAGGAACGGCACCGGCCCGGCGGGGCCGACGACCTCGGCGGCGGCGTCGACCTCCACCATCGGCAGCCGGCGCCGGGCCGCGGCGATCGCGTCGCCCTCGCGGGTGTGCGCCTTCTCGCGCACGAGGAGCTCGTCGCGCGCCGCCTGCCAGGTGGCGAGGTCGACGACGGGCGGCCGCCCGGCTCCGACGGGTCCGCGGTGCGTGGTGCTGGTCATGGTGCCTCCTCGGGGTCACCGGGCAGACCCGGCCTCCGGGCGGAACTCATCGCTCGGCACTCGTCCGCCGGTGGGGTAGACGTCCACCTCGGCGGCCTTGACCGACAGCCACACGCGCGCGCCGGGGACGAGGGACAGCTCGGCGGCCGACTGCGGCGTGATGTCCGCGGCGAGGCGGTCGGTGCGCACGCGGACCAGGTCGCCGCGGGGCTCGAGGGAGCGCACGGTGGCGCGGAAGGCGTTGCGCGGGGAGCCGTGCTGCTCGTCGAGGTAGACGGCCACGGCGGCGGGTCGGAAGACGGCCGTCGTCGGCTCCCCGACGGCGAGCCCGGCGGTCGGGGTGCGGCCGTGCACGACGTCGCCCGCGGGCGTGCGGACGCCGTCGCCGGTCCAGGCCCCGGCGAGCAGGTTGAGCCCGGCGACGCGCGCGGCGAACGCGCTGCGCGGGCGGCTCAGCACCTGGGCGGTGGGGCCGCGCTCGACCACCCGCCCGCCCTCGACGACGGCGACCTCGTCGGCGAGCAGGAGGGCGTCGAGGACGTCGTGGGTCGTGATGATCGCGGTCTGCGCGGCGAGCAGGTGACGCAGGTTCTGGCGCAGCTCGGGGGTGACGTCGACGTCCAGGGCGGCCATCGGCTCGTCGAGCAGCAGCAGCCGTGGCTCGGCGGCGAGGGCGCGGGCGAGCGCGACCCGCTGCGCCTGGCCGCCGGAGAGCGTCGACGGCGGCCGGGAGGCCAGGTGCGCGAGACCCACCTGCTCCAGCCGTCGGTCGGCGGCGGCGTCGGCCGTACGGCGCCGGACGCCCTGGGACCGCGGGCCGAACGCGACGTTCTGCCGCACCGACAGGTGCGGGAAGAGCAGCGGCTCCTGCGCCAGCAGCGCGACCCGTCGGGCGTGCGGCGGCACCCAGGTGCGGGTCCGCCCGCCGTCGGCGCGCACGAGGGTGCGGCCGTCGAGCACGATCTCGCCGTGGTGCGGGCGCAGCGTCCCGGCGACGAGGCCGAGCGCCGTCGACTTGCCCGCCCCGTTCGGGCCGAGCAGCGCGAGCGTGCGGCCCTCCGCGACGTCGAGCGCGACGTCGAACTCGCGGGCCGGCAGCGTGGCGGCGAGGGTGAGCGTCACAGCGGCCCCCGGCCCCGCCGCGTGGCGGCGATGACGACCACGGCGACGACGACGAGCAGCAGGGAAAGGGCTACCGCGGCGTCGGGGTCCGTCTCGCGCTGCAGGTAGATCTCCAGCGGCAGGGTGCGGGTGACGCCCTGCAGGCTGCCGGCGAACGTGATGGTGGCGCCGAACTCGCCGAGGGCGCGGGCGAACGACAGCACCGCCCCGGACAGCAGGCCCGGCCACACGAGGGGCAGGGTCACCCGCCGCAGCACGGTGGTGGGGCGGGCGCCGAGCGACGCCGCGACCGCCTCGTAGCGGGCGCCCGCCGTGCGCAGCGCCCCCTCGAGGCTCGTCACGAGGAACGGCAGCGCGACGAACGTCTGGGCGAGCACCACCGCCGCCGTCGAGAACGCGACCTGCAGGCCCGCGACCTCGAGCGTCTCGCCGAGCAGGCCGCGGCGGCCGAACGTGTACAGCAGCGCGACGCCTCCCACGACGGGCGGCAGCACCAGCGGCACCATGACCAGCGAGCGCAGCAGCTCGACCCCGGGGAAGCGGCACCGCGCCAGGGCCAGCGCCATCGGGACGCCGAGCGCCAGGCACGCCGCCGTGCTCGCGGCCGACGTCTGCAGGCTCAGCAGCAGCGCCGCCCGCGCGGACTCGCTGGTGACCAGCGACCCGAAGCCCGCCCAGTCGACCCGCGTGGCCATCGCGACCAGCGGGAGCAGCACGAACAGGCCACCCACCGCGGCGGGCGCGAACGCCCAGCGGGGCACGCCGACGGCGGCCTCGCCGGTGGAGCGCGTCGTGGCTCGCACGGGTGCCTACGACGCCGACGGCGGCGCGAAGCCGTACCCGGCGAGCGTGCGTCGGCCGTCGTCCGACAGGACGAGGTCGACGAACTCCCGCGCGAGCCCGGGCTGGTCCGCGTCAGCCACGGGGGCGATCGGGTAGGTGTTGACCGCGGCGGCCGACTCGGGGAACGCGACGCCCTCGACGCGGTCGCCCGCGGCGGCGACGTCGGTGACGTAGACGAGCCCGGCGTCCGCCTCGCCCGCGGTCACCTTGCCCAGCACGTCGGTGACGCTCTGCTCCTCGCTCACCGGCCGCAGGTCCAGGCCCGCGGCGTCCGCCACCCGCGCGGCCGCGGCCCCGCACGGCACCGTGGGCGCGCAGGTCACGAGGGAGACGTCCGTGTCGGCGAGGTCCTGCAGGGTCTCGACGCCCGCGGGGTTGCCCGGCGGGACGGCGACCTGGAGCGTGTTCGTGGCGAAGTCCCGCGGCTCGCCGACCAGGTCGTCGGCGACGAGCGCGTCCATCGTCGCGGTGTCCGCGGACGCGAAGACGTCGGCCGGCGCGCCCTGCTGGAGCTGCGCCATGAGGGCGGACGAACCGGCGAGGCCGAGCTGCACGTCCACGCCGGGGTGCGCGGCCTCGAACTGCTCCGCCAGGTCCTCGAACGAGACGGTCAGCGACGCCGCCGCGAAGACCGTGAGCGTCGTGGCGCCCTGGACGGAGCCGGCCGCGCCGACGCCGCAGCCCGTGAGCGCGGCCGCGGCGAGCGTCGCGGCGACGGCCCCGGCGGCGACGTGCGTCCGGGCGCGGCTCCTCGGCCCGTGGCCCGTCACGCCTCGGCCTCGATCACGACCGTCGTCGACTTGATGACCGCCACCGCCACGGAGCCGCGCTCCAGCCCGAGGTCGCGCACGGCCTCGGTGCTCATGAGGGAGACCACCCGGAACGGCCCGCACTGCAGCTCCACCTGCGACATGACCGTGTCGCTGCGGATGTCCGTGACGAGGCCGACGAAGCGGTTGCGCGCCGAGCTCTTCATCCCGCCCGGCAGGGCCGGCACCGTGGCGTGCTCGCGCGCCACCATCGCCACCTCGTACCCGTCCACGACCTTGCGGCCTGACGCGTCCGTGGTGGACCCGAGCAGGCCCCGGTCGATCCACCGGCGGACGGTGTCGTCGCTGACGCCGAGGTACACCGACGCTTCCGAAACTCGCATGTGCGGCACGAGTGGCATCCTAGCCCCGCATCTGCGCATTTGGGAGCGGCGAATCCCCGCATGTCGACCTGCTCGAACGCACTGGTCCACGCGCACCGCCCGGGGAACCTCCGCGACAGGTGGCCCGCTAGCATCCTGCCGTGACCGGCGACTATGCGATGGGCGAGAGCGACGCGAGGGCCGCCACGACGCGGCGCGTTGCCACGCTCGGGACGCTCTCCGCGGTCTGCCTCGCGGGCCTGAGCGTCACTGCCTGGAGCGGCGGGTCACACGGCGCGTCGGTTGCGGCGGGAGTTGTCGCAGGGGTCGTGAGCGTCGTCGTGCTGACCGCGGTCCTCATCCGCCGGGCGACCGACCGCCTCGTGCGGCTCGCCGAGCACGTCGCCCAGCTCCGGCCGCACGCCGTCGTGATCCCGGCCCTGTCGGGCGTGGAGATGCGCATGATCGCCCGGTCGCTCGGCTCGCCGACGTCGGGCTGGAGCACCGCTGGCGGATCACCGGCCGTGCTCTCCGTGTCGTCGGACAGGTGCGAGGTGTGGAGCGGCCGCGCGGAATACCAACCACGCTGGGCGGTCGATCGTGCGGGTGCGCGGGTCACCCGGCGTGCCGTGGTCGTCAGCGGCGCCCCGTGGCCCGGCGTCCAGGTTGCTGATGGCCTGTACCGGATTGTGGTCGCACCGAGGTATGGGCCGGTGACAACGTTCTCATCCCGACGCGAGGAGTACGTGCGACGCGCACTCGAGTCTCTCGGCGTCGATCCTCAGGCGTCCGAGCCCAAGCATCTCGACGGAGGTCAGGCACCAGACGCGCGATGGCATCCACAGATGACACGCCAACTGCGTCCCGGACCATCGGCCCGGTGGTGGGAGCACGCCTTCACGGCGCTGTTCGGTACGGCCGGGGTGTTCCTAGCTGCCGCGTGCTTGGCCTTGGTCCTTCCGGGAGAGCCCCCGTGGGCTCTGCCGGCCATCTACGCGTTCCTCAGCTGCGCGCTCCTCCTGGGCCGAGGGACGTTGTCGCCGATGCTCTGGATCGTTGACCGCCGGATCGAGGCGGAGTACGCAGCGGGATACGCGACCAGCACTGCGGCGTGGTACGACGACGGCGCCCCTGTCGAGGTCGTCGACCCGAGGTCGCGCAGAGTCATCCGTCTTGCTGGTGAGCTGCCCTACGCCGACAGGACGCAGCAGAAGGCGCTTCTGAAGGACCGGGTGGACCGGGCCCGCGGCGTGGCCCGGCGAGCAGCCGTGTGAGCGCGAGCTGTCCTGCCGTATCTCGTCCGTGCCAGCGAAGAATAGGCTGACGCCCGTGCATGACGACGTGACGCGGCGACGGTCGGTGGCCGACCACGCCGCCGCGGTGGCGGTGCTGGTCGGGCCCGCGCTGACGGCGGCGCGCGCGCAGGGCGCCGCGCGCATCGACCTCGCGACACTCCTGACCCAGACGGGCGCGGCGGGGGCGCTGGCGCCGCGGGTGCTCGTCCGCGACGTGCGGGCGGCGGTCGCGCTGCCCGGCTTCGACAACTCCCAGATGGACGGCTTCGCGGTGCGCTCCGCGGACCTCGCCGCCGCGGCCGTCGACGTGCCGGTCACGCTGCCCGTCGCCGCCCCCGTCCCCGCGGGCACCCAGCCGCCGCCGCTCGAGCCGGGCACCACGGCTCCCGTGATGACCGGCGCGCCGGTGCCGCCCGGGGCGGACGCCGTCGTCCGCGTCGAGGACGCCGACCCGCCGTCGTTCCCGGACCCGGCGACCGCCGCCGACGTCCGGTTCGCCGCGCCCGTCGCGCCGGGCACGTTCGTGCGCACGGCGGGCTCCGACGTCGGGACGGGGGACGTGCTGCTGGCGGCCGGGACACCGTTGGGCGCCCCGCAGCTCGGGGCGCTCGTCGCCGCCGGCGTCACGACCGTCGACGTGGCACAGCCCCCGCACGTCCTGCTCGTCTCGACCGGGTCGGAGCTGGTCCCCGCGGGCGCGCCGCTCGGCCCGGCGCAGGTGCACGACGCGAACGGCGCGGCCCTCACCGCCGCGCTGGCGCAGGCGGGCGCCCGGGTCACGCCCCGCGTGGCCCCGGACCAGCCCGACGCCCTGCGGCGCGTGCTCGCCGACGCCCCGGGCGACGTCGCGCTCGTCGTGACGACCGGGGGCGTCTCCGCCGGCGCCTACGAGGTGGTGCGCCAGACGCTCACCGGCGCCTGGTTCGGGCACGTGGCGGTGCAGCCCGGCGGGCCGCAGGGCCTCGGCACGGTGACCCTCGGGTCGGGCCGTGACGTGCCGCTCGTGGCGTTCCCCGGCAACCCGGTGAGCGCGTTCGTGTCGTTCGAGCTGTTCCTGCGCCCGGTGCTCGCCGCCGCCACCGGGGCGTCGCCCGCGCGCCGGGCCGCCGGCCGCGCCCCCCTCGCCGAGCCGCTCGACTCGCCGCCCGCGCTGCACCAGGTGCGCCGGGCCGTCCTCGACGCCGACGGCCGCGTGCGCATGAGCGGCGGCCCCGGCTCGCACCTGCTGACCCACCTCGCCGCCGCGACCGTCCTCGTGCACGTGCCGCCCGGCGTCGCGCACCTCGACGCCGGCGACCCCGTCGACTACCAGGAGCTCCGTTGACCGACCCGAACGACCCGACCCAGGGCCTGACCCACTACCGCGCCGACGGCGCGGCGCACATGGTCGACGTCTCCGCCAAGGACGTGACGAAGCGCGAGGCCACGGCACGGGGGGTGCTGCGCACCCGCCCCGACGTGGTCGAGCGGATCGCGTCGGGCGACCTGCCCAAGGGGGAGGCGATCGCGACCGCGCGCATCGCCGGGATCCTCGGCGCCAAGCGCACGCCCGACCTTGTGCCGCTGTGCCACCCGCTGCCGATCTCGGGCGTGGAGATCGACGTCGTCCCCGGGCAGGACGCCGCGGGCACAGTCGAGATCACCGCCACCGTGCGTACCACCGGCCGCACCGGCGTCGAGATGGAGGCGCTCACCGCCGTCACGGTCGCGGGGCTCACGCTGTACGACATGATCAAGGCCGTCGACAAGGCCGCCGTGCTCACGGACGTCCAGGTCGTCGCCAAGTCAGGCGGCAAGAGCGGCGACTGGGCGCGGCCGACGCCCGGGCAGCCCGACGGGGAGGACGCATGACCGCCGCGCACGAGCACCACGACACCCACCACGAGACCCACCACGACACCCACCACGGTACGCACGACCGGCACGACGGCGCCCGGCGCGTCGCCGTCGTCGTCGCCTCCGACCGCGCGGCGGCGGGGGAGTACGAGGACCGCTCCGGCCCGGCGGCCGTGGCGTGGTTCGAGACCCGCGGCTGGCGCACGTCGCCGCCGGTCGTGGTGCCCGACGGCGAGCCGGTGCGCGAGGCGCTCGCCGCCCTGCTCGTGCGGGCCCCGGACGACGTGCCCCACCTGGTCGTCACGACCGGCGGCACCGGCCTCGGCCCGCGCGACCGCACGCCGGAGGCGACCCGGGCCGTGCTGGACCGCGAGGTGCCCGGGATCGCAGAGCTCGTGCGCGCACGCTCGATCGCCCCCACGGACCCGACGAAGACGGCGGTGCCGGCCGCGGCGCTGTCGCGCGGCACGGCGGGCGTGGCCGGGCGCACACTGGTGATCAACCTGCCCGGCTCCGTGGGCGGCGTGACGGACGGCCTCGACGCGCTGGCCGACGTGCTGCCGCACGCCGTCGACCAGCTCGCGGGCGGCGACCACCCCGTCGCGCACGCCGGCGAGGACGCGGCCGGCGAGAACCAGGCCGGCGAGGACCAGGCGGGCGAGGCGGTCGTGCTGCGCGCGGACGTCGTCGACACCCCGCTGGACCCGCTGCTGGCGGAGCTGAGCACGCTGGTGCGCGACGACGCGTGCGGGGCGGTGGCGACGTTCACCGGCTACGTGCGCGACCACGACGGGGGCCGCGGTGTCGAGCGCCTGCACTACGAGGCGCACCCGGACGCGGCCGCGGTGCTGCGGGCGGTGGCGGAGCGGGTCGCGCGGCGCACGGCCGCCGCGACCGGGGACCGCGTCCGCCTCGCCGTCGTGCACCGCACCGGCGACCTCGGGATCGGCGACGTCGCGGTGGTCGCGGCGGCCGGGGCGGGGCACCGGCAGGCGGCGTTCACCGCGGCGTCGGACCTGGTGGAGGAGCTCAAGGCCGAGGTGCCGATCTGGAAGGAGCAGAGCTTCGACGACGGCACGTCGGAGTGGGTCGCCTCCCTCGGCTGAGCTGCGTCCCGGGTCGCGCCGGGCCGACCCCGCAGGTCGCCTGCTGTTCACCTGAGGGTCGGCGGCACGACGGGGCCCGGACACCGGTGGCTCCTACGTTCGGGCACGTCACTGCCGGACCATCCTCAGGAGTGCCCGATGACGATCGCCCCCGGGTCGCGCCCGCTGCTCGAGCTCGCGGCCACGCCCCACCCCGCGCCCCACTACGCGCGCGGGAAGCGCAGCCCGGTCACGTGCCGGCTCAAGTGCGCGGACGCGTGCTTCCACCCGGCGCCGAACGAGTCCGCGAACGAGTACTTCCGCGACGTCGCGTCGCGGGCGCTGTCGCGCCGCGTCGTGCTCGGCGGCCTCGCCGCCGCCGCGGCCACGGTCGTCGTCGGCCAGGTGGCCGGAGCGCCCGGCGCGAGCGCGGTCGCCGCGGGGCCCGGACACGGACCGGGGCACGGGCCGGGCAAGGGCCTCGCCTTCGGTGCGATCGCACCGCAGGACGCCGGCCTCGACGCGTTGGTCGTCCCCGAGGGGTACGAGTGGTCGCCGATCATCCGCTGGGGCGACCCGATCCTGCCCGGCGGCCGCCCGTTCGACGCCGCGCGGCAGACGCCCGAGCAGCAGGCCAAGCAGTTCGGCTACAACGTCGACTACCTCGACATCCTCCCCGCCGACCCACACGACGTCCGCCCCCGCGGGAAGACACGGCGCGGCACGCGCGGCCTGCTCGTGAGCAACCACGAGTACACCAACGCGGGGATCATGTTCGACGACTCGTACGACGCCGCCACGCGCCGCGCCATCGAGCGGGCGGCGTGGGGCCTGTCCGTGGTCGAGGTGCGCCGTGACCGCGAGGGCACCCCGTGGACGTACTCGCGGCTCAGCCGGTACAACCGGCGCATCACCGTGGACACCGAGTTCCGCGTGGACGGCCCGGCGGCGGGCTCGCGCCTGCTGCGGACGGTCGCCGACCCGAGCGGCACCCGCGTGCGCGGCACCCTCAACAACTGCGCGGGCGGCACCACCCCGTGGGGCACGGTCCTGTCGGGCGAGGAGAACTTCCACGCGAACTTCCGGGTCAGCGGCGCGGACCCGCGCGACGCCCGCTACGGCCTCAAGGACGCCGCCACGAGCTACGGCTGGGAGCTCGACGACCCGCGCTTCGACGGCCGCAACCCCGGGTACGAGAACGAGAACCACCGCTTCGGCTGGGTCGTCGAGGTCGACCCGTACGAGCCCGACGAGGCGCCGGTGAAGCACACCGCGCTGGGCCGCTTCAAGCACGAGGGCGCTAACGTCATCCTGTCGAGGCGCGGGCACGCCGTCGCCTACATGGGCGACGACGAGCGCTTCGACTACGTGTACAAGTTCGTGTCCAAGGAGCGCTTCCGCGAGGGGCGCAGCAGGTGGGCGCGCCGCCACAACAAGACCCTGCTGTCCGAGGGCGACCTCTACGTCGCGCGGTTCCGGGGCGACTCCCCGGCGTCCGAGATCGACGGCACGGGCGCGGTGCCGTCCGACGGCGCGTTCGACGGCACCGGCGAGTGGGTGCCGCTGGTCACCGGCGGCCGGTCGCGGGTACCCGGCATGACCGTCGAGGAGGTGCTCGTCTTCACCCGCCTGGCCGCGGACGCCGTCGGCGCCACGAAGATGGACCGCCCGGAGGACGTCGAGCCCCACCCGCTCACCGGCCGCGTCTACGTGGCGTGCACCAACAACACCGACCGCGGCAAGGCGGGCACGGAGGGCGCCACGGAGCCCAACCCGCGCACCGCCAACCGCGACGGCCACGTCGTCGAGATCATCGAGGACGGTGGCGACCAGACCGCCACGACTTTCACGTGGAACGTCCTGCTCGTCGCGGGCGACCCGTCGGTGGACGACTCGACGTACTTCTCCGGCTTCCCGGCGGACAAGGTGTCGCCCATCTCCTGCCCCGACAACCTCGCGTTCGACGCCGAGGGGAACCTGTGGATCTCCACCGACGGCGCGCCGTCGACGATCCGGAAGTGCGACGGCCTGTTCAAGGTCACGCTCGCCGGGCGCGAGCGCGGCCGCGTGGAGCAGTTCCTGTCCGTGCCGCGCGAGGCCGAGACCTGCGGCCCCGTCGTCGACTCGCGCGACGGGATGGTGTACGTCAACGTGCAGCACCCGGGGGAGGGCGGCAGCGTCGACGCCCCGACGTCCTTCTTCCCCGACTACCTCGCCGAGGGGGAGCGGGTGCCGGCCGGCGCCTGGCGCGGCCCGCGCCCGTCCACGGTGCAGGTCTACAAGGCCCGCCGCGGTCCCGGCCGCGGCTGATCCCGCGGTGGCGGCGGGCACGCGCGCAGTTCGTAGACTGGGGGACCGTGACCACCCCCCAGGCGCCGGCCGGCGCCTACCTCGACCACGCCGCCACGACCCCCATGTCGCGGGCGGCGCTCGAGGCGTACGTGACCGAGGCCGGCCGCACCGGCAACGCCAGCTCGCTGCACTCGGCGGGGCGCGGTGCACGGCGGGTGATCGAGGAGTCCCGCGAGTCCGTCGCGGCGTCGCTCGGGGCACGGCCCAGCGAGGTGATCTTCACCGCGGGCGGCACGGAGGCGGACAACCTCGCCGTCAAGGGCATCTTCTGGGGCCGCCGCCGCACCGACCCGCGGCGCACCCGGGTGCTGGTCTCCGCCGTCGAGCACCACGCGGTGCTCGACCCGGCGTTCTGGCTCGCGGGGCACGCCGGCGCGGAGATCGTGCTGCTGCCCGTGGACGCCGAGGGCCGCCTCGACCTCGCGGCCCTGCGCGCGGAGCTGGCGGACCACGCCGACGAGGTGGCTCTCGTGTCGGTGATGTGGGCCAACAACGAGGTGGGCACGCTGCAGCCCATGCGCGACGTGGTCCGGCTCGCCCACCAGCACGGCGTCCCGGTGCACACCGACGCGGTGCAGGCCGTCGGGCAGGTCGAGGTGGACTTCGCGGCCTCCGGCGTGGACGCGCTGACGGTGACGGGCCACAAGCTCGGCGGCCCGCACGGCGTGGGCGCGCTGCTCGCCCGTCGCGACCTGGCGATCGAGGCGGTGCAGCACGGCGGCGGCCAGGAGCGCGGGGTGCGCTCCGGCACGCTGGACGCCCCCGCGATCCGTGCGTTCGCCGTCGCGCTGGCCGAGGCGGTCGCCGCCCGGCCGGAGCGCGCCGCGGCCCTGCGCTCCCTGCGTGACCGGCTCGTCGCCGGGGTGCGCGCGGCCGACCCGGGCGCCGTGCTCCGCGGCCCGGACCCGACGACCGACCCGGGTGCGCGCCTGCCCGGCAACGCGCACTTCACGTTCCCGGGCACGGAGGGCGACTCCCTGCTGTTCCTGCTCGACTCGGCGGGCGTGCAGGCCTCCACGGGCTCGGCCTGCCAGGCGGGGGTGCCGCAGCCGTCGCACGTGCTGCTCGCGATGGGGGTGCCCGAGCTCGACGCCCGTGGCGCCCTGCGCTTCTCCCTCGGCGCCACGTCGACGGCCGACGACGTCGAGCGCCTCGTCGCTGCGCTGCCCCAGGTCGTCGCGCGGGCGCGCGCGGCCGGGCTCGTCTCCGCGCCCGCCCGGACCGGGGGTGCGGCATGAGGGTGCTGGCCGCGATGTCCGGGGGCGTCGACTCCGCGGTGGCCGCGGCGCTCGCCGTCGAGGCCGGGCACGACGTCGTCGGCGTGCACATGGCGCTGAGCCGCAACCGCGACCAGTTCCGCACCGGGTCGCGCGGCTGCTGCTCCATCGAGGACGCCGGGGACGCCCGTCGTGCCGCGGACGTGCTCGGCATCCCGTACTACGTGTGGGACCTCTCGGAGAAGTTCGAGGAGACGGTCGTCGCGGACTTCCTGTCCGAGTACGAGGCGGGCCGCACGCCGAACCCGTGCGTGCGCTGCAACGAGCACATCAAGTTCGAGGCGCTGCTCGACAAGGCCACGGCCCTCGGCTTCGACGCCGTCGCGACCGGGCACTACGCGCAGGTCGTGACGCGCGAGGCGCCCGACGGGACCGTGCACCGCGAGCTGCACCGCTCGCCGAACTCCGAGAAGGACCAGTCGTACGTGCTGGCTGTCATGGGCCCGGAGCGGCTGGCGCGGGCGATGTTCCCGCTCGGCGGCTTCGCCTCCAAGGCGGAGGTCCGGGCCGAGGCGGAGCGGCGCGGCCTGTCGGTGTCGGCCAAGCCGGACTCCTACGACATCTGCTTCGTCGCAGACGGCGACACCCGCGGCTTCCTGCGCGACCGGCTCGGCTCACGGCCGGGGGAGGTCGTCGACACCGACGGCAACGTCGTCGGCGAGCACGACGGCGCGTACGCGTTCACGGTCGGCCAGCGCAAGGGCCTCGGGCTCGGCCGCCCCGCCGCGGACGGCAGGGCCCGGTACGTCGTGGACGTGCGGACGTCGTCGAACACGGTCGTGGTGGGCCCGGCCGAGCTGCTGAGCGTGGACCGGATCGCCGCCGGGAAGGCCGTCTGGTTCACCCCGCCGCCGACCGACTGGCTCGACGGGGTCGAGGTGCAGGTCCGCGCCCACGGCGCGCCGGTGCCCGCGCGGGTGCGCGCGACCGACGCTCCGGGCATGGAGGTGCACCTGACCGGGACCCCGCTGCGCGGCGTCGCCGCCGGCCAGTCGGTCGTCGTCTACCGCGGCACGCAGGTGCTGGGCCAGGCGACCGTGGCCGACGCCCGGCGCGGCTAGGCGGACGCGCCCCCGCGCGCGAGCCGCTGCCGGTGAGCCTCGTAGAGCACGATCGACGCGGCGTTGGAGGCGTTGAGCGAGCTCGCCGCCCCCGCCATCGGGATCGCCAGCGTGACGTCCGCGGCCTCGCGCCACGCCTTCGACAGCCCCACGGTCTCGTTGCCGACGGCGAGCAGCACCGGGCCGGTGAGGTCGACGTCGGCGGGGGCGGCGTCGCCGTCCTCGTCGGTCGCGACGACGGTGACCGGCGTGCCCGCGCGACGCCGGTCCTCGACCCAGTCCATGACCTGGCCGGGCGAGGCGGCGCGCACCACGGGCAGCGCGAAGAGGGAGCCCGTGGAGGCGCGCACGGACTTCGGGTCGTAGGGGTCGGCGGCGTGCCCGGTGACGACGAGGCCGGCGGCGCCGAACGCGTCCGCGGACCGCACGACCGCCCCGACGTTGCCGGGCTGGGTGGGGCGGTCGAAGGCGACGCCCAGGAACGACGGGCCCACCGGGATGCGGTCCAGGTCGTCGTCCGGCATCGCGACGACGGCGAGCAGCTCCGTGGCGCCCTCGTCCTTCTCGGCCAGCGCGGCGAGCAGCTCCGGGGCCATCGCGATCGTCTCCGCCCCGGTGGCCTGCAACATCTCCTGCGCCCACGACGACAGGCGGCGGTCGGTCTCGTGCAGCAGGGTGCGCACCTGCCAGCCGTGCTCGACGGCCAGCGTGATCGGGCGCACGCCCTGCACCAGGAACTCGCCGGCGCGGCCCCGCTTGGTGCGGTTGGTGAGCAACGTCTGCAGCTGCTGGAAACGGGCGTTGCGCACGGTGATCCGCATGCCCGCAGTCTGTCACGCGCGGGTGGGCGGACGAGTCCCGGCTACCGGCGCAGCTCGTGCTCCCACCACACCTGGTCGCGCATCACCCAGTGCTCGGCCTCGAGCCCGTCGGCGACGCGGACCAGGTGCATCTCCCGCACCGTGAACCGGCGGTGCGACGGCGCGACGCCGAGGAAGAAGCCGGAGTGCAGGGCGCTGAACGCGACGTGCAGGGCCACCATGTCGCCCTCGGTGACGGCGTGCAGCACCTCGACGCGCTGCTCGTCGAAGGCGTCGTGGAACCAGTGCATGGTGGCGACGAGGGCGTCCGGGCCGCCGGCGCACCCCGGCAGCACGTCGTGGTTGCGGAAGCCGGGCGCGAGCTGGCGTCGCAGCACCGCCTCGGCGCACGAGGGCATCGCGTTCGCGTGCACGCGCGTGGCCACGGCGCGCGGGGTGGACAGCACGGTCGCCGAGCCGTTCGAGCCCGGCACGGTCGGGGGCGTGGTCCGGCCCGCGGGTGCCGCGGGCGCCTGGTCGAGGATGACGGACATCGGGACTCCTTCGTCGGACCGTTACCGTGCTCCTACCCTTCGAGAGCAGTGAGCCGTCGCGGCGTGACGCGACGGGAGAGGTGACGTGGTGGTGAACTTCGAGGACGCGCGACCGGGCCGGACCGGGGCGGACGCATGACGGCGGTCTCCGGCCACGGGCCGTGGCCGGGCGGGGCGCGCGACGAGCTGACGGCGCAGCAGACCGTCCTGGACGACCTGGCGGCCCTGCCCACGGGCGTCGACCCGGTGCCGTTCCTCGCCCAGCTCGTGGGCCGCGGGCCGGGGGCCGACGCGGTGGGGCGGACGGCGGCGCTCCTGCCGGAGATGCCCGTCGAGCTCGGGCCGCACGGCTGGAAGCTGACCGACCACCCCGGCACGGACCTGCGGCGGGCGGACGCGCTGCTGCGCGAGGACCTGTCCGCCCTGGCCGTGGCCGCCGTCGGGCACGCGGGGCCGCTCGCCGTCGAGCTCGTCGGGCCGTGGACGCTGGCCGCCCAGCTGTGGTCGGCCCGCGGCGACCGCGTGCTGGCCGACGTCGGAGCCCGCCGCGACCTGGCGCTCGCGCTGGGGGAGGCCGTCCGCGCCCACCTCGACGACGTGCGCTCCCAGGTCCCCGGGGCGACGCCGGTCGTGCAGCTCACCGAGCCGCTGCTCGGCCAGGTGCACGCCGGCGTGCTGCCCAGCTTCTCGGGCTACTCCCGGCTGCGCGCCGTGCCCGGGCCGGACGTCGTGGAGGGGCTGCGTCCCGTGGTCGACGCGGCGCACGCCGCCGGCGCGCGGGTCGTCGTGCACCTCGGCGCCACGTGGGTGGGCGTTCCGCCGGTCGCGCTCGCGGGCGCGGACGCGGTGGGGCTCGACCTCGCCGACCTCGGGCCCGCGGGCTGGGACGAGCGGGCGTGGGAGCTCGTGGCCCGCGCCACCGAGCGCGGCATCGGGCTGTGGGCCGGTCTCCCGGCTCCCACGGTCTCGCAGTGCTCCGGGCCGCAGCTGGGCGAGCTGGTCCGCCTCGTCGCCGAGCCGTGGCGCCGCATCGGGCTGCCGGCGTCCGGCCTGGCCGACGTCACGCTGCTGTCCGCACCGCGCCGCACCCTGGAGGACGTCGACACGCACCGTGCCGAGCTGGCGAACCTCGGGCGCGTCGCCGACGCGCTCGCCGAGCGCGCCGCCGGGTGAGAGATCGAGCGCCGGAAACTGCGTAGGCTGATCTCGGCGTCGGCCCCACCGGCGCGGTGCCCGCGACATGACCCCGAACCGCGAAGGACCCCCGTGACCAGCCTCCGAGCCGTGCTCTTCGACCTCGACGGAGTGCTCACCCCGACCGCCGAGGTGCACATGCGGGCGTGGGAACGCCTGTTCGCGCCGTACTGCGACGCCCACGGCCTCGCGCCGTACACCGCCGCGGACTACTTCGCGCACATCGACGGCAAGCCCCGGTACGACGGCGTGGCCTCGTTCCTCGCCTCCCGCGGCGTCGTCCTGCCGCGCGGCAGCGCCGACGACGAGCCGGGGGAGGGCACCGTGTGCGCGCTCGGCAACCGCAAGGACGTCATCGTCAACCGCATGTTCGAGGACGAGGGCATCGAGCCCTACCCGGGGTCCGTGCGCTTCCTGGACGCCGTGACCGCCGCCGGCGCGCAGGTCGCCGTGGTGTCGTCGTCGCGCAACACGCCCGCGGTCCTCGCCGCGGCGGGCCTGACCGACCGGTTCCCCGTCGTGGTGGACGGCAACGTCGCGGCCCGCGAGCACCTGGCCGGCAAGCCGGCCCCCGACACGTACCTGCGCGCCGCCGAGCTGCTCGGCGTCCCGGCGTCCGAGGCGATCGTGGTCGAGGACGCGCTGTCCGGGGTGCAGGCGGGCGCCGCCGGGCCGTTCGGGCTGGTGCTCGGCGTCGACCGGGGTGTCGGGGCGCAGGCCCTCGCCGCCCACGGCGCGGACCGCGTGGTCGCCGACCTGGGCGAGCTCGACGCGACCGTCCTGGACACGCCCGCGTTCCGGCACGCCGGCTCGCACGATGCCACCGAGGGAGACCGAGCATGATCCGCCGCACGGCCGACGAGCAGCGGTCGCTGGACCGCATGCGCTTCCCGGCGGAGCCGTGGCGCCTGGTCGAGGCCCAGTTCTCCGCGGAGGACCTCGGGGTCACCGAGTCGCTGTTCGCGGTGGCGAACGGCTACCTCGGCATGCGCGGCAACGTCGAGGAGGGGCGCGAGTCCCACGCGCACGGCACGTTCGTCAACGGCTTCCACGAGACGTGGCCGATCCGCCACGCCGAGGAGGCGTACGGCTTCGCCAAGGTGGGCCAGACCATCGTCAACGCGCCGGACACCAAGGTGATCCGCCTGTACGTGGACGACGAGCCGCTGCTGCTGCCCGTCGCGGACCTTGTCGACTACGAGCGCTCCCTCGACCTGCGCGACGGCGTCCTGCGCCGCGAGATCCTGTGGCGCACGCCGTCGGGCAAGCGCGTCAAGGTCACGTCGCAGCGCATGGTGTCCTTCGTCGAGCGGCACCTGGCCGTCATGACGTTCGAGGTCACCCTGCTCGACGCCGACGGTCCGGTGGCGATCTCCTCGCAGATCCTCAACCGCCAGGACGGCCAGGACGAGTACCACGTGCCGGCCGCGTCCCTCGGCGAGGGCTTCGACCCGCGCAAGGCCGAGGCGTTCGCCGGGCGCGTGCTGCAGCCGCAGACGCGCTGGGGCGACGACGAGCGGCTCGTGCTCTCCTACCGGTGCACCAACTCCGGCATGACGCTCGCCGTGGCCGCCGACCACCGCCTCGAGACCGAGGACGAGTGGGACGTGCGCACGCAGGTGGACGACGACCTCGCCAAGCACGTCTTCCGCATCGACGCCAAGGCCGGGCACACCATCCATCTGACCAAGGTGGTCTCGTACCACACGTCCCGCGGCGTCCCGACGCGCGAGCTCGTCGATCGCTGCCGGCGCACGCTGGACCGCGTGCGCTCGGGCGGCATCGAGGAGCAGTTCGTCCACCAGCGCACCTGGCTCGACGACTTCTGGACCCGGTCGGACGTCGAGATCACGGGGCGGCCGGAGATCCAGCAGGCGGTGCGCTGGAACCTCTTCCAGCTGGCGCAGGCGACCGCGCGGGCCGAGGGCTCGGGCGTCCCCGCCAAGGGCCTGACGGGCAGCGGCTACTCGGGGCACTACTTCTGGGACACGGAGATCTACGTGCTCCCGTTCCTCACGTACACCAGCCCGCGCTACGCCCGCAACGCGCTGCGGTTCCGCTACCAGATGCTCGACGCCGCGCGGCGGCGTGCGCGAGAGCTTTCACAGAAGGGCGCGCTCTTCCCGTGGCGCACCATCAACGGGGAGGAGGCGTCGGCCTACTACGCCGCGGGCACGGCGCAGTACCACATCGACGCCGACATCTGCTACGCGCTGGTGCAGTACGTCCGCGCCACGGGCGACCGGGACTTCCTGCGCCGCGAGGGCGTCGACATGCTGGTCGAGACCGCCCGGATGTGGGAGGACCTCGGCTTCTGGCGGGCCAACGGCGACGACAACTTCCACATCCATGGCGTCACCGGCCCGGACGAGTACACGACGGTGGTGAACGACAACCTCTTCACCAACGTCATGGCGCGGTTCAACCTGCGCGCCGCGGCGTTCGTCGTGGAGACCATGCGCGAGGAGTACCCGGAGGACTACGCCCGCCTCGCCGACCGGCTGTCGCTGGGGGTGCACGAGACGGCGGAGTGGACGCGGGCCGCGGACCACATGTCCATCCCGTACGCCGAGAGCATCGGCATCCACCCGCAGTCCACGCACTTCCTGGAGCGGGAGATCTGGGACCTGGCGGCCACGCCGGTGACCAAGCGGCCGCTGCTGCTGCACTACCACCCGCTGGTGATCTACCGGTACCAGGTCATCAAGCAGGCCGACGTGGTGCTGGCGCTGTTCCTGCAGGGGCAGCACTTCTCCGCGGAGCAGAAGCTGGCCGACTTCGAGTACTACGACCCGCTGACCACGGGGGACTCGACGCTGTCCGGCGTCGTGCAGTCGATCATCGCGGCGGAGGTGGGGTACCACGAGCTCGCGCTCGAGTACTTCGTGTCGTCGCTGCTCGTCGACCTCGCGAACCTGCACGACAACGCGGCCGACGGCGTGCACGTCGCGTCCGCCGGGGGCACCTGGTCGGCGCTCGCGTTCGGGTTCGGCGGCATGCGCGACCACGACGGCGTGCTGTCCTTCGACCCGCGGCTGCCGCAGGGGTGGGAGGCGCTGACCTTCCGCGTCACCTGGCACGACTCGCGCCTGCGGGTCACCGTGCGGCCCGAGGAGCTGGAGCTCGTCGCCGAGACGGGCGACGGGGCGCGGGTCGTGGTCCGGGGTGACGAGGTGAAGGTGACTCCGGGGGAACCGGTGGTCGTCCCCCTCGACGGTCAGGGCCCGGTGCGCCCGGGCCGGCCCAGCCTGCGTGCGCTGTCCGGCAACCGCCGCGAGGACGGCACCCTCATCACCGCGACGGTGCCGCACTCCTGACCGCGCGCGGGTCGAGCCGGTCGCGCAGGAACGTCCACGCCAGCGCGGCCATGTGGGCGGCCTGGGCGTTGTTGGCCGCGCCGCCGTGGCCGCCCTCGACGTTCTCGTAGTACGTCACGTCCTGCCCGCCCGCGGACAGCATGAGCGCCGCGAGCTTGCGCGCGTGGCCCGGGTGCACGCGGTCGTCCTTCGTCGACGTCGTGAACAGGACCGGCGGGGAGGTGCGGCCGGCGTCGTACAGGTGGTAGGGCGAGAAGGTGCGCAGGAACTCCCAGTCGTCCGTGTCGGGGTCGCCGTACTCCGCCACCCACGACGCGCCCGCGAGGAGGTGCGAGTAGCGCTTCATGTCGAGGAGCGGCACCTGCACCACCACCGCGCCGAAGAGCTCGGGGTACCGGGTGAGCATGTTCCCGGCCAGCAGCCCGCCGTTGGAGCCGCCCTGCGCGCCGAGGTGCGCGGGCGAGGTGATGCCGCGGTCCACCAGGTCGCGCGCGACGGCGGCGAAGTCCTCGTAGGCCCGGTGGCGGTTCTCCCGCAGCGCGGCCTGGTGCCACGCCGGGCCGTACTCCCCGCCGCCGCGGATGTTCGCCACCACGTAGACCCCGCCGCGGGTGAGCCAGGCGCGGCCGACGGTGGCGGAGTAGCCGGGCAGCAGCGGGATCTCGAAGCCGCCGTAGCCGTACAGCAGGGTGGGCGCGGTCCCGGGGGTCGTCGGGTCGGCCGGCCGCACGAGGTTTTCCCGCCCCACGACGAAGTACGGCACACGCGTGCCGTCGGCCGACGCCGCGAAGTGCTGCTCCACGACGATGCCGTCGGCGTCGAAGAACGCCGGCGCGGCCTTCAGCGGGGCGGGGGCGGAGGCGCCCGTGCCGTCGACGGTCGCCAGCGCGAGGGTGGACGGCGTGAGGTAGCCGGTGGCCGTGACCCAGACGTCGTCGCTGTCGACCGGGTCGACGGCGCGCACCCCCACCGTCAGCAGGCCGCCGCCGAGGGGCAGCCCGGAGCGGGTCCACGGCGCGCCGGCCGCCGCGTCGGCGGGCGGGGTGAGCACGTGCAGCGCGTTCTTCACGTCGTCCAGCACGTTGACGACGAGGTGGTGGCGCGTCCACGAGGCGCCGACCAGCGACGTGGACGGCGTGGGCTCGAACAGCACGGTGAGCTCGCGGGAGCCGGCGAGGAAGTCGTCGGCCGGCGCGGCGAGCAGGGAACCTGCCGCGTACGTGCGCGTGCCCGCGTCGTGTGTGCCGCCGGCCGCGGGCACGGTCCAGTCGTCGCGCAGCTCCACGAGCAGCCACTCGCGGTGGAAGCCGACCTCCGCCGACTCGGGCACGTCGACCTTCACGAGGCGCTGCCCGCGCGTGCCGACGGCCTCGACCAGGTACGTCTCGGACCGGTAGAACGCGATCGCCCGGCTCACGACGTCGCGCTCGAACCCCGGCGTGCGCGAGCGGCGCGCCGAGATGTACATGTCGTCGGCGGTGCCCTCGTACACGACGACGGCGTCCGACAGGGGCGTCCCCCGGCGCCACAGCTTGACCACGCGCGGGTAGCCCGACGGGGTCGTCGTCCCGGGTCCGAAGTCCGTGAACACGTACACCGTGTCCTCGTCGGCCCACGCGAGCCCGCCCTTCGCGCCGGTGCGGCCGTCCTCGCGGGCGGTGTCGCGCTCGAAGCCGCCCTCGGACGCCGGGACGAAGCGGCGCTCGACCAGGTCGAACTCCCGCGTGACGTCGGCGTCCGACCCGCCGGGGGACAGGTCTACCAGGGCGCGGCGCCACGGCTCGCCCGCGGCGAGCTGCGCGGGCGTCGGCCGCAGCAGGGACGCGCCGTGCCAGACCCAGCTCTCGCCCTCCTCGGCCGCGAGGGCGTCGAGGTCCAGCACCGTCTCCCACGCCGGGTCGTCAGTGCGGTACTCCTCGAGGGTGGTGCGCCGCCACAGCCCGCGCTCGTGCTCGGCGTCGCGCCAGAAGTTGTACAGGTGGTCGCCGATGCGCGAGACGTCCGGGATGCGCTCGTCCGAGTCGAGCACCTCGCGGATCGCGGCCTCCGTCGCCGCGAAGTCCTGGGTCGCCCCGAGCGTGGCGTGGGCGTGCTCGTTGCGCTCGCGCACCCAGGCCAGCGCGGCCCCGCCGTCGACGTCCTCGAGCCACGCGAACGGGTCCGGCGCGGACGGGTCGAGCGGGGTGGCGGGTGAGGCGTGCTGCGCGGCGGACGGGGCGGTCTCGAGTCGCTCGGCGGTCATGCTCGGCACCCTAGCCGCCGGGGGCGGAGAAGGGCCGCGACCGGGGCGCGCCGACGCTCCGGCTCCTTCCACCGCGGGGCCGCCCGTGGTAGAAACTCCTGGTCAGGGCATTGATCCCGCTTCGGGCGCTCCGGGAGGTTGACGGAGAAGACCGCATTCGTGCGGTTTCACGAGGCCGCGGGACCGACCATTCCACCGACGGGGGTGCGGTGAGCACGACGACCTCTGCCGGCATGCGCGCGACGACGCGCGTGCCGGCCCAGTTCTGCGCGGCCGCGGCCGTCCTGTGCGTCGTGGCGCCGCCGCTGCTCGACGACCGGCTCTCCCGCGAGGCGATGTGGGGCGTGACCGCCGCGGCGGTCGTGCTCGTCGTCCTCACCGTCGTCCTGCTGTCCGCGGCGGCGGCCCGGTCCGACGCCGCCCGCCGCGCCGTGGGGGCGCACCGCGACGCGCTGGCCGCGGACCTGGCGGCGAGCGCCCGCGCGGTGGAGGACGCCACCGCGGAGCTGGGCCGGGCCCGCGAGGCCCGCCAGGACCAGCGGGTCGCGGTCGAGACCGCCGTCGTGGCGCTCGGCCGCAAGGTCCAGGCGTCCGCGCACCGCATCCAGGAGGAGGCCGCGCGCATGGTCCAGCGGCACTCCGCCGACCCCGACGTGCTGCAGACCTCCATGCGCGTGGACCACGCCGCCGCCCAGCACGCGCGCCTGGCCCAGAACCTCGTGACCCTGTGCGGTCGCCGCCCGGGGCAGACCTGGGACGACCCGCTGCCGCTGGCCGACGTCGTCCGCGCCGCCGCGGGGCGCATCACGGCGTTCCAGCGCGTGGACGTGTCCGGCGACCCGGGCCTGGCGGTGGTCGGTCGCGCCGTCGAGCCGGTCGTGCACGTCGTGGCGGAGCTGCTGGCGAACGCGACGCAGTGCTCCCCGCCGAGCACGCAGGTGCTCGTCACGGTGCGACAGGTGCAGCGCGGGGCGGTCATCGAGATCGACGACTGCGGCGTCGGCATGGTCGCGCGCGAGCTGGAGCGGGTCCGCGCGGTCGCGTCGGGCCGGCGGCCCGTGGGCATCGCCGACCTGGGCGAGGTGCCGCAGACCGGCCTCGCCGTCGTCGGCGCGCACGCCCGCGCCCTCGACCTGCGCGTCGACCTCCTGGAGTCCGTGTACGGAGGCCTGCGGGCCGTCGTCCTGGTGCCCGCGGAGCTCACCACGCCGGCGGCCACGACGACCGGGACGCTCGCCCCCGCCGTGGAGGCCGCCTGGCCCCAGGACGGCGCCGACCGCGGCGACCCGGCGCCCCCGCCCGACGACGCTCCGGAGAGGGCGAGGGCGACAGAGACCGCCACCGGGCCCGACGGGACGCCCACGCTGCCCCAGCGCCGCCGGCGCCGCGGCACCGGCCCGGGCACGGGTGCCCAGCGCACCGTGCCGGCGGCGCCTGCCGCCGCCGCGGCCCCCGCCGCCACGCAGAGCGCCGAGGAGGCGGGCGCGTGGATCGGCGCGTTCTTCTCCGCGGACCGGGCCACCACGCCGACCACCACGCCGACCACCGCGGCGACCACCGTGCCGGCGGGCGGCCCGGCCCCTCACCCCACCGCCTCAGACCCCACCAGCCAGCCGTCGTCCGCCGTGACGGACGGGACCCCGGAGGACTCATGACGACCCAGACCGACACGACGCCCCCCGCGACCACGCACCCCGACAGCTGGATGCTCGACCTGGTCGCCGGGGTGCGGGGCGTCCAGCACGCGGTCGTGCTCAGCTCGGACGGCCTCGTGCGGGTGCGCACCGACGTCACCGCCCCGGACACCGCCGACAAGGTCGCCGCCGCGTGCGCCGGTCTGGTCGCGCTGGGCATGAGCATGGGGCGGGAGTTCGGGCAGGGCGACGGGCTGCGCCAGGTGCTCGTGGAGTTCGAGGGCGGCTTCCTGTTCGTCCGGGGCGCGGGCGACGGCTCGCGGCTCGCGGTGGTCACGGACGCCACGGTCGACCCGGGGCTGGTGGCGCAGCAGATGCAGGCGCAGGTGCTGATGATCGGTGAGCGCACCCTGGGCACGCAGGCGGCCCCGCGCCCTCCGGCCGACCGCCCGGCGGCGCCCGCGGACGCGGAGGGCGCCGCGCCGCTCGCCACGCGCCCGGTCGCCGCGCCGACGCTCGGGGACTGAGCGCGCGATGGTCACCCCGACGCCGGCGGACGGCTACCGCGACCATCCGGTGCGCTCGTACGTCCTGACGGGCGGCCGGGCGCACCCCAGCCGCAACACCCTGCGGCCCGAGACGCTGCTCTGCGCGGTCGACGACGGGCGCGAGCTGCCCGCGGACGCGAGCCGGCAGGAGCGCGCCCTGCTCGAGACCAGCCGCGGCACCCTCGCCCTCGCGGAGCTCGCGGCCCACCTGGGCCTGCCGACGAGCCTGGTGGCCGTGCTGGCCTCGGACCTGCTGGACGCCGGGTACCTGGCGATCCGTTCCCCCGCCGGGCACGCGCTGCCCGGCGTCGACCTGCTGGAGGAGGTGCTCGATGGGCTCCGCCGGTCCTGACGGCGCGCCGGCCGCCGCCGGCGCGGGGATGCACCTGGCGGCCACGGTGGAGAGGTCGGTCAAGGTGCTGGTCGTCGGCGCGTACGGCGTCGGCAAGACCACCCTCATCGGCGCCGTGAGCGAGATCCCCGTGCTCAGCACCGAGGAGACCGTGACGGCGGCGAGCGTGGGGGTCGACCCGCGGCTCGGGGAGAAGACGACCACGACGGTCGCGATGGACTTCGGCCGCCTCACGGTGGGTGGGACGACCGCGCTGTACCTGTTCGGGACCCCGGGCCAGAGGCGCTTCTGGGACCTGTGGGCCGGCCTCGCCGACGGCGCGGTGGGCGCGCTGGTCGTGGTCGACACCCGCCGCCTCGAGGACAGCTTCGAGGTGCTGGACCAGCTCGAGGAGCACACCCGGATGCCGCTGGCCGTGGTGGTGAACGAGTTCCCCGGCGCGCCGCGGCACGACACGGAGGCCGTGCGGACCGCGCTCGACCTGCCGGCCGGCACCCCGGTGGTGTCGGGCGACCTGCGCGAGCGGCGGCAGGCCGTGGAGGCGCTGCAGGCGCTCGTCGGCCACGCGATCCGCCTGGCGGGCGGGAGCGCGGCGGCATGAGCCTGACGGGCGCGGTGCGGGTCGTGCGGCTGGAGGACGTGGCGGACCGGCCACTGCTGGCCGACCTGGCGGGTGCGGCCGACCCGGTGGCGCGCTACGACTCGTTGCGGTCCCGCTGGGGCGCGGTGGCGCCCGTGGACATGGAACCGGGGGTGCCCGCGTGGCTGGCCCTGGGGCACGCCGAGGTCTCCACGGTGCTGCGCAACGAGGCGCTGTTCTCCCGTGACGCCCGGCACTGGCGGTACGAGGCGGAGCGTCTCGTCCCCTGGCGCTCACCCACCCGGGCCGTGCTGGCCCAGCGTGACAGCGCCCACGACCGGGACGGCGCGGAGCACCGCCGCCTGCGCACCCCGCTGGCCGACGCCCTCGAGGCCGTCGACGTGCGGCGCGTGCGACGGACGTCGGACGTGGCGTGCTCCTCGGTGCTGGACCGGCTCGCGGCCCGCGGGTCCGCCGACCTGGTGGCCGAGTACGCCGTCGACGTCCCGGTGCGCGTGCTGGCGGACCTGCTGGGCATGACCCTCGCGGACGCGCGCCGCATGCACGAGCTGACCGTCCTGCGGCGTTCCGGGAACCCGGACGCGTTCGCGGCGGCGGAGGAGGCGGAGGACCTGCTCGCCGGCTTCGTGGCGGCGCGCCGGGCCGAGCCCGGCGACGACCTCACCTCCGCGCTGCTCGCGCACCCGGCCCACGCGCACGACCTCGAGGTGATCGGGGCGGTGGACCTGGTCTTCTCCACTGCGCACGACGCGGAGATCTCGTGGATCGCCACCACGCTGCACCGGCTGCTGGCCGACCCGGGGTTCGTGGCCCGGCTTCACGGCGGCCGGATCTCGCTCGACGACGCCCTGGACGAGGTGGCCCGCGACGCGCCGCCGGTGCCGCACCTGCGCCCGCGCTACGCGCTCGCGGACGGCGAGCTGGGCGGCCAGGCCGTCGCGGCGGGGGACGCCGTCGTGCCCGCGGTCGCCGCGGCCAACGCCGACCGCGCGGTGCGCGGCGCGGACCCGTGGGAGCAGGTCGACGCGCGGTTCCACCTCACGTGGGGGACGGGCGCCCACGCGTGCCCCGCGCACCGCGCGGCGCCGCTGATCACGCGGACGGTGGTGGGGCACCTCCTGGACCGGGTCGCGGACCTGGAGCTGACCGTGGCGGCCGACGACGTGGTCCCCGTGCGCTCGGCGTGGGTCCGTCACCCGCGCGAGCTCCCGGTCCGGTTCCGGCGCGCCGCCTGACGACGCCGGGCCGGGCCGGGGCTCGCGCGGTCGGTCAGGCGCTCGCGCCGGCGCCCACCCGCCGCCGCAGCCGCTCCGCCACGCGCCGGTAGGCCTTCGGGTCCACGGGCAGGAGCCACTGGGCGGCCCGCGTCGCGGCGGGCAGCTGCAGGTCGAGGTCCTCCAGCATCTCGTCGATCTGGTGCAGCGAGAACGGGATCACGTTGGTGCCGCGGGCGTGCTTGCCCTCGGTGCGCTTCTCCATCCAGTCGACCCGGTCCGCCACGTGCTCGCGGCGCACCTCGACCGGCGGGAGGCGCACGGCACCGGCCAGGAGCCCGGCGGTCCACACCGCGGCGATCTCGGCCGAGAGCGGGCTGAACAGCGACGAGTTGTAGCCGGCGAAGGTCAGGTGGGGGACGTCGTGCGGCAGCACCTGCCGGTAGAGCTGGAAGTTGCCGCGGCTGTCCAGGAGCCGCGCCTGCAGGTCGTCGTCGAGGAACGGCACGCGCTGGTGGAACCCGGTGCCGCACACCACCAGGTCCGCGCGCAGGGCCGTGCCGTCGTCGAGCACGGCGACCGGGGCGCCGTCCTCGTCGGCCCCGAGCCGGGTGATCTCGGCGTCGCGGTGCACGGTGATCGCGCCGTCGGCGACCTGCTCGAAGAACCCGTCGGTCGCCAGGGACACGGTCGAACGGGCGATGTCGGCGAACTCGCCGCGCGGCACGAGACCGAGCTCGGCGAGGCGCAGCTGCTTGGTGGAGACCGATCCGACGCTCGAGAGCATGGACTGGCGCACGCCGTCGCCAGGCCCGTGCAGGAACCTCTCCAGGCCGCCCTTGAGGGTCTGGTAGCGGAACAGCCCCTCGCCCATGCGGGTGAGCAGGAGGTACTTGTAGTTGAGGGCGTTGCCCAGCCGCTTGGGCAGCTTCCACAGCAGGTGGCGGGCCACGACGTGCGTGCTCGCGGCGACCCGGCCCAGCTCGGCCGCGACGTCGCAGGCGGACTTGCCGTAGCCGACGACCACGACGTGCTTGTCGCGCGCCTCCTCGAGCGCGGTGAGCTGGCTGGAGGCGACGACCGAGCCGCCGGCCCGCAGCAGCTGCGCGAGCCCCTCGAACCGCGGGATCACCGGGTCGGAGAAGATGCCGTTCGCGACGACGACGTGGTCGAAGGGCTCCGGGTCGCTCACCGGCTCGCCCGCCCGCCGGGACGTCACGAGCCAGCCGTCCTCGGCCGGCGTCAGCTCGGCGCGCACCACCTCGGTGGACAGGCGCAGCGTCTCGCCCAGGTCGTGCAGCTCCACGTACCGCTCGAGGTAGGCCTGCACCTGCTCGCCGCTGGGCCACTCGGGGTAGTCCTTCGGCATCGGCAGGTCGGAGAAGGCGTAGGAGCCCTTGTTGTTCTGCGTCGTGAGGCCGGAGTAGCGGCGGCTCGCGCTCCACACCCCGCCGACGTCGGGGGTCTTGTCGAACACGGTGACGTCGTGCCCGAACTCGCGGAGCGCCTTGGCACTGGCCAGGCCGGCGAAGCCGGCGCCGACGACGGCGATCTTCATTGAGCGTCCTTGCGGTCGGTCGGGTGGGTCAAAACGCCCGAATCATAGCGGTTCGGGCGGTCTGTGCGACAGGGGCGCCGCAGGTCGGACGCGTGGCGGGTCCCGGGCGGCCGCTGTCGGCGGCACGCGGCAAGATGGGCCCGTGACCGACACCGAACTCCCCGCCCTCGACGAGGCCGCGCCGGACGGGTCCGCGCTCGACGAGGCCGCCGCCCAGCGCCGGTGGAACGAGCTCGTCGCCCTCGTCGAGGAGGACCAGCGGGCGTACTACGAGAACGACGCCCCCCGGGTCTCCGACGCCGAGTACGACGCGCGCATGCACGAGCTGCAGGCGATCGAGGCCGCCCACCCGGCGCTCGTCACGCCGGACTCGCCGACGCAGCGGGTCGGGGGCGCGGCGGCCGGGCCGTTCGCCACGGTGGAGCACGTCGAGCGCATGCTCAGCCTCGACAACGTGTTCTCCGTGGAGGAGCTGCGGGCGTGGGACGCGCGCGTGGCCCGCGACCTGGGCGCCGAGCACGTCGGCTACCTGTCCGAGGTCAAGATCGACGGGCTCGCGATCGCGCTGCTGTACGAGAAGGGCCGCCTGGTGCGGGCGGCGACCCGGGGCGACGGGCGCACGGGCGAGGACGTCACGCAGAACGCGCTGCGGATCGCCGACATCCCGCGGCGCCTCGCCGGGGACGACCACCCCGACGTCGTCGAGATCCGCGGCGAGGTCTTCATCCCCGTCGCCGCGTTCGAGCGGCTGAACGACCTGCAGGCCGAGCTGCGCGAGCGGGTCGTGGCCCAGACACGCCAGCGGCACGACGGTCGTGCGGCGGCCGCGCGTCCGTTCGACGAGGAGCGCGCCCGGGTGGCGGCGCTCCGCCGCTTCCCGCAGTTCGCGAACCCGCGCAACGCGGCGGCCGGCGGCCTGCGCCAGCTGCTCGACAAGAAGGAGGGCCTCGAGCTCGAGGCGGGCCTCGCCCGCGTGGAGTCGCTGCGCCTGTACGTGCACGGCGTCGGCGCGCTCCAGTGGACGGCGGGGGAGCACGCGGAGCTGGCCCGCCAGTCGGAGGCCTACGAGCACTTCGCGCGCTGGGGGCTGCCGGTGTCGCCGCACAACCGCGTGGTCGAGGGCATCGACGGCGTGGTCGAGATGATCGAGCACTTCGGCGCCCACCGGCACGACATCGAGCACGAGCTGGACGGGATCGTCGTCAAGGTGGACGCCCTGCGCGATCAGCGCCGTCTGGGCGCCACGAGCCGCGCCCCCCGCTGGGCCATCGCCTACAAGTACCCGCCCGAGGAGGTCACCACCCGCCTCCTGGCGATCCAGGTGGGCGTGGGCCGCACGGGCCGCGCCACCCCGTACGCCGTGATGGAGCCGGTCAAGGTCGCGGGCTCCACGGTGCGCCAGGCCACGCTGCACAACCAGGACGTGGTGCGGGCCAAGGGCGTGCGGGTCGGCGACATGGTGGTGCTGCGCAAGGCGGGCGACGTCATCCCGGAGATCCTCGGCCCGGTCACGGCGCTGGCGGACGACGGCTACCCCCGCGAGGAGTTCGTCATGCCGGCCGAGTGCCCCGAGTGCGGCACCCCGCTGCGGCCGATGAAGGAGGGCGACGTCGACCTGCGCTGCCCCAACGCCGAGACGTGCCCGGCCCAGGTGCGCGGCAGGGTCGAGCACATCGGCTCGCGCGGCGGCCTGGACATCGAGGCGCTCGGCGAGGTGACGGCGTCCGCCCTCACGCAGCCGGAGGTGCCCGAGGTGCCGCCCCTGCGCACGGAGGCCGGGCTGTTCGAGCTCACGCTGGACCAGCTGCTGCCGATCGAGGTCGTCGTGCGCGACGCCGAGACAGGGCTGCCCAAGGTGGACGACGACGGCGTGGTGCGCCGGCGCACGCCCTTCCGCAAGAAGGCCGCGACGTCCAGGGCCCGCCGCGCCCAGGCGGAGGCGACGGGGGAGGCGCTCCCGGAGTTCGAGCCGACGGCCGCGGCCACCAAGCTCCTCGAGGAGCTCGAGCTCGCCAAGACCAAGGACCTGTGGCGCATCCTCGTCAGCCTCAACATCCGGCACGTGGGGCCGGTGGCGGCGCGGGCGCTCGCGGGCTGGTTCGGCTCGCTCGACGCGATCCGGGCGGCGTCCCGCGAAGAACTGGCCGCCGTCGAGGGCGTCGGCCCGACCATCGCCGACGCGCTGCTGGCCTGGTTCGACGTCGACTGGCACCGCGAGATCGTCGACCGCTGGCAGGCGGCCGGGGTGCGCACCTGGATCCCGGACCACCCGGGCCCGGCCGCGATGGCGGAGCAGGCCGACGCGGGGCCGACCGGCCCGCTGGCGGGGCTGACCGTCGTGGTGACGGGCTCGCTCGAGGGCTACAGCCGCGACGGCGCGAAGGAGGCGATCCTCGCCGCGGGCGGCAAGGCGGCCGGGTCGGTCTCCAAGAAGACGGACTACGTCGTCGTCGGCGAGAACGCGGGTTCGAAGGCGGCCAGGGCCGAGGAGCTCGGCCTGCCGATCCTCGACGAGGACGGGTTCACCCGCCTGCTCGAGGGCGGCCCGGGCGCACTGGGCGAGGCCGCGCCGGAGGAGGCGGACGGCGCCGGGGACGACTGACGGGCGACGTCAGGCGGTGAGCGCGTCCACGGCCTCCGGGGACAGGACGTGGTCGGCCGCCATCGCGGCAGCCCCCAGCACGCCCGCCTGCGCCCCGGTGCGCGCGACGGCGATGCGCAGGTGCTGGGTGGCCAGCGGCAGAGACCGCCGGTAGACCACCTCGCGGATCCCGGCGAGCAGGTGCTCGCCGGCCTCGGCGAGAATGCCGCCCAGCACGATCACCGACGGGTTGAGCAGGCTGACGGTCGCCGCGAGCACGTTGCCGATCTCGCGGCCGGCCTGGCGCACCGCGCGGCCCGCGGTGACGTCCCCGCCGCGCACCAGCGCGACGAGGTCGGCAGGGGTGGTGACGTCGAGCCCGACCGCGCGCAGCCGCGTGGCCAGGGCCTGCGCGCTGGCGATCGCCTCGAGGCAGCCGACGTTGCCGCACCGGCACACGACGTCGTCCGCGCCCGGGACGGCGACGTGCCCGATGTCGCCCGCGGCGCCCTGAGCGCCCCGCCGGAGCGCGCCGTCGGCGATGATGCCCGCGCCGATGCCGGTGGCCACCTTCACCAGGATGAGGTCGGAGACCTCCGGCCAGGCGATGCGGTGCTCGCCGAGCGCCATGATGTTGACGTCGTTGTCCACGAGCGCCGGCGCGTCGAAGTGGGCTCGGAGGATGCCCGGCACGTCGGCGTCGTCCCAGCCGGGCATGATCGGCGGGTTGTTCGGGTGCCCGGTGGCGTGCTCGACCGGGCCGGGCAGCCCGACGCCCACCCCCGCGAGGTCCCGCAGGGGACGGCCCGCGGTCGCCAGCAGCTTGCGGCCGGCCTCGGCCACCCAGTCGAGCACGGGCTCGGGCCCGTCGGCGATCGCGAGCGGTGCGTCCAGCTCGGCGAGCACCGTGGAGGCCAGGTCCGTCACGGCCAGGCGCGCGTGCGTGGCCCCCAGGTCGACCCCGAGCACGACCTGCGACGACGGGTTGAACGCGAACGTCGTGGGTGGCCGGCCACCGGTCGAGGTGGCCTCGCCGGCGGGCGCGATCAGGCCGGCGGACATGAGCGCGTCGATACGCCCGGCGACGGTGGACCGGGCCTGGCCGGTGAGGGTCGCCAGCTCGGCGCGGGTCCGGGGCCTGCCGTCGCGCAGGAGCTGGAACATCTCGCCGGCTCCCGGTCCGCGCTGACCGGGCGCTGCACCTTCCGTCATGGCCTTAGTGAATCATGGACGGTTCACCCGCACCTTTTGCTTGACGAGCGTCAGAAGTGGTGCCTAGGTTCTGAGCCATGGTCGACGTGGACCGCGACGACGCGGCATCGCCGGAGGGCGCCGACGCCCCCGTCCCTCTGCTGCGCATGGAGGGCATCGTCAAGCACTTCCCGGGCGCCAAGGCGCTCGACGGGGTGGACCTCGACGTGCTGCCCGGCGAGGTGCACTGCCTGCTCGGCCAGAACGGCGCCGGCAAGTCCACCCTCATCAAGGTCCTCGCGGGGGCGCACCAGCCCACCGCCGGCCGGATCGTGCTGGACGGCGAGGAGGTCGTCGTCCCGCACCCGGTCGCGGCGCTGGGCCGCGGCATCGCGACGATCTACCAGGAGCTCGACGTCGTCGACGGCCTCACGGTCGCCGAGAACGTGTACCTCGGCCACGAGCTCGCCCGCGGCGGGTTCACCCAGCGCCGCGAGGTCGCCGCGCGCACGCGCGACCTGCTCGCCCGGCTCGGCCACCCCGAGATCTCGCCCCACCGCGAGGTCGGCGGGCTGTCCGCGGCGGGCAAGCAGATCGTGTCCATGGCGCGGGCGCTCTCCCACGACGCGCGCGTCATCGTCATGGACGAGCCGTCGGCCGTGCTCGACGCCGGGGAGGTGCGCAACCTCTTCCGCGTGGTCCGCGCCCTCACGGCGCAGGGCGTCGCGGTCGTGTACATCTCCCACCGCCTCGAGGAGATCCGCGAGATCGGCGACCGCATCACGGTCCTGAAGAACGGCCGCACCGTGGGCCGCGACCTCCCCGCCGCCACGACACCCACAGCCGAGCTCATCCGGCTCATGACCGGGCGCAGCGTCGAGTACGCCTTCCCGGAGCGACCCGGCGTCCCCGACGGCGCGCCGGTCGTGCTCGACGTCGAGGGGCTGTCGCTCGCGGACACCTTCCAGGACGTGTCGTTCCAGGTCCGTGCCGGCGAGATCGTCGGGCTGGCCGGACTGGTCGGCGCGGGCCGGTCGGAGATCCTCGAGACGCTCTACGGCGCGCGACGGCGCACCGCGGGCAGCGTCACCGTGAACGGCCGGCGGCTGCGCGCGGGCTCGGTCGACGCCGCGGTCGCCGCCGGGATCGGGCTGTGCCCGGAGGAGCGCAAGAGCCAGGGGCTCGTCCTCGACGAGCCCGTCTACCGCAACATCACCCTCTCCACGTTCGCGCGGATCGCCCGCGGGGGATGGCTCGACGAGCGAGCCGAGCGCGCGGCCGCCCGGGAGCAGGTCACGGCCCTCGACCTTCGGCCCACCGACGTCGACCGGACGGCCCGCACCCTCTCCGGAGGCAACCAGCAGAAGGCGCTGCTCGGCCGGTGGCTCGTGCACGGCTGCGACGTGCTGCTCCTGGACGAGCCCACGCGCGGCGTCGACGTCGGCGCCCGGTCCGAGCTCTACGGGCTGGTGCGCCGCCTCGCCGACGCGGGGACGGCGGTGGTGGTCGTCTCCAGCGAGATCCCCGAGGTCCTCGGGCTCGCCGACCACGTGCTCGTGGTCGCCGAAGGGCGCGTCGTGCACCGTGCACCCGCGCAGGACATCGACGAGCACGGCGTGCTCGACCTCGTCATGGAAGGAACCGCCGCATGAGCACCCAGGTCGAGACGCCGCCCGCCGGCACGTCGCGCCCCTCGTGGCTGTCCGGCCCCGCCGGCCGGACGATCGGGCTGGTCGTGGCCCTGGTCCTCCTCGCCGTCGTCGGCGTGATCACCGGAGGCGAGCGCTTCGCGAGCATCGACAACGTCATGACCATCCTCCGGCTCGCCTCGGTGACCGGCGTGCTCGCCATCGGGATGACGTTCGTCATCACGGCGGGCGGCATCGACCTCTCCGTGGGCTCCCTCGTCGGTCTCGCCTCGGTGTGGGCCAGCACGCTCGCCACCCAGACGATGGCCGAGGACGCACACTGGACCGTCATGGTCCTCACGGCGCTCGCGGTCGGCACCGCGGCCGGGCTCATCAACGGCCTGATCATCGCGTACGGCAAGGTCGTGTCGTTCATCGCGACCCTGGCGATGATGATCGCCGCCCGCGGCCTCGCGGAGATGATCTCCGGGCGGCAGACGCAGGTGGTCTCCGTGGACGGGTTCCTGGACTTCTTCCGCGCCGACCTCGTCGGCGTCCCGGTGCTCGTGTGGATCTTCGCGCTGGTCGCCGTCGCGGGCTGGTTCCTGTTCAACCGCACGACCTTCGGACGGCGCACGGTGGCCGTCGGCGGCAACCTCGAGGCCTCGCGGCTCGCCGGGATCAAGGTGCAGCGTCACCTGCTCTACGTCTACGCGCTGTCCGGTCTCACCGCCGGCATCGCGGGCGTGATGATGCTGGGCCGCACCACCGCCGGGACGTCGACGCACGGCCTCTACTACGAGCTCGAGGTGATCGCCGCGGTGGTCGTCGGCGGCACGCTGCTCATCGGCGGCCGCGGCACGATCGTCGGCACCGTGATCGGCGTCCTCATCTTCGCGATGCTGACCAACGTCTTCACGATCAACAACATGTCGATCTCCGCCCAGAACGTCGCCAAGGGCGCGATCATCGTGATCGCCGTCCTGCTCCAGCAGCGCTTCGCCCGACGGTCGACGTCGACCTGACGGCGACGCCCCCGAAGGACCACCCCAGGCACCACCCCCGCACCACCGAGCACCACCCCAGCACCATCCCGCACCGGGTCACCCGCCCGGGACGGCCGGACCGAATCGAGGATGATCACATGTCCGCACGCACCACGCTGGAGCGCCGCACTCGCGGCCGGCGCACCGTCGCGCTGGCCGCGACCGCCGCCACCGCCGTCCTGCTCGCCGCCGGCTGCACGAGCAACGAGCCGCCCGAGGACGACTCCTCGGCCGCACCCCAGGTCGCCGCCGAGGGCAACGACGAGCAGGGCGACACCGTCGTCATCGGCTTCTCCGCCCCGGCCGCCGACCACGGATGGATGGGCGCCATCACCAAGTCGGCGGTGGACACGGCCGAGCAGTACCCGGACGTCGAGCTGCGGCAGGCCGAGGCCACCAACGACGTCAACGTGCAGATCAGCCAGATCGAGCAGTTCATCAACGACAAGGTCGACGCCATCGTGCTGCTGCCGTTCGACGGCGCCGCGCTCACCGAGGTCGCGACCAAGGCGATGGAGGCCGGGATCCCCGTCATCAACGTCGACCGCGAGTTCTCGAGCCCGTTCGCGGCCCGCGCCACGATCCTCGGCGACAACTACGGCATGGGCGTGAGCGCCGGCACCTACATCTGCGAGCAGCTCGGCGACAACCCCGACGCGGTCGTCGCCGAGATCCAGGGCATCGAGTCGCTGCCGCTCACGCAGGACCGCACCCAGGGCTTCGAGGACGCCCTGTCCGACTGCGGGCTCGACGTCGACCGCCGGGTCGCCGCCGACTTCACCGTCCAGGGCGGCGAGACGGCGACCTCGAACCTGCTGCAGGCGGAGCCGGAGATCGACGCCATCTGGAACCACGACGACGACCAGGGCGTCGGCGTCCTGGCCGCGATCGAGAACGCCGGCCGCGACGAGTTCTTCATGGTCGGCGGCGCCGGTTCGCTGGACGTCATGGAGCACATCCAGGCCGGCGACACGCCGCTGCAGGCGACGGTCGTCTACCCGTCGACGCAGGCCGCCGACGGCATCAAGCTGGCACGCCTCGTGGTCCAGAACAAGAACATGGGCGACCTGGTCTCGGCCGGCGTCCCGCGCACGACGCAGCTGTACGCGCCCGTCGTCACGAAGGACAACGTCGACCAGTACATGTCCATCGGCTTCCGGTCCTGACGGTCCGGCCGCCGCGCACCGCACGACACCGCACGACGGTCGCAGGACCGTCGCACGACAGAGGGAGGTCGCTCGATGAGCGAGCACGCCACGGCAGGGGACACGCCGACGCTGGGCGTCGGGATGGTCGGATACGCGTTCATGGGGGCCGCGCACTCGCACGCGTGGCGGACCGCGCCGCGGTTCTTCGACCTCCCGCTCGCCCCGCGGATGCGGGTCGTCGCCGGCCGTAGCGCCGACGGGGTCCGGGCGGCGGCCGACCGCCTGGGCTGGGACGACGCCGTGACGGACTGGCGGGAGCTCGTCGCCCGGGACGACGTCGACCTCGTGGACGTCTGCACGCCGGGCGACACGCACGCCGAGATCGCCGTCGCGGCGCTCGAGGCGGGCAAGCACGTCCTGTGCGAGAAGCCGCTCGCGAACTCGGTGGCCGAGGCCGAGGAGATGGTCCGGGCGGCCGAGGCCGCGGCCGCCCGCGGGGTGTACGCGGCGGTGGGGTTCACCTACCGCCGCGTGCCCGCGATCCAGCTCGCGCGGCGTCTCGTCGAGCAGGGCCGGATCGGCGAGGTGCGGCACGTGCGCGCGCAGTACCTCCAGGACTGGCTCTCCGACCCGTCCACGCCGCTGTCGTGGCGGCTCGACAAGGAGAAGGCCGGCTCGGGGGCGCTGGGCGACATCGGCGCGCACGTGGTCGACCTGGCGCAGTTCGTCACGGGGGAGCGGCTCACCGGCGTGGCCGGGATGCTCGAGACGTTCGTGGGCGAGCGCCCCGTCCCGGCGTCCTTCTCCGGGCTGTCGGGCGAGGCGGGGGAGGGCACCGGCCCCGTCACGGTCGACGACGCCGCCGTCTTCTTCGGGCGTTTGTCCGGGGGAGGGCTGGCGAGCTTCGAGGCCACCCGGTTCGCCTGGGGCCGCAAGAACGCCATCCGGCTGGAGGTCAACGGCACCCGCGGCTCGCTGGCCTTCGACTTCGAGGACATGAACCTCCTGCACTTCTACGACGCCGCGGACGACGCCGAGGTGGCGGGCTTCCGCCGCATCGTCGTCACGGAGCCGGAGCACCCGTACGGCGGGCACTGGTGGCCGGCCGGGCACGGCCTCGGCTACGAGCACGCGTTCACCCACCAGGTCGTGGACCTGGTGGGGGACCTGGCGGCGGGGAAGCAGCCCACCCCGTCGTTCGCCGACGGGCTGGCCGTGCAGCGCGTGCTGGACGCCGTCGAGCGTAGCTCGACCGCCGGCTACGCGTGGGTGGACCTGCCCCACCCCGCCTGAGCCCGTCGGACCCGTCACCCACCACATCGCCGATCTCGGAGGAGAGCCGCACCATGGCACGACCGATCACCCTGTTCACGGGCCAGTGGGCCGACCTGCCGCTGGAGGAGGTCGCCCGCCTCGCGTCCGGCTGGGGCTACGACGGCCTCGAGCTGGCCTGCTGGGGAGACCACCTGGACCCGTGGCGCTGGGACGACGACGAGTACGTCCAGTCCCGGCTCGACCTCCTCGAGCGGCACGGGCTCAAGGTGTACGCGATCTCGAACCACCTCAAGGGCCAGGCCGTCTGCGACGACCCGATCGACCAGCGGCACCGCGACATCCTGCCCGACGTCGTCTGGGGTGACGGCGACCCCGAGGGCGTGCGGCAGCGTGCCGCCGAGGAGATGAAGCACACCGCACGCCTGGCCGCCAAGCTCGGCGTCGACACCGTCGTGGGCTTCACCGGGTCGTCGATCTGGAAGTACGTGGCGATGTTCCCGCCGGCGACGGAGGCCATGGTCGAGGCCGGCTACCAGGACTTCGCCGACAGGTGGAACCCGATCCTCGACGTGTTCGACGAGGTCGGGGTCCGCTTCGCGCACGAGGTGCACCCGAGCGAGATCGCCTACGACTACTGGACCACCGTGCGCACGCTGGAGGCGATCGGTCACCGCGAGGCGTTCGGCCTCAACTGGGACCCGTCGCACATGGTGTGGCAGGACCTGGACCCGGTGAGCTTCCTGTGGGACTTCAAGGACCGGATCTACCACGTGGACTGCAAGGACACGAAGAAGCGGATGGGCAACGGCCGCAACGGGCGGCTGTCGTCGCACCTGCCGTGGGCGGATCCGCGCCGGGGCTGGGACTTCATCTCCACGGGCCACGGCGACGTGCCGTGGGAGGACGCGTTCCGCATGCTCAACACCATCGGGTACGCCGGCCCCATCTCGATCGAGTGGGAGGACGCCGGGATGGACCGGCTCGTCGGCGCTCCCGAGGCGCTGGAGCTGGTGCGCCGGCTCGCGTTCGACGCGCCGGAGGCGGCGTTCGACGCGGCGTTCTCGCAGCGCTGACGCCCGGTCCGGTGGGCCCGCGCCGGGCCCGACGAGGTAGGGCGGGGGCGACGGCGGCCGCACGGGGGACCGTGCGGCCGCCGCCGCGCGTCAGGGGTGGCGGAGCATGACGACGTCGTCGTGCCGGACGCCGCCGACGTCGTAGGTGCGGGTGCCGGCCAGCTCGAACCCGTGCTTGCGGTAGAAGGCCTGGGCGCGCCCGTTCTGCCCGTTGGTGCCGAGCCAGAGCGGAGGGACTCCCGCGGGCCCGGCGAACCGCCCGGCGGCGTCCACCGCGGCGGTCATGAGGCGCGTCGCGACACCGGTGCCCCACGCGTGCGGGTGCGCGTAGATCTTGGAGAGCTCGGCGTACGGGCCGGGCCCGGCGACGGCGCGCAGCACCTCGCGCTCCTCGGCCCCCTCGGGCTCGCCGAAGGCCACGAGCGCGTAGCCGAGCAGGGCCGGCGGGGTCTCGGGGGCGTCGTCCCCGTCGCCCCCGTCTGCCGAGGCCACCAGGAGGGCGTGGCGGTCCGAGACGGTCCACGCGGCGAAGTCGGCCGGCGTGAGGTGCGCGGCGACGTGAGCGGCCATCGTGGCGACCGGCGTCCCCGGCGGGCACGCGAGGGGGAACGTGAGCGCGGCGAGCCAGGCCACGTGGGCGCTCTCGTCGGTCGTGGCGGGGCGGACGAGGACGCCGCCGGTGCCCGAGGGGGCGGTCC
>Ga0180221_1000382_pt1 | contig 42578 bp, 42 predicted proteins | sample eDN5th37CKraftMG_FD_151339 | JGI IMG/M metagenome (GOLD analysis project Ga0180221, IMG submission 151339) | Enriched Miracle-Growth compost microbial communities from Emeryville, California, USA - eDNA 5th pass 37_C Kraft MG (version 2) (version 2) ...
CTCTCATGATGCCTGAGGCCGATCGCTCGGACCTCGTTCAACACCATCATTCTGAGGGACAGTCACCCAACATGGCTACTGATTGAGACGCTGGCCCATTATGGCATCTAGGGCCGGGACCCATAAACCGGATTCACACGGCGGCCCGGATGTGATTCAGCCTCTGCTTTGAGGCGGAGGGCTGGATAGCGGGCGAGTTCTGGTTGAGCGACGAGCAGTGGGTTCGGCTGAAGCCGCTGCTGCCGAACAAGCCGCGGGGTGTGCCGCAGGTGGACGACCGCCGGGTAATCAGCGACATTGCGCATGTGCTCCAGTCGGGCTGCCGCTGGAAGGATGCGCTGGCCGTCTACGGGCCGCCGAAGACGCTCTACAATCGCAATGTGCGCTGGGCCGCCAAAGGGCGTCTGGCAGGGTGTGTTTGAAGTACTGGCGCCGGCAGGCGGCAAAGGAGGGCTCACGCGCAGGCGATCGGCAGCAGTCGAGGCGGCCGCAATACCAAGGTCCACGCCATCACCGATCGCTACGGTCGGCCGCTCGCCTTCCACCTGACACCCGCCCAGGCGGCGGGCTGCCGGGCGGCCGAGCACCTGCTGACCGACCTGCCCGAACACTGCATCGTCCATGCCGACCGAGCTTACGACACTAATCGCATCCGTGACCTCATCCGGGGACAGGGCGCCGTTCCCAACATCCCGCCAAGCGGACCCGTCTTTGTAGGAGCTGCTTCAGCAAGACCCTCTACAAGACCGCAACGCCATCGAGCGCATGTTCTGTCGCCTCAAGGACTGCCGCCGCCTCGCCATCCGCTATGATCGGCTCGCCACCAATTTCCACCTCGCCGCCGCCATCATCTGGTGGTTGTGAGTCCCAACCCTGCCTGCCTGGATGAGCAAGGCTGACAACCCGTTCCGCTACTTCAACTCGTCCCCCGAGGTGATCCGGCTCGTGGTGGTGATGTATGTTCGATTTCCGCTCTCGCTGCGGAATGTGGAGGACCCGCTGTTCGAGCGCGGGATCGACATCTGCCATGAGACGGTACGGCTCTGGTGGAACAGGTTCGGGCCGCTCTTCGCCGCCGACATCCGTCGCCAGCGGATCAGCCGCATGCGTGGGTTCCGCCACTGGCGCTGGCACCTGCCCGCATTGCGGCGGCGGCGCTGAAGATCAGTAGCCCGTGATGGGCCTCAGCGGCGGTCGCCCAAGCATCGCGTGCGTGATCTTGTCGGCCAGCATGACAGCCGTCCCATTGGGATTACCCGAGCTCTGGATGGGGAGAACGGAAAGATCGATCACGCGCAAACCGGCGATGCCGCGCACCCGGCAGGCGTCGTCGACGACGGCATCGGGGTCGATGCCCATCTTGCAGCTGCCGATCGGGTGCTGCGTCGTGAAGCTCGCCCGGCGATGAAAGGTGTCGATTTGCTCGTCGCTGTCGAGCCGAACCGGCGGCAGTGTGATCTCACCGACCACCTTGGACATCGCCGGCTGGGTGAGGAATTCACGCATGAGCCTGTGGCCGCGCCGTAGCTCTTCGACATCCCAAGGATCGGTAAGGAGGTTGTAGAGGATCTTGGGCGGATCGAGCGGGTTCGCGGAGCGGAGCGTGACGCTGCCGCGGCTCTTCGGATGGGGTAGCGCGTACATCGCCATCATGAAGTGGCCGGCGCCCTTGCGAATCCCGGGAAACCACACCGCATTGCGCATGCTGAGCGCGCTGATCATGAAACGCATGTCCGGCGCCCGCGCACCCTGGGTCGTCCGCATGTTCGCAGCAGCAATCGCTGGCATGCTCGTCAGCTGGTTGCGAAGGCCCAGAAACCATCGGCCGATCTCGATGGCGAATCGATCGGCTCGGAACGTGTGGTGGAACGCCTTGGGCTCACTGGTCCGCGCCTCGAATATGGCCGCGGCCTGATCGTTCATGTTCTGGCCGACGCCCGGCAGGTCATGGACGACCTCGATGCCCACGCTCCGTAGATGGTCGGCCGGGCCGATTCCCGAGAGCATCAGAACGTGGGGTGATCCGAACGTCCCGCTCGACACGACGATCTCGCGATCCGCCATCGCCACCTTGCGCTCGCCGCGCTGGAGATATTCGACGCCATAGGCGCGGCCGTCCTTGACCAGGATGCGGAGGACCTGGGCTCCGGTTTCGATCCGGAGCGATGGCCGGTTACGTATGGGGTCGAGAAAGGCGGCCGCCGTATTGGCCCGTCGCCCTCGATCATCGACATTGAAGTCGGGAACATGGAAGCCTTCGGGATCGACGCCCGCGACATCGTCAGTGACCGAATAGCCCATCTGACGCGCCGCTTCGAGCGTGGGGGCCGTGAACGGGTTCTCGACCTGGGGCTTGCGCACCGAAATCTCACCCTTGGAACCGTGATGAAGCGTATCGCCCTTCCAATGGTTCTCGACACGTCGGAAATGAGGCAGGACGGACGCATAATCCCAGCCGGGAAGACCCAACTCAGCCCAGCGGTCGAAATCGCTCGGGTTGCCGCGATTGTACACGGCGCCGTTGACAAGCGAACTGCCGCCCAGCCCTTTCCCGCGGGGGATCTCCAGGCGGCGGCCGTCGAGACCCGGCTCAGGCTCGCTCTCCAGCCGCCATGAGGATTTGGGGTGCATCCGCATCGAAAATCCGGCCAGCGGGATTTTGAACCGCATGTCGCGCCGATGATCGCCTCCGGCCTCAAGCAGGAGCACCCGACCGGCATCCGGCGCGCTTAGCCGATTGGCGACAACCGACCCCGACGATCCGGAGCCAATGACGATGTAGTCCCAGGCGGGCATGCTCAATTCCTGTCGTTTGATGGGCGCGGCTATTCGCCGACATGTGCGTGGGCGATGAAATTGCGCGCTCGCGGTTCGGCCACGCCCACGGCATCAAGATCCTCGATCATGAAGAGACGACCGCACTCCGCATCCCGGGGGACGCCGATCGTGGATGGATCGAGCGAGGTGACGAGCATCCGATCAAGGCCGGGGCCGCCGAACATCACGCTCGAGACCCAGGCGGTCGGCATCTTGATCGTTCGAGCGAGCGCACCGCTCGGCTCGAAGCATGCGATCATGCCTGCGCCGCACAGCGCAATCCAAAGCCGTCCCGCAGCATCGACGGTAGCGCCGTCAGGCATGCCACCAAGCTCCGTCACATCAGCGAAGATACGGCGACCGGAAAGGCCTGCGCCCGTCTCGTAATGATAAGCGAATATCTGCTTGCCAATGCTGTCGGCGACGTAGAAGCGGTCTCCGTCGGGCGACCAGCACGGGCCGTTGCCCAGGACCAGCCCATCCGCCAATGTTTGGACCGAGCCATCGGCGGCTACACGGTCGATTGTACCGAGCGGCTGCTGCATCGCAATGTCGGCCGCGACGGTGACGAAGCTGTGCTGCGGATCGATCTTCGCATCGTTCAGCCGGGTGCCTGGCGGAAGCGGAATCGTTGCCAGGCGGTCGAAGGCCTGGGTGCGTTGATCCACCCGGAAGATGCCATCGCCCATTGCCACCAGCAGGTGCGCGGACTCATCGCGAACAACCGCGAAGATGGGTTCGGGGGTCGGCAGCTCCAGAGTGACGCCGCCGGCTGCGTCGAATTCCCAGATGCGCTGGCCGACGATGTCGACGGCAAGGAATCGCTGCGTAGCGATATCCCAGATCGGACCTTCGCCGACTGCGAGCCTGCTTTCCCCAAACGCCGTAATCCGCATGCGTGCCTCCCATCGCAGCTAGGCGCGGCTCGAGCGGTGAAACTTGCTTGTGGGCGCCAAATTCTTGGCGGGGTTAACGGCCTGCGTGTTCGGCGCGTATGCCGGCCAGCACGGTCTCGATCGAGCGGACGAAGGCGGCGTCGGTGTCGAGCTGCTGTCGCATGAACTCGAGGATGCGGGGGTTTTGCTCATTCAGCATCCAGCCGATCACGACGCTGGCGAGCAGGAAGGCGATCTCGTGCGATCGCTCGGCGCTAAATCCGGCCGCCACGAGCGGCGCTTCGATGCGCGGAATAGTTTGATGGCGCATCTCCTCGCTCGGCCACGCGGCGACCAGCAGGCGCGCGCCGTCCGGATATGGTAGCAGCGCCTGCCGAACAGCTGCGGCAAAGGCTGCGCACCATGCATCCCAAGGCAGCTGAGGATTGAGTTCCGCCAAGGGCTGCGAAACGATGGCGTTGGCCATGTCCCCGAGCAGTTCCTGCTTGTTCCGGTAATGGTGGTAAAGCGCCGGCCCCTGGACGTTGAGAACGTCGGCGAGCTTCCGAGTCGTGACGGCTTCGAGCCCCTGCACCCGGAACACCTCCAGTGCCGTACGAACGATGATTTCCTTGTTGATGACCTCGCTCCCGGGTGGCTTGACTGACCGTCCGTATAGCGTACCTTAGCACTGCTAAGAAAGCCGGATCCCGCAAAGACGGGAGCGTGCGCAAGGATGACGGATGCACTTCACGACGCAGAAATTTCCGCCCCAGATGCGCCAAGTCGTCTGGCGTGAGGCGATATTCAGCCATTGCGGCGAGTTTCAATTGGAGTTCGACCGCGAGGCGACCAGCGCTAGCTTGCAGGTCCGCCGCATCGGCTCACTGCCTTGCGTACGGCTCAACCAGTCCCTGCGCCGGGTCTTCCGTACGGACGCCGCCGCCATGCGCGCGCAGGCCGACGACGGCTTCGTCCTGTTGCAGCTTGCCGGGCATGCGCAGCTGACGCAGTTCGATCAGCGGGCGAGCCTGTCGCCCGGCGACGTGACGATGATCGACGCCGGCGCACCGTTCGAGATCAACCTGAATGAGCGCAATGCCCAGATTTGCGTCCACGTTCCGAAGGACCGGTTGGCGAGCCAGGTAGCCGGGTGGGAGGGTCGCTTCGCCAGCAAGCTACCGCCCTCGACCAGTTACCTGCTGCACTCGCTGGTGAGTTCGGCTTTCGGCCCGGCCGACTGCTTCTCCAAGGAGCAGGGCGAGATCCTCGCAAACGCATTCCTCTCACTTCTCGCGACAGGCTGGAACAGCTGCACTGGCGACGAAGCTGCGCCCTTCGAAGCAGCCTCGGAAATCGTCCAGAAGGTCAAGAGCTACATCATCGCGCATCTTGCGGACGAGGCGTTGAGCCCGAGGATGATCGCCTCGGCGACTGCTGTGTCGGAGCGTCATCTACACCGACTGTTCAACGCGGAAGGACAATCGGTCTCGCACTGGATCCGCCAATGCCGCCTCGAGCGTTGCGCGAACGACCTGCGCAATCCCAGTCTTCGCGCCCGTTCGATAACGGATATCGCCTTCGGCTGGGGCTTCAACGATTCAGCGCATTTCAGCCGGCTGTTCCGCAAGGAATTCGCCATGGCGCCACGCGACTATCGGCGAGCCGTTCTCTCACACTGAGTCGCCGCACCTGACGGCATGCCGAAATTCGGCATCGGAAGACAATTGCCCTTTCTTTCCGTCCGATAACCTTGCCGCATTCCAGCGTAGCCTCGCGACGACCTACCCCGACAATCCCCAAGAAATCCTGCGCTTCGCGGCCATGCCGGAGGGCAAGCAGGATCCGCACCGCCTGTTCAGCCACATGCGCGTGCAGCAGCATCTGAAGCGCCTCGGGATTGGCGGAGAGACCCTCCACGATGTGGGGCAGCCGGACTACCAGCACCTTCGCCACGCGCTCGACGCCGCTGATCGCGGTCACGCCGACATGGGAAAAAAGACTGAGGTATAGCGGAAGCGGCAGGCGAGGATCGCGCTCGATCGGGGTCACCGCCAGGGTGCCCCCGCTTCCGGCATCATGCTCGACGCCCAGCGCCCGAACGACCGAGCGTTCGGCCGTAGTGGCGAAGCAGGTCACCACCTGCCCTGCCTCGATGCCAGGGCGCCCGCGCCTCTTCGACCACTGCGGTCTGGCCGCAGGGCAGAATGTCACCCAGCCCTATCGGCATATACGGCGAGCGCATGCCGGCCCACATGATTTGGGCGGGATCCGCGAACCTCTAGGTCGCGCATAGGCGCGAGCGTGCGTTCTTCCTGGACCAGCGCGGTGTTGATCTCCGCGCTGCTCATCGCAGCATGCCGCAGGACCATCGCTCGCGTCACGTCAGCCATTTCTTTCTTCACGCTCCGCGATGCCGCGAGCAAGGCGGAGGTTTGCGCGCTGGCTGATGATCAAAGGAAATTGTTCGGCCAGATCATGGTGCGCCACATGTGCGCCGTCGGGGAATTATCGAAGCCGAGCCCTTCTTCGGGCTCCTTGAAGTGACGTCCGATGATGTCCGTGAATATCTCGGGATCGGGTATCGGCCCGCCATCGAAGAAATAGATATCGTACTGCGTCACCAGCCGCGCAGTCATGTACCATTTGTGCGAACGGGCAAATTCGGCGTCGCGCCGGATGTACTCCGGAGGCTCGTAATCCGGCCCGAAGAACTTGTTGTAGCTCTCCGGATAGGCGTATCCGGCGCTCTCGTCGGAGAAATAGCGGAGCGGTTGGTGATATTTCACCGCCCATGCGACCTCCTCATCGACGTAGGGCGCGATCATCTGGGCGCCCCAATATCCGTGATCGGCGCGTATCAGGCAGCCGTTGGAGATGTCATGCAGCAGGCACGCGAGAACGACCTTCTCGTCCATGCCTTGCTCGAGTGCGCGGGCGCCGCTGGTCAGGAGATGCCGGATCGTGATGTCCCCGAAGCGCAGTTTGAAGAAGTCCATCAGCTTGGGCCGGGCGGGCATCCGCGGGAGCGCCGGGTTATCCCCCATCATCATCACCGCATCCGGACCGAGACGCGCGAGGAGCTCGGCCTCGTTGTCGGGCCGATCCGTTCCCTTCCAGCCTACAGGGGAGGGATAGATCTGACGCAGGCGGCCAGCTTGCGGATAGGCACGCTCATCAGGCAATTCACACATGGCGGGTCCTTCAGGGGTTGGCGGCAAACGCCGGGGACAGCGGGCTCGCCGCGTAGCGCCTGGCTAGCCAGGCACAGGCCATCAGCTGGAGCTGATGGAACATCATCAGCGGCAGGACAATCGCGCCCAAGTCGGGGCCGGAGAACAGCACCCGTGCCATTGGGATGCCGCTCGCCAGCGTCTTTTTAGATCCGCAAAAGACGATCGCGATCTCATCCTCTCGATCGAAGCCGAGCAGCCGGCTGCCGGCGGACGTGATGAAGAGGATCGCGCAGAGCAGCACGCAGCAGAAGAGAAAGAGAATGCCGAGCACGGAGACCGGCACGTTCCGCATCACCCCTTCGGTGACCGCTGCCGAGAAGGCTGAGTAGACGGCCAGCACGATTGTCCCCCGATCGGTGAGCGTCAGCAGCTTCTTCCGGCGCGCAGCCCACGCGCCGAGCCATGGGCGAACAAGCTGACCGACGACGAAGGGCAATAACAGTTGCGAGAAGATCTTCCCCACACCCGACGCCGAGAAGCCTGCCCCCTGCGAATGGAGCAGCAGTGACACGAGCAGCGGGGTTAGGAGCATCCCGAGAAGGTTCGATATGGTTGCCGCGGCCACGGCTCCTGCGACATTCCCTCGGGCGATCGACGTGAAGGCGATGGAGGATTGGACGGTCGACGGAAGCGCACAGAGAAACAGGACGCCGAGCAGGAACGGCTGCGGCAGCAGCGATCCGGCACTCGCCTGCATGCCCAGGCCGAGGAGTGGGAAGGCGACGAACGTCGATCCCAAGATCGCGCTGTGGAGGCGCCAATGCCGAAGACTGGCGAGCACCGCTTCGCGGGGGATACGTACGCCGTGCAGGAAGAACAGCAGTACGATCGCCGCCGTGGCTAAAATGTCGACCGCACCGGCGACACTGCCCTGCGCCGGCAGCACGATGGCTAGCGCCACCGTGGTGAGCAGCGCGAGGATGAAGGAATCCGGGATCAGGCGCCGCACGACGGCCTCCCCATGCTCTTGGTCAGCAACAGGACACCCACTCCGCACAGCAGCATCGGCACCACCAGAAGGGCGAGGATGAGCGGCGGGGCGACATCACGCGCGAGGAGGATTGCCATGATCAACGGCCCGATTATCGATCCGAGCCGCCCGACCCCGCTGGACCAGCCAACACCCGTGTTGCGGATCTGTGGTGGATAGAGGCCGGCCGAGAAGCTCCCCAGCGCCATCTGTCCTCCGATGCAGCCGGCACCCACCAGCGTGATCAACATGAGCCACACCTCCCGAGACGAGGGGTCGACCGCGAAGAAGATGAACAGGACGGCGGTGCCGACGAAGCAGGGAACGAGCGTTTGCGCTAGCAGCCCACGATCGATCAACCAGGAGAAGATCAGGCTGCCGATGATCGCGCCGAACGCCAGCAGCCCCGTGGCGCGTTGCGCATCGGGTCGTGGCCAACCGCTTTCAACCAGCAACGTCGGCAACCAACTGATCAGTGAGGCGGTCACGAACAAATTGAGGCAGAAGATGGCCCAGAGCAGCAGCGTGACCGTTAGCAGCGCCGGACCGAACAGGCTCCGAACCGAAATGCCACGGGCGACCGCGGGCGCGACGGCAGGCTTCGGCATCGTCGCTGCGACCAGAATGCCGGCGGAGAGCGTCGCAGCCGCACCGAAGATGAAGATGCCCTGCCAGCCGAAGCCCGGCTCGATCACCGGACTCAGGAAGCCGGCGCAGAGCGATCCTACCGGTTGGCAGGCGACCATGACGGTGATCAGCGCGGTTCGAGCCGCAGCGGGTGCCACGCCGGCAACGAGAGTAATCGCCACAGGGACGATCGCGCCCATGCCCAAGCCGCAGAAGAAGCGCCAGATCGCGAGGGCGAGAGGCGTCGCGGCCGATGCCGCCCCTGCGCTGGTGATGCCGACCAGCACCAGGCAGACGGCAAGGATGACTTTCGGGCTGTATCGGTCCCCCAAGGGGCCAAGCAGCATCGCGCCGAGCGCCGTACCGACCAGCGACAGGCTGACCGCGATCCCGAGCGCGTGGGGCGCAATCCCGAAATACTGCGCCATGCTCGGAAGGGCGAGCCCGAGCGACTGAATGTCGTACCCATCAAAGAAGCTGGCGAAGGAGCAGAGCGTGATCGTCCACCCAACTCGGCTCACAAGGATGCCTCGTACCTCGCGAGCGTGCGACGCGCAGGCTCGATGACTACGGGATCGAGAAACATCTTGCCGGACATGCCCGATCCCTCGCCGGCGCGGTCGAAGGCTTCCATCTTCGCCAGCACATCGCGCGCATAGGCCACTTCGCCCTCGCTCGGCCGATAGGCCTCGTGAACCGTGCGGACCTGCTCGGGAGCAAGGACGAGCTTGCCGTCGAAGCCCATCATCATCCCCCATCGTGCGTCCTCGGCGAGCGTCGCGTGATCGTTGATGATCGGCCAGGGCGCGTCCATGGCCCACAGCCCGTGGGTACGGGCAGCCAGGATCAGCCGAGCACGATGGAAGTGGAACAGGTCGCCAGGATAGCGCGACCGGTCCTGGAGGAACGCGCCGATATTGACGTGCAGCGAGACGCTCAGATCGCCGACCGCCAGCCCTAGCGCCTCCACATTGGGCGATGCCGAAGCGATCTCGTCGATGTGGGTCAACGCATACGCGGATTCTATTCCGACCAGATAGCCGATCCTGTTGGTGAAGCCCTCACGCGAGCGGAGGTTCGCGATCCATCCGTCGAGCGTGCGGATCTCGTCTGCGGATTCCGGCTTCGACAACAGCAATGTGTCGATCCAGTCGCCGGCGGCGCCGACGACGACCTCGACGTCGTCTCTCACGAAAGGGCTCGATATTGCGTTAATTCGTACCGCTCTTGCCGCCCGTCCCCAGATATCTTCCTGGAGCAACCGAACGATCAACTGACGCGCCTCGCCCTTGCGGGAGGGATGCACGGTGTCCTCCAGATCGAGGCATATGAGGTCGGCGCCGCAGGTCCGGATTCGGTCGCGGACGCCCGCTTCGTCCATTGTGCCCGGGATGAAGATCGTGGTTCTACGAAGGTCCATGAGCTCTCTCTCTGATGCGTTCGGTCACGGGCGGGAGTCTCCAGTCGGCGGCGCCTGATCCGCTTGATGCCTCTGTGCTCACGCTTTTTTGCTCGAACTTCGTCGACGCCATCGGCACTTGAGTGCGGCATTTCCTGTCTATGCCCGCCATAGTTCGGCCAGCCCGGGCCGCCTCCGGCCTGATGCGAGCCTTCCACAGCCTTCGATCAGGCCAAAGGCGCACATTGATCGCCAGACCTGTCGGCCGGCTCGTGACGGGCAAATGCATGCATCGGTTCGCCGGTGTCACGGATGATCAAGAAGTTGGCGGAGCCGCGCAATCGCGCAGGATGACGAGCCCTAGACTGCCGACCTCGAAAGAGTTGCGCTCGCTGAAGCGCGTCGGGGGAGGTATCATGAGGAAAGATGGTTCGCAGCGGGCCTTCGCAGCGGGAACCAGCGTGCTGACGCTATTCGTTGCGGCCCCCGTATTTGCACAAGAGGTACCAGCGCCTACCTCCCCGGGGCCTGCTGCTGCAGCCGACCAGGCGACGGCCGGTGAAATCATCGTGACGGCACAGCGGCGCAGTCAACGGCTGCAGGACGTGCCCGTGGCGGTCTCCGTCGTCGACGGCGCCCAGATTCTGCAGCAAAACCTGAACTCGCTGGAGGACGTCGCAGCACGGCTTCCGGACGTGAAGATCACCACCGGTTCGCTCGTCAACCAGATAAACATCCGGGGCGTCGGCTCGGGACAGAATGCAGGATTCGAGCAGTCCGTCGCCACCTTCGTCGATGGCGTGTACCGCAGCCGCTCCATGTCGGCCCGGGCTGCGCTGTTCGACATCGCCCAGATCGAGGTTCTGAAAGGACCTCAGACGACCTTCTTCGGTGCGAACGCCATCGCCGGCGCGCTCAACATCAGCTCGCGCAAACCCGGTAGCACCTTCGGCTACAATGCAAGCGCGCTCTATGCGTTCGAGGATGGGGAATATAATCTCGAAGCCGGCCTCGATCTCCCCGTGTCCGACCAGTTGGCCCTCCGTGTCGCTGGCCGGCTGTCCGGCATGGACGGCTATATCCACAATCGATATCTCAACGAGGACGGGCCGCACGAGCGGAGCCAGCAGGCACGCATATCGGCCCGCTGGCAGCCGAGCTCAGAGATCCGATCGGACCTGCGCGTCGATTACTTTCGCTCGCACGTCAACAACGCTTATTCCTTTGTGCTCGAAAGCTGCCCGGTCGCGGCACCCATCGCCGAAGGGGCGGGCAAGAGCTGCGGCACCTATCTCGCGGGTGGTGGCAAGCCGTACAGCGGCCTCGGCTACGAAAGCGTTTCTCCGCCCAACTTCTCCAACATCAAGTTCTGGGAAGGGGCCTGGACCAATTCGATCGACGTCGGTCCGGGTTCGCTGAGCGCGATCACCGGCTATCTTGATCAGAAGGTCGACAGCCTCACCCAACCGATCCCGCTGCCGCTTCCGGGTGCCGTAGGCGGAACGCAAGGCCTCCCGGTCTATCTCGGCGAGCGCTTTCATCAATTCAGCCAGGAGCTGCGCTTCCAGTCGCGCGCGGGCGGGACGTTCGAATATATGCTGGGCGGCTATTATGCCGACTCCCATCTCTACAACTACAATTACGTCGGCTTCTTCTTTCTCCCGTTTGGCGCATTCAGCCCGCTTGGAACCACGAACGCGACGACGCAGGTAACCGGCAGCCCGAGGCTGACCGAAGACGATCGTACACTCTCAGCCTTCGCCTCGCTGACTGTCCGGCCTGTGGATCACCTTCGCGTGAACATCGGCGCGCGTTATTCGAACATCCACAAGAAGGCGGTCCGCGACACGACGATGGGCACGTCGGTGGGAGCGGTCCCGGCCACCTACATGCCCTTCCCGACCGCGACGATGAACTTCTTTGCGGCCGTGCTCGGCGCGGACTTGGGGCAGTTCGCCAACCCCTCACGCACGGACGACAAGTTCATGCCCTCTGTGGGCGTGCAATATGACGTAGCGCGCGACGTGATGCTTTACGGAACCTTTTCAAAGGGGTTCAAGGCGGGCGGGTATAGCGCCGCTTCGCTGGCGAACTCGTTCCAGCCGGAAACCGTGAACGCTTACGAGCTCGGCCTCAAGAGCCGGTTCCTGGATCGGCGTCTCACGCTGAACGCCGCGCTGTTCCGCAGCGACTACAGCAACCTGCAGGAGTCGACGATCATCATATCGTCGGCGGGAACCATCATCTCGCTCGTTCAGAATGCCGCGAAGTCGCGCTCGCAAGGCGTGGAACTCGGAATCAGCTTCCGGGCCTCGCCGATGCTCACGCTCAGCACGGACCTCGCCTACCTGGACTCCAAGTACACCAGCTATCCCGACGGTCCTTGCACCGTTCTCGGCAACTATCAGTCGAGCACCTGCCGCCAGGATCTGTCCGGCAAGCGCCGTCCCTACGCCCCGGCGTGGAGCGGGAACGTCGCGGCCAATTTCTCGATACCGCTCAGCGGTTCATACACGCTGCACTTCGATCCGGTGATATATTTCAGCTCGAAGTTCTTCGAGTCCGCCACCGCCGATCCACTGCTCACCCAAAAGGGTTACGTGAAGGTCGACGCGCATCTCGGCGTCGGGCCGAGCGACGGTCAGTGGCAGGTGTCGGTCGTGGCCAAGAACATCTTCAACAAGGCGACGGCGGGGTTCCGACAGCAGGTGACCAACTCTTCGGCGATCTATGCCTTGCCTGACCGGCCGCGCGCGATCGCGCTTCAACTTTCCATCAAGGGGTAGGCTTCTCGGCGCCGGGACCGCGGGGACGGGTCCAACCACAAAGCAAAGTCTGGTTGGACGGCAATGGCTGCCAACAATACTCCATGAGTGTGACGACCTTGATCAGGTCCCACAACCTCAGCGCGGGCTCTGTCAAAGCAACTGGCGCAGCCCTCGCCTGCCCCGCTAGGGCCGGGACCCATAAACCGGATTTACACGGCGGCCCGGATGTAATTCAGCCTCTGCTTTGAGGCGGAGGGCTGGATAGCGGGCGAGTTCTGGTTGAGCGACGAGCAGTGGGTTCGGCTGAAGCCGCTGCTGCCGAACAAGCCGCGGGGTGTGCCGCGGGTGACGGCCTATGCCGCGGCCGCATGCGACAGTCGCTGCTGGTTTTTTTTGACGGCTTAGAGGCGGCATCTGAGCCCGGCTCAGGCATCGGGCAATAGCGCCAGCCCTTTCGCTAACGGCAGATACAGGGTCAACGGGCGATCCGTCAGGGGCGTGAAACCGAAGCTCGCGCGGAAGGCGGCCGCCTTGTCGTCGATGGCGTCGGCAAAGATAGCGTGCGCGCCGATCGGCGCCGTCGCGACCGCCTTAATCGCGTCGAACAAGAGGGCTTCGCCAAGCCCCAGCCCGCCGAAATCGCTATGCCGTCCCAGCCACCCGGTCAGCACCGCGGGGACGGTCGGATAGCGCGGCAGCTTTTCGGCCAGCGCCTGCGGAACGTCCGTCAGCGGCACATTGCTCGACGACAGGGTATAGAAGCCAGCGACGCGATCCGTCTCCAGCTCACGCGCCACGAAGCATTTGGCGTAACGGCGCCGGACATCCTGCGACACGGTTTCACGGAAATAGCGGTCGATCCGCTCGTTGCCACAGGTGAAGTCCGATCGCCGATGCGCTTTATCAAGCCCCTCGATCGCGAAGCGGGCGCTCACCGGGGCTGGATCAGCTCGGCGTGCCGCTTCGCCGCCCGCACCAGCCGCGCGTTCGGCTTGGGCGGATCGATCAGCGCCTCGGCAAAGCGAATCTGATCCTCGCAAGCGAGCCGCATGATCTCGGCGTCCTCGACCACGCGCCGGGCATCCTCGCCGGCGGTGGCGATGAGGAAGCCGGTCAGCGTCATGCCGCGCAAGCGCGCGGCGCGCCTGTCTGACTGTCGCGTCGGCATTCATGATCGACCGGGTGATACGGCCGATGAAACCAAGCTCGGCCCAGGCACTGTCGACGTCCGCTTTGGTAGCGGAGACCACATCTCATCAAAATCCGATCGAACAATGGGATCGCCACTGGCCACAGCCAACTGCACACCTTGGCACTGAGCGGGCGAGTATCGACCAATGATCCCGCGATCCCGGCACGTTCTTCGTCAGCACCACCTGCCCACCCGCCCCGCGGCGCTGGAGTTCATGGTCAAGCGAGGACTTGAAGGCACGCATCTCGGCCTCAACCTGCGCGGGCGGCGAGGGTCCCGGCTCGACATCACAAAGACGTGCGCAATTCAAATATTCTTCCGGCGCCGTGTTATGGAGAACATCGAGCAGGGCTACAAACGTCATGTCGCCTTTTCAAACGGCCTGTTTCGAGCCATGAACCGCGCTGCAAAGCCCGGATGACGAGCCTCTTCCATGATATCGAGCCGGTCTGCACGCGGTGCCCAACCCAATTCACGCCGGGCCAGTGGAGATCGCGACCGGCTGCAAGTCGCCAACGCAATCAGCGCGGTGAACTTGTCCCAGATCTCCATCGCCTCGCCCAAAGACACGCTGCGCGTCGGGACATCCAGGGTCTTCGCGACACCTTCGGCGAGGGCTCGAAAGTTCGCTTCGCCCGAGACGGCGTGGTAGAGTCTACCAGAGACGCCCTTTTCAAGGATCAGGCGATACAGTTCGCAAAGATCCTCGACATGAACGTTCGAATACAGGTTGAGTCCGCGCCCGATATAGCAAACTGCGCCCGTCTTCACCGCGGAGTGATAAAAGTTGGCGACTGCCTGGCAGCCGCCATTCCCCCACAACAAAGGGGGACGGACCACAAACGCGCGGATACCAGTGGCCGCGGCGGCGCGGACCATGTCTTCGGTGTTCTTTCGCGCCCCGATATATTTGGAGGGCACGAAGATGTCCTCCTCGGCAAAGCTGTCCTCGCTCCAGTCGCCATCGGTGCGCTGTGACAGCACGCCGGTGCCCGAAGTGAACACAAAAGCTTTGCCGGTTCCGGCGATGCGTTCGAGCATCCACGCGACGGTTTCGTACTCGCCCGCGAGATCGAGTTGCGCCGCGTAAAAGATCGCATCAGCCGCGCTCAGCTCGGGCACAAGCACATCGCGGTTCGTCAGGTCCCCAGTGATCGACCTGGCGCCAGTCGCTTCGAGGCGCGCGGCGGCATCGGCATTGCGGACGAGACCCGCCACATCGTGCCCCGCACCAACCATATTCCGTGCGAGATGCGATCCGAGATAGCCATTTGCGCCGAGGACGAGGACGCGCGTCATCCTTCGATCACCTTCTGGACCGATGTCGCGAAGAATACCGGCTTTCCGCCGACTTCACCTTCCGCACGGGTGAAAACCATGCTGCGGGTTCGCTTGATGACGGTCCCTTTTACTTCGAGCAGATCGCCGAGCTTTGGCGCGGCGATGAACTGCATCGACATCTCCACCGCCACGATCGGCGGGCCGGCCGGGTCCCAGCTGGCGCTGGCGGTGCCGACCTCCGCCATGCTTGCGATCACCGCTCCGTGGCACAGGTTCCACGCATTCACATGGTCCGGCCCGACGCGCAGCGCCGCCCAGACTTCCCCGCCCTCCCCAATCGTCACGCGCCGCGAATAGACGCGGCCGATATGATTTACGAACGCGCTTATCGACGGCTCATAGGAATAGCCTGGCGGAATATCGTTCGGATCGGTCATCTCATCCCCTGACGGTTATCGGCAACCGGTGGTCCAGGAAGCCGGTCAGCAATTCCATGAATGCAATCATTATGATCGCCCAGGATCATGTGGCCCGCGCCGGGGAGGACCGCGACTTCCAACTGTGGCATCAGCGCGGCCAGCGCGGCCGTGCCCTCGGCGTTCACGAAATCGCTGCGTTCACCGCGAATCAGCATCGTCGGCGCGGCAATCCGCGTCGCCGCGTCCTCCAGCATCCGCAGCGACGGGGAGATTCCCAGCCCTTGCGCGTCGTCGAAAAACGGGGCGTCCCAATGCCACGACCAGCGGCCGTCGGCACGCCGACGCATGCTGCGGCGCAATCGGGCTTCGGCATCCGAGGCAACGTCGCGTCCGCTGAACCGGGCGATGCAAGCGGCGGCTTCGCGAACGGAGGCGAATCCGTCGGGAGGCGACCTGACAAGTTCCGCCACCCGCGCGGCCCCGTCACGGTTTGTGCGCGACACGGCATCCACCAACACCAGGCAGGCAATCGCGGCAGGCGGCAGGGCGGCTGCGGCGGCAAGGAAGATCTTGCCCCCGACCGAAGCCCCGACAAGCGCCGCCGGCCCGTTCGCGGCATCGAGCAGCGCAAGCGCGTCCTCCATAAGGCGGGGATAGGAATAATCCCCGTCCGGCGCGGGATCGCTGTCGCCATGGCTCCGAAGGTCCGCCGACCACACCGCGCGGCCGGCATCTCCCAGCCGCCGGGCCGTCCGGCGCCAGCTATGCCGCGTCTGCGCGCTGCCCGGCAGCAGGATCACCGCGGGGCCGTCCTCCGGCCCAAAGCGGTCGACCGCGATCCGGTTGCCCGCGGGTGCGTTGACGAATTGCGTCGGTTCAGACACGCGACTTGGGCATCTTTAGAAACTGCTCGGCGATCAGACTGCGCTGGATTTCGCTGGTTCCGCCATAGATCGTCATGCCCAGCGCACGTCGCATTGCGACCTCAACATAGGAGAGATCGTCGCTGCGCCAGAGCAGCGACCAGGGCGCGGCCAGCGCGACGACATCCGCAGCGGCGGCGCGCAAGCCTTCGGTGGAGAACAGCTTGGCCATCGGGCCGTGGTGGATCGCGGCCTGGCCGGCCGATTGCGCCCAGACGTCACGGCGCGAAATAGCTTCGGAAACCGCGACGATCGTCGCGGCGCGGGCAAGGCGGCGGCGCACGTCCGGGTCGTCGTTCGGACGGCCATTCGGCCCGGCCGTCTCTGCCCAGGACACGGCATGGCGCAGCATCGTACGCAAAGCATAGTGATAGACGATTCCGCCATGCTCCAGTTCGAGCATCATATGCATCACCTGCATCCCGCGATCGATTTCCCCGAGGCGATATTTGTCGGGAATGCGGACGTCTTGGAAGAAGGTGATATTGGTGCGCTCGTCCTGGAGCGTGTGGATCGGCTGCACGTCGATGCCGGGCGAATTCATCGGCAGGATGAACAGCGTCAGCCCCTGATGCTTGGCGCCGCTGTGGTCGGTGCGGGTGAGTAGCAGGATATAGTCGGCGATGTGGCCGGCGGTGGTAAATATTTTCTGGCCGTTAAGCACCCACTCGTCGCCGTCGCGAACTGCGGAAAAGGAGCAGCCGAAGATGTCCGATCCACTGCCCGGCTCGCTGAGGCCTAGACAGCCGACCGCTTCGCCCCCGGCCATGCGCGGCACGATCTCGGCCTTGGCCTCCTCGGTGCCGAACTTGATTTCGAGCTGGAGCAGGAATTCGGTCACCCCTGAAGCGGTGCGGTTCCAGTCCATCTCCTCCCAGACCGCGTCTGCCGCGGCGACGTCGATCGGGCTGCGGCCCTCGCCGCCATGCGCGACCGGCAAGTGGGGATAAAGCAGGCCAGCCGCCGCGAGCTTTTGCGCGAACGGCTTGCTGTGCGCCCTAGTGCTGTGATGGATCGTAGCGCGCAGTTCGTCGTCGATATTGTCGGCCATGAATTGTCGGAGCCGGTCGGCATAGGCGTCGGCCCCGCACCCCCACGCGAAACTGATGCCGATTTCGCCGGCAGCGGGAAGCGCGGTCTTCTCTCCCGCCCACAGCCGATCACCCACGCGGCGCAGCTCCCGCTCGGGGTCTCCGGCGACCAGGCTCAGCGCCTTGGCACGCCGGTAATATAGCTGAATGTCGTTTTCGAGGCTGACGCCATAGCCGCCGAAGGTGCGAAGCGCGCGTTCCGTGGCGCGCCCGGAGGTATCGCTTGCCCACCACGACGCCATTGATATCTGCGCGGCGGCCTCCGGACTGCCCGCCGCGATCGCGCTGATGGCCTGCCAGACCAGCAGCCTCGCGCCGTCCGCATCGGTCGCCGCATCGGCAAGGGGGTGGGCCACGCCCTGGAAGCTCCCGATCTTGCGGCCGAACTGGGCACGTTCGCCGGCATAATCCGCCGCCAGCCGCAGTGCTTCGAGCGACAGTCCCGCAAGACTCGAGGCTGTGGCCAGCTTCCATTCCTCGGTCGCCGCCTCCCAGGCGTGAACCGCATCGAGTCCGGTCGCCAGCACCATTCCGCTGCCTTCCGGACACCACGCGCCCAAGGCCGACATCGCCGTCCAGTTTGCCGGCGTCGAGACGCGGGGCGCATCATGCAGCACGACGCCATCGCCTTGCACGCCGATCACCAGCTCGCTGACAGCGAGCCCAGGGACGACTTGGGGACGGCCGGGCACGATCGGATGCAAGGCGATCGTAGCCGCCGCGCCGGCAGCGATACGAGCGACGACCGCCTCGGCAGCCAATTCGCCGCACAGGCGAGCCGCGACGATGGTTTCCACCAGCGGTATGGACGCGAGATGGCGCCCCACCTCCTCTGCCACAAGCGCCAGATCGAGCAGGCTCATGGCCAGCCCACCGGCGGTTTCCTCAGTGCGCATGAGCGGCAGGCCCATCTCGCGCACGTTGGCCCACAGCGCGCTGTCGAGCCCCCCCGCGACGGCGCGCGCGCGGGCCGGGCCCGCCTCGTTCCCGAACAGCCGGGCCACAGTATCACGCAGCAATGTTTGGTCGTCGTTCAACGCAAGGTTCAGCATCGTCACCAATCGCTCCGCGCCGGTATGACCGTCTTTTCCCCGGCGAATGTCGAACGCCGCTTGTGCACCATAAGCAAAATTGATATATATTCAACTATTGAAATTTGGCTGGACGCGCTCCGCCGATTCGGAAAATCAGGAGATGAGCGATGCCCGCCCTGCCCTATGACGTTTATGACGCCGACCACCATCTGTACGAGCCGGCGGAAGCCTTTCTCCGCCATCTGCCCGAAAAGTTCGCGAACGATTTCTACTTCGTCGATGTGAAGGGTCGCACCAAGCTGGTGATCGCGGGACAGTTGTCCGACTATATTCCCAACCCCACTTTCGAGGTAGTTGCCGGGCCGGGCACGCACGAGAAATGGTATCGCGCGGAAAACCCCGAAGGACTGACAATGCGCGAGATGACTGGCAAGCCGGTGCGCCCGCCCGCCGAATGGCGCTCGGGCGACGGCCGCTTGGCGGTGATGGATCAGCAGGGCGTGCACAGTGCGCTTGTCTTCCCGACACTGGCGTCGGTGGTCGAGGAACGGCTCAATCACAAACCCGAGGCAATGGCGGCACTGTTCCACTCACTTAACCTGTGGACTGCCGAGGAATGGGGCTTCGCGCGCGAGAACCGACTGTTTTCGGTTCCCATGATCAGCCTCTCCGATCTCGACCTGGCGATCGAGGAACTCGAGACCGTGCTCAACGCCGGAGCTCGGTGCATCGGCATCCGCCCCGCGCCCGTCCCCGGTTTCCGCGGCAGTCGCTCCCCGGGCTTTGTGGAGTTCGATCCGTTCTGGGCCCGTGTCGAGGAAGCAGGAATCTTCGTGTGCCTGCACACCTCCGACTCCGGCTACGACAAGATCTATCGTTGGTGGACGGGTGGGGCGGGCGAATACCAGCCGTTCGAATCCGATGCCTTCAAGGCAACGTTGAACACGCTGGGACGACCGATCGCGGACACCATCTCGGCGCTGATCTGCCACGGTATGCTCGACCGTTTCCCCAATATCCGGCTGATCTCGGTAGAAAATGGCGCGGAATGGGTGCGGCCGCTGATACGCCGTCTCGGCAAGGCATTCGGCCAGATGCCCAAGGCGTTCAAGCGCGACCCGCGCGAAACCTTCCGCAGTCAGATCTTCGTCGCGCCCTTCTACGAAGACGACACGGTGGAGCTGGCCAAGGACATTCCGGTCGAGCGCATCCTGTTCGGAAGCGATTTCCCGCACCCCGAGGGACTCGCAGCACCGCTTGATTACGTGAAGGAATTCGCCGGGTTCGACGAAGCGGCGATCAAGCGCGTTTTCCACACGAACCTGAAGGGGCTCCTGACAGGTGTGCGTGACTAGCGGCTTGGCGGTCGTCACCGGCGCCGCCGGCGCCCTTGGGAGCGCGGTGTGCCTAGTGCTGGCCGATGCCGGGTATCGCGTTGCGGGTATCGACCAAGCTATGGTGTCCGGTGATGGCGTTGCGTGGCCCCCCGGGGGGGGGGGGCGGCGACCTCGCTGACGAGGTCGCCGCAGCATTCGAACGAGTGGCGGCGGATGATGAGCCGGTGCGCGCGCTGGTCAACATCGTGGGCGGCTTTCGTTGGGAAACGATCGGCGATAGCGATGTCGGGACGTGGGATTTGCTCTACCGCATCAACGTGCGTACCGCGCTGATCGCAACGCGAGCCGCATTGCCGCTGAGCGCCGCGCCCGGCGGCGCGCTCGTCAATGTCGGCGCAGCAGGATCGGTAAGAGCCACGGCCGGTATGGGCGCGTATGCGGCAGCGAAATCGGGTGTGTCGAAGCTCACCGAAAGCTTGGCGGAAGAACTCAAGGATACGGGGATGCGCGTGAACGCGGTGCTGCCCAGCATCATTGACACGCCCGCCAACCGCGCCGACATGCCCGATGCGGAATTCGCACGATGGGTTCGGCCCGAGGCGCTGGCCGCGGTTATCGCCTTCCTGCTGTCGGAGGACGCGGTCACGGGAGCACTGATTGCCGTTAACGGCAGGGTCTGAGCAGCTCCCGCTTGAATTGGTCGCCGAGTGCTGGAATTAAGCGATGATGGCCAAGCCGAGATCCGCTCTTCCTGTCGATACCAACAAGAACGGCCAGATGCTTGGTCGCAAAGGTATGGAGACCCGCCAGCGCGTCATGGACGCCGCGCGCAGGCTGTTGGCCACCTATTCGCCGATCGAGCTTACCGCGCTATCGATCAGCCGTGAAGCCAAGACTGCGCCCGCCACCTTCTATGTTTACTTCGACGATGTGCAGGATGTCCTCTATGCGCTCTGCGCGGAGACGGCACGCGAGATCACCGACCTGTTCGACGGCGGCAGGCTGCTGCGCGACCCCGCGCGCTTCCATGAGGATGCGCTCCAACTGGTGCGGGCCTTCAACGCAGTATGGGATCGCCACAGCGACATTCTCCTGTATCGAAACCTGGAGGCTGATCGCGGCAATCCCGTGTTCGACAAGCTGCGAACTGAGGCCGCCATTCCCACGCTCGACGCGCTCGCAGAGCGGATTGAACATGCGTACCCCCCCGAAGCCCGCCCCCGCCGAGCGTCGATCTATGCCGAAGCGGTCGTCTTCTTCGTCGCGCTCGAACGGCTGGCGGCTGCCGTCCATCAATATCCCGACGATACGCTCCGCTCGACGGACCTGATGGAAGCGCAGGCGAGGGTTCTGACTCGCCTGCTCGAACCCCGTTAAGGTGGGAACGCCTTCCTAACTTCACCCCGAAACGAACGCCATAGTACGCGGCGACGCCAGCGCGCCGGATGGCTCGGGGCGCATTTGCATTGCTGAGCGTCCTTGCCGCGCAGATACAAAACCGCCGAAGGTCCCGTCAGGTATTCGGACGATCCTTCGGCGGCAGATCGTCAGGTCAGAATTTGAAGGTGGTTTCGAGGCCGTAAGTACGCGGCGCGCCGAGTTGGACGCCAGTGTAACCAAGGGTTGGCGCCAGATCGACGCCGCCGGTATAATATTTCTCGTTGAACAGATTCTTCACGAAGATCGCGACACTGAAACCGGTGCCGGCGATTTCGTTGAGCCTGATGCGACCGTCCACCAACGTGCGGGCGGCGATTTTCTGCTGTGGGCGATAACCGACGCCAGGTGTATAGTTGTCGTCGCCGAAGTAATAGAAGGATTGATAGAAGGCGCTGATATTGAAGCCGGCCCTGCCGACATGGTCGCCCAGACTCTTTTCATAATCGATATTGCCGCCGACCTGATGCTCGGGCGCCCCGGAGAAATAACTGGGACTGAGATCAGCGCCACTGGCTATCCACGAATTATATTTTGCGTGCGAATAGGCGTAAAAAACGCTGAGGCCCAAGCCATCGGCGGGCTCAAAATGCGCTTCGAACTCGCCCCCTTTGATCTGCGCATCGGCAGCATTGACGATCGTGCTTACGATTGTTCCGCCGATGCTCGTCGCCTGGTTGCGCTGGATGTCAGAATAGTGATCCGTATAGGCGGCGATGCTCACGTATGCGGGCCTTCCAGCCAACCGCCAGCTATATTTTGCGCCAGCTTCATAGTCGGAAACGATTTCCGGCCGGAACGGTGTGAAACCCGCCGGAGTAACCGCCGAGAAGTTGAAGCCGCCAGTACGGTAGCCACGCCGATGCGTAACGTAAATGAGCAAGTTGTCGACGGGTTTCCACTCTGCGCTGAGCGTGTAGGTCAGCTTGTTGAAGCTGGCATTGTTCAAATAAAGGCAGGGATTGAGTATCGCCCCCGCCGCATCGGTCAAGCGACACGAGCCGTCGGCATAATTTGACGCATCCGCCGCGTAATGGCGGTCATCGAAATTCTGACGGATACCAGCAGTCAGCGTCAACTTTTCGTAGAAAGGCAACTTGAGCGAACCCTGCGCAAAGAAGGCGTAGCTCCGGTTGACGATGTCGCCCCCAGTGACGCGGATTACCCCGGTCTGGGTGCCGAGTTGATGCTCGACGCCTGACTCCCGAAAATAGTAGAAGCCCCCAATCCAGTCGAGATGTCCGCCGAAGCTGGTTCCCAGTATCTGCAACTCGTTACTGATCTGTTTGGAATTGGTGATCAGCTCGGTTTCGGAGGTCGGGAAAGGCGAGCCGTCATAGTCGGCGGCGATATCGGAATCGACGGCGCGGTAGCCGAAGATGTTCTTGATTGTCACGCCGCCGAGATCATAAGCGGCGATGTTGGACAGGCCGAACGTGTTCAGTTTGGTCGCGTTCGGCTTCAGATTCGAGTCAACCGTGTGAAACGGCAATTGCTGTATCTGGTCAAAAACCGCGGTAGAGGTGGGATAGGCGGTTGTCGCCGTGCTGCCGGGACGAAGCAGGATTTCCTTGGTGGAAATACCCCGTTCGTTAACATCGAGGCCATTCAGCACCAACGTATTGGTGAAAGCACCTAGGTCAATCGCGGCTGAAAATCGCCATGTGTTTGAGTGTTCATCGTTAAGGCGCGTACCGTCGAAGATGTTATAGTCATAGCCATCCCGGCGCGTGATCTTGCCGCCGCCGCGCACCGACAGCCAACTGGTTACCGGCACGTTGATTACGCCTTCCAGAGCGCGCAGATCATAATTGCCGAGCGTGCCGCGAAGATAGCCCTCGAAATTCCGAGTTGGAGCCTGCGGCGTAGCGACGATCGCCCCACCAGTAGTATTTCGGCCGAACAGCGTTCCCTGCGGGCCCTTGAGCACCTGCACCGAACTCAAATCGAACAAGGTCGAGTTTATCCCGGCTGGTCGTGCCTGGACGACGTCGGCGAAATAGATGCTGACCGAATGGTCGATTGTCATGTAAGGATAATATTGACGCTGTGAGCGAATAGTGAACCCAGGAACTGCTGAACCGAGCGAACTGGGTTGTAGAACCAGCCCAGGAGCCTGTTTGGCGAGATCGTCGAATTTGGTCACGTTGCGCTCGGTCAGGTCTTCTCCGCCCAAAGCCGTGACGGCGATCGGAACGTCGGTGATCCGCTCGGCGCGACGACGCGCCGTGACCAGAATGTCTCCTTCAATCTGATCTGTTCCAGCGTTGGTCTGAGGTTGCGACTCGGGCGCCGCCTGAGCGAAAGCAGTCACCGGCATAACGGTGCTTAGAAACAGCGGCGCCATCGCAAACCGTCGCGTTCCAGATCGTATTGCCACCACTTTAGAAGCCATGTTTCCTCTCCATATACCTGCATCGGAAATGCGCAGCTGGAGCTTCCATACAAATATATTAGTATATTTCATAGAGCCTTTGCAAAGGGTCGCGTCAAAGCGAGACTGTGTGCCTTTTCGACATCCCTTTGAGATGGGCCCGTTGAATGCAAAACCCCTCGCCGCCAAACGACGCATGGCCTCCGATCGACGACCTCAAAAGCGCAAAAATCTACGCCTTGCGCGCATTGCGATTGCTTTTGGTCATCTCTGCCAACCCGGCCGTGGTGACCGCACCGCACGTCGCCCAGGCGTTGGCGTGGCCTAGCGAATGCAGGTCGAATGCGGTCTGCAGCGCCAGCGATTGGCCCTGCGCATCCAACGTCTGATTAACCGCGCGTTTGGCCATCAACAGCGCATGGGGATGCATCTTCGATATCTCGGCCGCTAGCGCGAGCGTAGCAGTTTCGAGTTCGTCGCGCGAGACGACACGGTTCACCATACCCAGGCGAAACGCCTCCTCAGCATCGATATAGCCGGCTGTGAACAGCAGTTCCTTTGCCTTGCGGGCGCCAAATTCCCAGGTGTGGCCATGATATTCCACCCCGCCGATTCCCATTCGAACCACGGGATCACTGAACCGCGCGTCGTCTGCGGCGATGATGAGATCGCACGGCCAGGCGAGCATCAACCCCGCAGCGATACATGCGCCTTGGACTGAGGCGATGGTTGGCTTCGGCAGATCACGCCATTTGCGCGAATAGCCGAAATAATATTTCAGCTCCCAATTATACATTCGCAGCATGCCCGTCTGCTCGACGTCATCGAACATGGACTTCCATGGATCACTATCGAAGACATCGGGCGATATATCGTGTCCAGCGGAGAAATGTTTGCCGCTGGCGTTGAGCACGATCACGCCCACTTCTTCATCGGCGGTCGCGCGATCGAATGCTTCGTCAAGCTCCTTGAGCAAGGCGGCGTTCTGGGCGTTGCGCTGATCCGGCCGATTCAGCGTAATCACCGCGACACGTTCCTCGCGCCGATATTCGATCATGCTCATCTGAATCTCTCCATTCGTGCGCGCATCCAGAACGCTCCGTCATTAGGCAATGACTCTAGCGTGGTGCGGTTCGTTGACGACTGTTCTATTCTAGAATATCACATGCCCGCAACTATTAGATTGGAGATGCCGTTGCCCAACCCTGATGCCATTTTCGAGTTGCGTTTCTATAGGGTGCAAGTGGGTCGCGACGCCGACATGCGCGCGCGGGTGCAGAAAGATCTCAACCGCGTCTTCCCGAAGCACGGAATCCGGCCGCTCGGCTCGTGGACCGCAGTGTCGGCACCGTCGCTGCCAATGTTCGTGTACATCACGCCGTTCGAAAACATGTTAGAGCGTGCTCGTTGCTGGGCCAGCTTCTACGCCGACCCGGATTGGCATGAAGTGAGGGCGCGAACCAACGCAGGTTCGGAGCTCGTCGAGGAATATGAAATTCAGTTCCTGCGCGGGCTGACCGACTGGACCGAAGACGCGCCGGGCGGGCTCGACGAAATCGTCATCCAGCGCACCTTGATCGGCAAGGGCGCCGCTGCTGCCGAAGCGCTTGCTGCCGAGCGTGAGGCGCTGGAGCACACGGGCGCATTCGTCCAAGGGCAATTCGAGATGCTCAGCGGAGGAATCTTGCCCGCTGCGGTTACGTTTCTGCGCTGGCGCGACTGGAATACCCGGGCGAACGCGCAACAAACACTCGATTTCTCCTCCACTCGTTCGAAGCGTATGGCGAGGGAATTGGCGGCGTACGGCCAGCCGCTTTTGGGACACCGAACGTCGTTCTTGCTCAGTCCGGTTCCGGTCGCCTGGGCCTGACACCATGGTCGATAAGATTTTCTCCGACGCCGAATCCGCGATCACCGGGGTAGTTTTCGACGGGATGACAATGATGTCGGGGGGCTTCGGCCTCACCGGCAATCCCGAGAAACTGATAGAAGCGATTCGCGAAAATGGCGTTCGCGACCTCACCATCATCTCCAATAATTGTGGTGCCGATGGTTTCGGCCTGTGGAAATTGCTGAACAACGGCCAGATCCGAAAGATGGTATCGTCCTATGTGGGGGAAAATAAGTTGTTCGAGCAGTTATATCTTTCGGGCGAACTCGAACTGGAACTGACGCCGCAGGGAACCTTGGCCGAGCGCATTCGTGCCGGTGGAGCCGGCATTCCCGCCTTCTATACCAGAACCGGGGTAGGAACGATCGTAGCCAAGGGCAAGCCGACCGAGGAGTTTGACGGCGACCTCTACATACGCGAACGCTGGCTGCGTGGCGACCTGTCGATCGTCAAGGCATGGCGCGGCGATCCTGCCGGCAATCTGGTCTACCGAAAGACGGCCCGGAATTTCAATCCGGCCATGGCGACCGCGAGCAAGGTCACGATCGCGGAAGTGGAAGAGATAGTACCGTTGGGCACGCTCGATCCCGATCATATCCATACACCCGGTATCTATGTCGATCGGCTGTTCCAGCCGTCCCCGTATGAAAAGCGGATAGAGAAGCGCACGACGCGACCGCGCTCGATAGACAAATAGGGCATAGCTTCTTATAGACTAGCATATTAGATCGATCTGGGCATGTGCTAGGGAGAGGATTCCCGATGAAGTTGGCAAGTTTCGAACAGGCGTCGGTTATCAGGCACGGGCTGGTCGAAGATGACGAGGTGCTGGTACTCGGTGATGGTGGCTGGATGGGCGATTGGCTCGCCGGCGCGTTTGCGAAGCCGGATCTCGGAAGCCGAGCCACCGAACGCCTGCCGCTTGGATCGGTGCGCCTGCTTCCTCCCGTCGTGTCACCGCCACGCATCTTCTGCATCGGCGTGAATTACGAGGAGCATCGACTCGAGACCGGCCGCGAGCGCGTGCCGGCACCGATCATCTTCATGCGCACCTCACAATCGCAGGTGGGACATGGCACGCCGATCGTGCTGCCGGACGCCGGCATCTCGACTCAGATCGATTATGAAGGCGAGATCGCCATCGTCATCGGCAAGGGCGGCCGCAATATCGCCGAGGCCGACGCACTCGCGCATGTCGCCGCCTATTCCTGCTATAATGATGTATCGGTCCGGGACTGGCAGCGCCACACCAGCCAGTGGATACCGGGAAAGAATTTCGATGGCCTCGGCGCGTTCGGCCCATGGCTGGTATCAGCCGATTCAGTCCCGGCACCCGTTGATATGCGTATCACCACGCGCCTGAATGGCGAAGAAGTGCAGAACGACACCGCCGACGGAATGATCTTCTCGATCCCCGAGCAAATCGCCTATCTGTCGAAGTTCACGGCGCTGCTTCCCGGCGACGTGATCGCCACCGGCACGCCCGGCGGAGTCGGCGTCAAGCGTACGCCGCAACTGTTCATGAAGGCCGGCGATGTCGTCGAAGTCGAGATAAGCGGCATCGGCCTTCTCTCCAACAGGATCGCCTAAGATGGCCCCGGCACCTTCGACCGGCGAAGCCTACAGCCTGTCCTTCAGCCATGTCGGATTCTTCGTTGCCGATATTGATCGGATGGTCGCGTTCTATAGCGATGTGCTTGGCTTCTTCGTCACCGACCATGGCGTGCTCAACGGCAAGCGCATCACCTTCCTGAGCCGGGATCCTCGCGAGCATCACCAGATCGTGCTGGTTGCCGAACGGCAGCCCGGCACTTTGCAGAATATTAACCAGATATCGTTTCGGGTCGGCAGTCTGGGCCAGCTCCAAGCCTTGTATCGCCGGCTGGCTGCAGTCGATACTGCGGGAATGGAGCCGGTTACCCATGGCAACAGCTGGTCGATTTATTTCCACGATCCCGAGGGCAATCGCCTGGAAGTATTCGCTGATACTGACTGGTATATCTCGCAGCCTCTGAAGAAGCCTCTCGACCTGACGCGGCCCGAGGAAGAAATTCGCGCCGAAACCGAACGATTTTGCACCTCGAGCGAGGGCTTCAAGCCGATCACCGAATGGCATCGAGAAATGCGTGCGCTAATGCGACTGGACGGCTGACCGGCATCCGCGGCATCAAGATCGTGAAGGGAGTTTTCCTCTGACTGGTTCAGCCAGCCCGCTTTTCGATCGTGAAGTCGATGTTCTGGTCGCAGGCTCGGGCGCGGGCGGCATGGCGGCGGCTATTACAGCTGCGCTAAATGGCCTGAAAGTTCTCGTCATCGAGAAAACTCCGGTCGTTGGCGGCAGCACCGCCGTCTCAGGCGGAATGGTCTGGGCACCCGGCAATTCGGCGATGGCGGCGGCGGGCGCGCCCGACGTGGCGGGCGCGGCGCTGGCCTACCTGCGCGCCGAAGTCGGCAATCGGCTGCGCGAGGACATGGCGCGCGCGTATATCGAAACCGCGCCGCGAATGTTTGATTTCTTCCGTCTGCGAACCGAGGTTCAGCTGGTTCCGCGCATGTATGCACCCGATTATCATCCGGACCAGCCCGGCGCATCGAACGGCGGGCGTGCGCTCGATCCGGTGGTATTCGACGGGCGAATGCTCGGCCCTTGGTTCGCGAAGCTCAGGCCTCCTCTCCCACAGATGACGATCTTTGGCGGAATGATGGTCGGCAAGGCGGACATTGATCATCTGCTCGCCATGTGGCGCAAATGGCCATCGTTCCGTCATGCGATGGCGATTATGGGACGCTATATAGCCGATCGCCTTCGCTATCCGCGAGGGACGCGCCTGCTCGCCGGAAATGCACTGGCCGGGCGGTTGCTCAAGACGGCGATTGATGCGGGAGTAACGATCGAAACCGAGTCTACGATCGACGAGTTGATCGTCATGGACGGCGCGGTAATCGGTGCGGCTATCCGCGTTGGCGGCAGAGCCCAACGGATTGCTGCCCGTCGCGGCGTCGTGCTTGCAACCGGCGGCTCTGCGGCCAATGTGGCCGCCCGCAAGGATGCTGCGCTATATCCCGACGATCACTTATCGATGGTTCCCGAAGGGAATGTCGGCGATGGCATTGCGGTCGCCCGATCCGTCGGCGCGACGATCGAGACAGGTAATGCCAGCAACCTGTTCCTGTCTCCCGTTTCGGTCTCGCAAGAACACAACGGCACACGCGTGCAATTTCCACACCTGATCCTCGATCGGCAGAAGCCGGGGCTGATCGCCGTGGACGGTTCGGGACGGCGCTTTACCAATGAGGCGCAATCCTACCACGACTTTGCTGAAGCGATGCAGGAGCGTAACCGCAGTGTGTCCGCGATCCCTACTTACTTGGTCTGCGATCATGCCTTCTTGCGCAAATATGGGCTGGGTCTGGTTCGCCCTGCTCCGTTTCCCCACAGGCGCCATATCCGCAATGGCTATCTGATCAAAGCCCGCACATTGGCCGCGCTCGCCGCCAAATTAGGTATCCCCGCCGATGCCCTGATCGAGGAAGTCGAGGCGATGAACCAGGCGGCGGAGACCGGCATCGATGGCGCGTTCGGCAAGGGCAGCACCGAATATAACCGCTATCTAGGCGACCCTAGACACGGTCCCAATCCCTGTCTCGGCCCGATACGCGCGGCGCCTTTCTACGCTGTCCGCGTATTTCCCGGCGACATCGGCTCGACACGCGGGCTGCGCACCGATCCGCAAGCACGCGTGCTGGCCAGCGGCGGCGCTCCGATCGCCGGTCTCTATGCCTGCGGCAACGATATGAACTCGATCATGGGCGGCGCCTATCCCGCTGGCGGGATAACGCTGGGGCCGGCGCTGACCTTTGGATATATTGCCGGGCTGCACATGGCTGGAGTTGCCCGGGATTTGGCGAAAGAACGACCGGTGGCCGCGGCCTCCTAACCGGCTCAGGAGAAAGAAGTTGCAAACAGCGTCGGACGATTGGTTGGGTTTGGCGGGCAAGATTGTGGTGGTTACAGGCGCCGCCGGCGGCATCGGCCAGGCAATCGTGCGCGGCTTCGCGGCGGCAGGTTGTATCCTCGTACTGCTCGAACGTGATCCCGCGCTGTGCGCGTCGTTGGTTACCGAACTTGAAGCCACGGGCATTCGGGCGATTTCGCTTGCGGCCGACGTCTCGTCCGAGGCCAGCATACGCAGCGCCGCGAATGAAATTGCCTCGATCCTCGGACCGGTCGGCATCCTCGTCAATAACGCCGGGATTCTGCGTCCCGGATCGCTCGAAGCGCTCAGTCTGGATGAATGGAACCTGGTTCTGAACGTCAACCTGACCGGCTATTTCCTGTGCGCGCAAATTTTCGCCGAGCAGATGAAGGAGGCCGGCGGGGGCGCCATGGTGCATATCGGTTCGGTCGCCGGTGAGTTTCCCCAGCCGCATAGTGGCGCTTACAGCGTGGCGAAAGCCGGCGTGCACATGCTGTCCCGCCTCATCGCCGTCGAGATGGGTCCGGCAGGCATTCGCAGCAACGTGATCAGCCCGGCAATGGTGATCACGCCCATGAGCGTGCGATCCTATGCCGATCCCGATCTGCGCCGCAGCCGTGAAGAAATGGTCCCGTCGCGCCGGATCGGGATGCCGGAACATATGGCCGACGCTGCCGTGTGGCTCGCCAGCGACCGGGCGGCATATGTCAACGGAATCGAAGTGCCCGTCGATGGCGCGCTGCCGCGCAACCTGCTGGGATTTATTCCGAGGCCCGGCTTTTCCGCCTGATCGTCAGGAAGCTGCCGGCCCGCCCGTCGGCTGGTCGGTGTCGAGCAGACGGCGTTCGGTGGCGAAGATATGGTTTTCCATTGCCTTGCTCGCGGCCTTGCCGTCGCCCTTGGCGATCGCGGCCACGATCTCTTCATGCTCGCGGTGCGCTTGGTCGATGTTCAGCGCGAACATCGGCTGGTCGGATAACGCGACGTAGAAATCCGAGCGGTCGCCCAGGCTTTCCACGACGTCGGCCAGCGTCTGCGAGCGGCAGATCCGCCGCATCTCGGCATGGAGCCGCCTGTTCAATGTGCGATATGTCTCGCCCTTGTGCTCGTCCGAAACCGGCGTCTTCACCAATTCACCGATCTGGGCCGATATGAGTTGCAGCGTCAGAATATCGGTAGGCGTCGCTCGCGCCGCGGCAAGCTCGGCGATGAGCGATTCGCCGGCAGCGAACAGGCGATAGAAATCGTCGATCTCCTGCACGTCGGGATTTCGGACCCGGCATCCTACCTGGGGCACGATCTCGACGAACCCCTCAAGCACCAGCCGTTTCATAGCGTCCATCACCGGCTGGCGACTCGATCCCAGCTCCGCGGCGATTTCCTCGATCGGCAACCATGCATTGGCCTGAACGCGGCGATCGAGGAGTTGGGCCTTGATATGCTCGTAGGCGGTGTCGGAGAGCCGGGTTGCACGCATGAGCAGCTAGTATGTCAGGTCCCCACCACAATGCAATTCTTCCTCGAAACCTGCCCGGGGATATCCGATTAGACATTGACGTGCTGAAATACTAGAATACAAACATGTCTGAGTGGATGACTGGACAAAAGCGAGAAAAATGAGCCGCACCGAAGTAGTGATTGCAGGTGGCGGACCGGTGGGGATGACGCTCGCTTATGTGCTGGCGCATTTCGGCGTCCGGTCGGTACTCGTCGAGCGTAACCCGGCGACGACCTCACATCCGAAGATGGACATTACCAATGCCCGGAGCATGGAGCTTTTCGCCCGTGTCGGACTTGCCGATCGCCTTCGCGCGGTAGCCATTGCCGAAACCCAGCCGTTCGACGTCTCCTGGGTCACCACGATGACCGGTTACGAATTGCACCGCTTCCCCTATCCCGGCGCTGGCGGCGTGCGCGACACGATGCACCGCAAGAATGACGGCACTCAGCCGTCCCAGCCGCCGATGCGGGTGTCGCAGGTCGTTATCGAGCCGGTACTTCGCCAGGCGATCGAGGAGCATCCGCTGGTCGACGTGCGATTCGGAACCAATTTCGAGGACTTCACCCAGACCGGCGAGGGCGTGACCGTCTGCGTGACCACTGCCACCGGCGAGATCGAGGAAATCACCTGTGCGTGGCTGGTCGGCTGCGACGGCGGAACCAGCCACGTTCGCGAGCTGCTCGGCATTCCGCTACAGGGCCGCGCCCGCATCTCCCAGCGCTTCATCACCCATTTCCGCTCCGACGCCCGCGATCTCCTGCAACGCTGGGGCCCGGCGTGGCATTATCAGTCAAACCAGGGCACGCTGGTTGCCCAGAACGACCACGATATCTGGACCTTGCTTTCACGCCTTCCCGAGGGAATTGCGCCGGGGGACATCAATCCTTCCGACCTGATTGAGGCGTTCGTGGGTGCGCCAATCAAGCATGAAGTCCTCGTCTCCAATGCCTGGTCGCCGCATTTGCTGGTCGCGGACAGCTTCGGCCGTGACCGGGTGATGCTTGCCGGCGATTCGGTGCACCAATATATTCCCACCGGCGGTTATGGTATGAACACCGGTATCGGCGACGCTGTCGATCTCGGTTGGAAACTTGCAGCGGTGCTGCGAGGCTTTGGCGGCCTCGGACTGATCGATTCCTACGAAGCCGAGCGTCGCCCGGTCGCGTTGGCCAATTGCGCTGGCTCGAGCCGGCACAACGACATTCGCGTCGCGATCGCGGCCCTCTATACCCCCGGCTTAGGCGCCTCCGGTCCGGTCGGCGACGCGGCCCGCGCGAAGGCCGCGAAACGCATTGCCGAACTGGGCAACGCTGAGAATGAATGTGTCGGGCTAGAGATGGGCTACGTCTATTCAAGCGGCATCGTTACGGGGGACGGCGAGCCGGCTGCTGCGGATCCCTTGATCTATCTGCCAAGTACTAGGCCGGGCGCGCGCCTACCGAGCGTCTATCTTGCCGACAGCAGCAATCTCCATGACCATCTCGGCACATGGTTCACGTTGCTCTGTTTCGATCCGGTGCCGACCGACGCCTTCGAGGACGCCGCGCGCGATCTCGGCATACCGCTCGCCGTGCGCAATATCGATGCCGCCGGGCATCGCGGACTATTTGCCGAATCTATCCTGCTCGTTCGCCCCGACATGCATATCGCCTGGGCCGGAAACACTGCGGATGAGGAACAGGCGCACTCGCTGCTGCTGCGCGCCACCGGCAATGGCAACCGGATCGCCGGTCGGCCCGCCACACCGCCCGCGCAGCCGGCTGTTGCCTGATGACCTCGCGGTTAACCATTCAACGGACGATATCATGACCGATTTCAACCAGAAGCTGTTTGCCGCGCTCCATGGGCCACGCGACGCTGTGATCCTCGACCAGAAGGGCCGGGATTTCACGCGCGGCGAGATCGCCGACCTGGCTGACGACATCGCCGCGCGTCTCGACGCCGCTGGCGTGCCAATGGACGTATCGGTGGGTGTGGTGATGCGCAATCGTCCGGCCCATGCCGCAGCGATGCTGGCACTGATCGCCGCTGGTCGCCCGATGACGACGATCTACGCGCTGCAAGCTGACGAGGCGATCGCGCGCGAAGTCGCCGCCACACGTTTCGGGGCAGTCATCGCAGACCGCCAGGACTGGGATGCGGGCCTGTGCGCTGCGGCGGGCTCGGCGGGCTCGGCGGGACTGGTAATCGACATCAACGCCGATCCCGTCGTCGGTTATGTCGAAGGGCTCGAGCATTGCGGCGAAGGCCCGTTTCGGCTTTCCGAAGGCGAGAGGGGCATCGAATTGCTGTCCAGCGGCACCACCGGCCCACCTAAGCGGATCCGCTTCCCATTCCGTATGCTCATCCGTGCGGTCGACACCGCCGAGGCGGGGAAGCTCGGCGACGAATTTCCCGCGGATATCGGTGTCTGGCCGCTCGCCGGGATCGGTGGGGTCTGCAATCTGGTCGCCAATATCGTGCTCGGCCGTCACATGGCGCTGCTCGACAAGTTCAACGTCACCGAGTGGGTCGATGCGGTGAAGCGCCACCGGCCCAGTTATGTCAGCGGCCCTCCGGCCGTTGCGCAGATGGTCGTCGATGCCGGGGTGGCGCCCGAGGACATTGCCAGCATCCGCTATTTCTACGGGGGCAGCGCCCCCCTCAGCCCGGCCCTCGATCTCGCGCTCGAAGAACGCTACGGCATTACTTCAATCTGGGCCTATGGCGCGACCGAATTCTGCGGCACGGTCATCAGCTGGACACTACCGATGCACCAGCAATTCGGCGCCGCCAAACGCGGATCGATGGGCAGGCCCCTGCCTAACGTCTCGATCCGCATCGTCGACGTCGGCACCGGCGAGCCGCTGCCAGCAGGTCAGGAGGGCTACCTCGAGGCGCTGGTGCCAGTAATCAGCCAAGACTGGATCCGTACCACCGACCTGGCCGTGATCGACGAGGACGGGTTCGTCTTTCACCGCGGGCGTGGCGACGGCGCGATCATGCGCGGCGGCTTCAAGGTGGTGCCGGAGCGCATCGTCGATGTGCTCCGCACGCATGACGGCGTGTTGGACGCAGCCGTGATCGGTATGCCCGATGCGCGGCTCGGCGCGGTGCCGATCGCCATCGTCGAACCTGCCACCGGCAAACCACGCCCGAACGAAGCCGAACTGATCGCGCTGGTAAAGGGTCAGATGCTTGCTTTCTATGTCCCAGCGCGGGTGCTTGTGATGGAGCGCCTGCCGCGTACCGCCTCGCTCAAGGTCGATCTCGGCGCGCTTCGGCGCCATGTGGAACAAGCGGTGGCGGGCGAAGCTTCCGTCGGTGCGACGGCCTGAGCAATGCGAATATTCGAACCTGCGCTGCTTGGCGATCTTGAGCTTTCGAACCGCATGGTCGTCGCACCCTGCGGCCGCGCCCGCTGCTCGGAGCCGGAACGCGAACCGCTGCCGCGTGTCGTCACTTACTACCGCCAGCGCGTCGGCGCAGGGCTGATCGTGTCGGAGGCAACGCATGTTTCGTTGTCCACGGTCAGCCGTCCCGGCGGTCCCGGCATTCACGACGCGTCGCAAGTAGTGGCATGGCGCAAGGTAACCGACGCTGTCCATACTGATGGCGGGCGCATCTTCCAGCAACTATTCCATCTCGGCCGCAAGGCGCTTCCCGCGCGCCTTGCGGGCGGACGCGTCCCGCTGGCGCCCTCAGCGATAGCGGCGCAGGCGACCATCCCCACGCCGGCCGGCCCCCGTCCTTTCCCGGTGCCGAAGGCGGCCACCCTCGGGGAGGTCGCGACGTTGATCGACGAATTTGCCATTGCGATCGCCAATTCCAGACGCGCCGGGTTTGATGGGGTCGAAATTCACGGCGCACACGGCTACTTGATCGACCAGTTCCTTCGCGACAGCACCAATCGGCGAGACGATCTTTATGGTGGTTCGATCGCCAATCGCGCGCGTTTCCTGCTTGAAGTGGTCGATCGGGCGATAGCGACGTTCGGTGCAGGCCGCGTCGGGGTGCGGGTTTCGCCGCATTTCCTGTTGGACGGCATTTCCGATTCCGATCCCGCCGCGCTCTACGGCCACGTCGCCGCTGAGCTGGGCCGCCGTGGCATCGCCTATCTGCATCTTGTCGAGCCGGCCAATATTCCCGTCGATCAGCGGCTCGCAGTGCATCTGCGCACCGCTTTCGGCGGCCCGTTGATCCTGTGCGGCGAACTGACGCGCGAATTGGCGGAGACGGCATTGGAAGAAGGTCGCGCCGATCTGGTATCCTTCGGGCGGCTGTTCATCGCCAACCCTGATTTGCCCGAGCGATTCCGCCGCGGCGCGGGACTGAACGATCTCGATCCGTCCACGCTCTACAATGGTGATGACCGAGGATATATCGACTATCCCATCTTCCAGGCCGCCACGACGCGCTGAACCATTTACTGCACCGGGCCGCAGCGGATGCAGGATGAAAAATCGCGGCACGGGAGAGTTTCGATGAGTATCGCCGAGAGAGCCAACCCGCTCCCAAGCGCCCAGGGCAAGAAAGCAACCGCCGCTTGGCTGGTTCTGTTCCTCCTGACGACGCTCTCGACGCTTTCCTATATCGATCGCTCAATCATCTCGCTGCTCGTTGATCAGATCCGCGCCGACCTCAAGGTTACCGACCTGCAGATCGGCCTGGTCAACGGCCTCGCCTTCGGCTTGTTCTATGCGGCTTTCAGCCTGCCGACCGGGTGGCTAGTCGATCGCTTTCCGCGCCGCTACGTCCTGGCGCCGGGCTTTGCGATATGGACAATCGCCACGGCGTGCTGCGGCTTGGCTAATTCTTACTGGCATCTGTTCCTCGCGCGCTTCGGCGTAGGCGCGGGCGAGGCAACGCTCGGGCCAGCCGCCTTTTCGCTGATCTCCGACCTTTTCAACCGCGACAAGCTGGCGGGCGCGCTCAGCATCTTCGCCTGGGGCACTGCGATCGGCAACGCGCTGGCGCTCATCGCCGGCGGCGCTATCATCGCCGTCACGCTTCAACTGGGAACCATCGATCTTCCGCTGATCGGCGTAGTCCACCCATGGCAGTTGGCCTTCATGCTCGTGTCGGTCCCGGCGCTCGTGCTGCTGATCCCTATCACGCTGCTCCGCGAACCGGCCCGGGGCACCTCCGGTCAGGACGACGCCGCAACCTGGGCCGAGCTATGGGTGTTTATGCGCGAGCATCGCGCCAATCTGGCGATGCACTTTTTCGGTTTCGGGCTGATGGCGGTGCTGGCCTTCGGCTCGATTGCCTGGGTGCCCGCCTTCTTCATGCGCAAGGTCGGCCTCGACGTCGGCGTCACCGGCCTGACGGTCGGACTCGTCAACGGCATATGCGGCGTGGCGGGTCTGGTATTCGTCGGCTCGGTCGTGGATGCCCTGTTTAAGCGCGGCATGAAGGACGCGCATTTCCGCTTCTTCATGGTTTCCGCGCCACTGATGTCCGTGGTGATGTGCGCGGGCTTCTGGCTATTGCCGGGGCATTGGACGTCGCTGCTCGCTTGGGCGGTGCTCCATTTCCTCTATCCCTTTTCGGGGGCCGCCGCCGCGCACATCCAGATCATAACGCCGCCGCGCTTGCGCGGCCGCGTCTCGGCGATGTACATCTTCGCCTATAATTTCATGGGCCTTTGCCTGGGGCCAACGCTGGTTGCCTTCTTCACCGAATCGATCTTCCATGATCCCGCCAGCGTCGGCAAATCGATAGCTTTGCTCAATCTGCTGCTCGGACCGACGGTCGCCCTGATATTCTTCCTCAACCGCAAGAATGCCGTCCGCGCCGTCGAGATGGCCGAGCATCGCAGCACCGGGACCATGGCGGCCTGATGCACGACGACGCAAGAACCCAGGCGCAAACAAAGATCCATCACTTGATATCGGTGTACAACAACGCCGGTGATCGCGGACGGATCGAGGAAATGGTGGGCGTTTTTGCCAAAGGCGGCGTGCTCGAAGTCGATGGAATCAGTTATACCGGCATGCCGGCTATCCGCGATTTCCTGGGCGGCGTCGCTGACGGAACCGCGGCGGTCGACCTGCGGGGATCGAGGCATCATCTAACCACATCGCGCATCGAGTTCGAAAGTGAGAACGCCGCGCTCGGCTGGACCTATTTCCTGGTGATGCGCGGCGCGACCATCATCCAGAACGGCATGTATATCGATCGTTTCGCACGGCAAGGTGGCCGATGGGTGCTTGTCCACCGGCGCGTCAAATACGAGCGGATAGCATGAGCCACGGGAGCATGAAATGCAGCGTCTGAAAGACAAGGTCGCCGTCGTCACTGGCGCTTCCAGCGGAATCGGCGACGCCGCGGTGCGCATGCTGGTCGCAGACGGCGCGCATGTCATTCTGTCAGCGCGCCGGGCGGATCGGCTGGCTGCGCTAGCAGAAGAGCTTGGCCCTCTCGCCCACCCGATCGCTTGCGACGTCGGCGATCTCGCGCAGGTCCGCGCGATGTTCGACGAAGTGAAGCAGCGTTTCGGCGGTGTCGACCTGCTCTTCAACAATGCCGGGGTCGGCTACAAAAGCGTCTTCGCCGAAAGCGATCCCGAGCATTGGCGGGCGATGATGGACACTAATGTCTATGGCATGTTCAACTGCACCCATGCCGCCCTACCGCTGATGCGGGGCCGCGACGGCGCGATGGTGGCGACCGTCTCCAGCATCGGCGGCCGCTACGGTTTGCCTGCGCTGGCAGTTTACAGTGCCACCAAGGCGGCCGTCGTTACCTTCAGCGACGCGCTGCGCCGCGAGCTTGGCGAACGCGACGTCCGTGTGACGATCATCGAGCCCGGGGCGGTCTGGTCCGAATGGGGCAGCAACCTGGACCGCGAAGTGACCGATGCCCGCCGGGCCGAAGTCGGCGCGCTGCATGGCGAAGACGTCGCCCGGGCCATGATCGAGGCGTTCGTCCAGCCGCCCGGCGTCCATATCCGAGAAATTCGGATCGCGCCCACGCGGCAGGTCTCCCCATAAGCGAAGACCTGCCGCCGGGCGGTCAGTTGACTGCCGGTGACGCACCCCCGTCGATACGAAAATTCGCGCCGTTGATGAACTCGGCATTCGGGCTGCTCAGGAAGCACACCGTATAGCCAATATCCTCCGGCCGGCCAAGACGGCGCACCGTCTGCTTGACGACGTTGTTAAGCACCCAGCCGACTACCTTATCCTGATCGTCCCCAAAGCCCTGATCCTTAGCGATACCACCGAACCAGTCGTCGAGCGCCTCGGTGTGGATCATGCCGGGCGAGATCGTATTGACGGTGATGCCGGTGTCGGCGAGCGTCTTGGATAGACCCAGTGTCAGATTGCTGACCGCGCTCTTTACTGCCGCATATTCGGCGACACCGCCCGAAGTTGCCTGCGCGGAATAGCTGCTGATCTGGATAAGCCGACCCCATTTCCGTTCGCGCATGTCGGGCACGATCCGCTGAATCATGCGAACCGCCGACGTGACATTGCGGTTATAGGTCTCGTTCCATAGACCCGTTTCCATCGAGAAGAACGCGACCGGCGCCTTGGTATCGACGCGGCCGCCAGCATTGTTGACCAGGATGTCCACTCCACCGAAAAGCCGCAGCGCGACCTCTGCAACCGCATCAGCGCCTGCATCGGTATCCAGATCGCCCACCGCGATCGCTGCGGTGCCCCCCGCATCGCGAATTTCCTGGGCTACCTGTTCAGCACGGCGCTCGTTGCGGCCGTGGACGATTACATGGGCTCCCTCCCGGGCAAGCGCCTTGGCGATGCCGGCGCCGATCCCCGAGTTGCTTCCAGTAACGAGCGCCCGCTTTCCGTTGAGGCCGAGATCCATTTTTAATATTCTCCTGCAGATATTCTAGAATTTAACATAGCATCTCCGGTGAGCGACGCCAAGAGCTCTTCCCTCTCCGTACTCGGGCACGACGCGATATGGACAGAGCGGGCTGGCACATCGCACGCGACCTCGACTGGCCGAACACTATCACGCCGCTCCACCTGCCGCCGTACTCGCCGCAGCTTGATCCCATCGAGCGCGTGTGGCTCTACCTGCGCGAGCGCTTCCTCAGCCACCGCCTCTTCGACACCTTCGACGCCATCATCGACGCATGCTGCGATGCCTGGAACGCGCTTCTCGCCGAAAGCGGATACATCGCCTCGCTCGGCACTCACGCGTGAACGATCAATCCTTCATGAAACCGGTATAACACCTGCTCAACAAAAGCCCGGCAGGCGCGACCGGCTGTCCGGGCATCACGGTTCCGATGGATCGGCTCAATGAGGCCGTGGTCGATCATCTTGACGCCCGGCTGCTCGATCCGGCGCGATTCGAAGTTATGATGGATCAGATCCTCGAACGCCGCGACGAATGGGTAAACCAGCGCCGCGAGCATGCGGCCGATTCTTGAGCGGTGTGCGACCTAGGCGGAAGCGAAGCTCAAGCGGCTCTACGATGCGATCGAGAACGGCGTCCTCGACGTGAGTGATCGGTCACTCAAGGACCGCATCGCCCGAGCTGACCGCGACACGCGACCAGCCAAAGGCGATGCTGAACGTGCCCTTGGCGCATATTGTGAAGATCAGCCCGGCAATCACGCCGGAGACCCTTCGCGCGTTCGAAGGCCTTCCGCAAGAAGCTGCGCAACGGCGATGGGACATTTGCGCGCGACACGGTTCGGGCCGTCGCGCAGCGGGTTGAGGTCGTGAGTCGGAAAGAGGTCCGCATCCGTGGATTGCGCAGCGAGCTGCTACGAACGCTAACCGCCGCCTCTGGCGTAGAGGCGGCGGCGCTAGGCGTTCGTGCCTTTGAACCGAAATGGTGCCCCGTTCAGGTCGAATCCGATCAGTATGAGTCGCATTTCGTACTGAGCTAGGACCGCCGTATGCCGCCGCACACCGCTATAAGGTGCCGGTACATGCCCGACAGCGCTACCGGTCCTCAAAACGACCAAGGCTGGCCGGCTCGCGGCGCCGCGTGTCCGATAGGCCCTCCAGCTATCCTGGCTCATCTGGTGCACCCTTTCTCCATCAGCGCCCCGTCAGCGACCTGTCGTTATGGTGCTTGCCATGACACAGAATCGCGCTTTCCCAGCCCGCCGCCTCGCGCTTCGCGCGGGGCTTTCCCTTCCTCTGCTCGCGGCATTGGCGGCCGTGGGCATAACAACTGGCGCACAGGCCGGCGATCATCAGGAGAAGGCGCGCGAACTTGCCGCCATCCGCGCGGCAGTCCAGCGTGGCGAGCTTCTGCCGCTGCCGCGCATCATGGCGCTGGCGCAAGCTCGTGTCCCGGGCGATGTCGTCAAGACCGAACTGGAGTCCAAGCGCGACCGGTTGACCTACGAGGTCAAGATCCTGACCCGCAACGGCAACGTCCAGGAAGTGAAGCTGGACGCCCGTACCGGGACAATCCTGCGCGTCGAGGACGATTGATGCGGGTGCTCGTGGTCGAGGATGATCCGGTCGTCGGACCCGACCTGGGGCAAGCCCTGACCGCAGCGGGCTTCATCGTCGATCTTTCGAGCGACGGTGAAGATGCCTGGTATCGCGGCGATGTCGAGGACTATGCGTTGGCGGTACTCGACCTTGGCTTGCCCAAGCTCGATGGCCTCAGCGTCCTGAAACGATGGCGGGCGCAAGGGCGCGACTTCCCCGTCCTGATCCTCAGCGCCCGCAGCGACTGGACCGAGAAGGTCGAAGGCATCCAGGCCGGCGCGGACGATTATGTCGGCAAGCCCTTCGCAATGGGCGAGCTGGTCGCGCGTGTTAGGAGCCTCGTGCGACGCGCGGCCGGCCACGCCTCTCCGCTGCTCGCCGTTGGCCGGGTGACTCTCGACACCGGCCGGATGACCGCGACCGTCGATGACCGCCCCGTGCGCCTGTCGCCGCTCGAATATCGCTTCCTCGATCTGCTGGCGCATCGGCCCGGCCGTTTCCTCGGCGCGAGCGAGATCGCCGAGCATCTGCACGGCACGGACGACGTGGCGGATGCCAACGCGATCGAGGCGCTGGTTCTGCGGCTGCGCCGCAAGGTCGGGCCGGACGTTATCGAGAGCCGGCGCGGCTTCGGCTACATGCTCGCCGGAGCATGATCCGGGATTCGCTCCGGCTTCGCCTGCTGGCGGCCGCCGCCGTGGCGATCTTTGCCGCGCTCGTGCTGGCGGGGACCGGCATGAGCTGGTTCTTCGGGCGGCATATCGAGCAGCGCGAGGCCGATGCGCTGATCCGCGACGGCAAGCTGATCGCGGGCGGCCTGCGCCTCGATCAGGCCGGACGCCCGGTTGCCGACGTGCAGCCCGGCGATGACCGCTATGGCGAGGCGGGCAGCGGCCTTTACTGGCAGCTCACCACCAGCAAAGGCAGCGCCCATTCCGATTCGCTTTGGGATCAGAGCCTTTCGTCGAAGCCCGGCGCCGATCGTCAGGACTGGCGTATCCGCCATGCGCCGGGGCCGTTCGGCAAATCGCTGTTGATGGCGGAGCGCCCGATCACGCCCGAACATGCCACGAAGCCGGTGCTGGTGCAGGTCGCGACCGACGATGCCCCCCTCCATGCCGCGCGCCGCGAGTTCAACCGCGAGACCGCGCTGTCATTAGGCCTGCTCTGGCTGTTCCTGCTGATCGCGGCCTATGTGCAGGTCACGCTTGGCCTTCGGCCACTGGCGGCGGTGCGCCGGCAGATTGGAGCGCTGAGGGGCAACCCCGCCGCGCGATTGCCCGCCAGCCATCCACGCGAGATCACGCCGCTGACCGAGGCGATCAACGGACTTGCCGATGCCCGCGAGGCCGATCTTGGCCGCGCCCGCAAACGCGCGGGCGATCTCGCCCATAGTCTCAAGACGCCGCTGGCGGCGCTGGCGGCGCAAACCCGCAGGGCGCGCGAGCAGGGCGCCGTCGAGGCGGCGGACGGTCTCGACCAGGCGCTCGCGGCGATGCGCGCGACGCTGGAGACCGAACTGGCCCGCACGCGCGCGGCGGCGGCGCGCGAGGCCGGCCAGAGCCTCGCCGCCGACATCGAGACGCTGATCGAGAATATCATCGCCGTGATCGAGCGGACGGAACTGGGCGAGCGCCTGATCTTCGAGGTGCATATGCCCGACGACCTCCATGTCCCGGTCGCGGGCGAGGATCTGACCGAACTGCTCGGCGCGTTGGTCGAGAATGCGGCCCGTCACGCGCGCCATCGGGTTCGCGTGCGCGGCGGGATGGAAGACGGCGAGAGCCTGTTATGGATCGAGGATGACGGCCCCGGCCTTGGCCGCGAATCCTCCGAAGCGGTGATGGCGCGGGGGAGCCGGCTCGACGAGGCGGGGCCGGGGCACGGCCTTGGCCTCGCCATCGTCAGCGATCTCATGCAGGCGACCGGCGGCGTGATCGCGCTCGGCCGCTCCGAGATCGGCGGACTTGAAGCATGCTTGGCCTGGCCGATTGAAGAAACCCCAACGACACCGCGCAA
>Ga0180221_1000387_pt1 | contig 41983 bp, 36 predicted proteins | sample eDN5th37CKraftMG_FD_151339 | JGI IMG/M metagenome (GOLD analysis project Ga0180221, IMG submission 151339) | Enriched Miracle-Growth compost microbial communities from Emeryville, California, USA - eDNA 5th pass 37_C Kraft MG (version 2) (version 2) ...
GGTCGAAGTCCATGTGCGTCCCCACCGGCGAGGCCCGACCACCGCGACGCGCGTGCCCCTGCATGCGTTCGAGGCGACGTTCAAGCAGGAAGTACTGGAAAAATGGGGCCATACCCCGTCCGTGACCACCGTGACCGGCTATACCTCCTCGGGCGAGATGGTGAGCGGGACGGCCTACGGCCCGGGGCACGCCTACCAGTACAAGGTCACCACCCCGCGGCAGGAGGTGCGCCTGGCCGGCGTCGAGCGCCGGGTGTTCCTGGGCCCGGCCGACGCGCTGGAAGCCCGGTGGAACGTGCGGCGCCTGATGCGGCACGCCAGGCCCGCCGCCGAGGCACACCGGCGGCAGCGCGAAGCGGATGCGCGGCAAGCCGCCGAGGCCATCGAGCGGAAGATCCGCGACGCGCTGGACGCCCTGGCGCGCCAGGCCGGCCTGGCCGGCGAGCGCTGGACGTTCCACAAGGCATCCCCCGCGGGCGAGTTGCTGGAAGCCATCGCCGCGGATCGCCTGGGCGCCGGCTATGCGGTATGCGACGAAGGACGCGAGCGCTGGGTGGGGCGCTGGCACGGTGCCAGGCTGTTCGGCGTCGACGGCGGCATCGACGTGCAGGTGGACGACCCCGCCCATCGGGCGCAACATCTGGCCGAGCGCCGTTTCGTCATCGGGCGCGGCTGGCCTGCTCCCTTGCGCAACGAGTGGGCCAGCCGCATCGCCCTGCTGGCCGAACGACCGGCAGCGTCCTGACTTTCCGCTGCGCCGATGGCGAGAGCACATGGCGCAGCGCTCCCTGGCGCGGACGGTTGTGCAAGGCGCGCCGGACGGCAGCTTCCGCATTTGGTTCCCCGGCGACGAGAAGCCTGCGGCACCCATCCGCCCATGGCAAATGGCCAGTGGCCAGGCTGTCGAGACCCGAAACCCGATGCCGTGACCGTGACAAAGGCAACCGATGCCCGCGAACGCGGATCGTCGGTCATCCCGCGAGTCGCCGCCTCTTGCCTCTTTTGTGGGGGCACCCAAGCGATGGGTTGCCAGGGCGATGGCCATCGTGTCCTGGTGTCGACGGTGCCGTGGGGCCCGGCTTGGACGTCCAGTCGGTGCGTGTGGTTTTCCGATCCGTCGCTGCGCCGAGATGAGCATGCCGCGATGCGCCGTTGCATGGCGGCGGGGTGACCATTTGGCCTATGGGAGGATGCATGTCGCTGAGGACGTACGCATGGCAGCTGCTGCCGCCGCCGCAACAGCAGCGGTTCGTCTCGACGGTCAATGCCGTCGTGAAGCCCGAACCGCTGGACCCCGGGTCGACCGAGGTGCGGTACGCGACGCTGCCTTTCTACGAGCGCGTACGCTTCTGCCGGATCATCGATCACCGGCAGCGGCCGCCCAACGATCGCTTCGCGCTGGCGGGCGCGGGCGAGATCGTGCTGCTCAACAAGGGCAACGAGCCGATCTACCGCTGCAACGCGACGGCGCCGATCCGGCTGTCGCCGGACAACGTGGCGCAGTACGCGGCCTTTTTCTTCGACCACGTGGCCGGACGGCACGGCCGTTTCCTGCTGGTCGACGCGGTGGACGACATGCGCTGGCTGGCGCACGCGGACCCGGCGCGGATCGCCGAGGCCGCCGCCCTGGTGCGCCCGCATGCCTACAAGGGTGTGGATGAGGGCGGCCGTTTCGTGATCGAGACCTGCGTGGTGTTCAAGGACGCGCTGTTCCGGTCGCTGGTGCGGGTCGCCGCGGACGGCCAGATCGGCATCGCCGACGAGACGCTGCTGGCCGAGCACCTGCCGGTCCGCACCGACATCGCGCCGGGGGTCTACCCGCGCCATGCGGAGTCCGAGGGGCAGTTGTACCTGCCCACCGACGACCACGGCGGCTGGCGGCGGGCCGGCGTGCCGCCGGACGGCTGGCTGCCGATGGATGCGGCGCCGCGCGATGGCACGCCGGTGGTCGTGCTTTCGGTGGAGGGGGCGGCGTTCGTGGCGAGCTGGAACCCGTCCGGCTCTTCGTGGGCCGACGAAAGCGGCAACGCATGCGGGACCGGGCTGGGCACGATCCGGCCGATCGGCCACTGGCGTTGCGCCGACGGCTGGCTGCAAGCGAACGAAGTGGTGCGTTGGCGTCCGCTCTCCGGCCCGGAGGCGACCGGTTAGCCGGATCGCCCGCGGCCTCGCGTCCCGCCCCACGCCTCAACGCGGGCAGACCGCCATGCGCACGATGCAGGTCCGCTCCGCGCAGGCATGCAGCGCGCCGGCCGGATGGCCGGGCATCCGGCATTCGCCTCAGAACCGCGCCGAATAGGCGAGGCTCAGGCCGTTGTTGCCCTCGCCGCCGCCGTTGAGCCCCGCATAGGCCAACGACAGGACGCCGGCGCGGCCCAGCCGCCAGTCCACGCCCACCTGGGTCAGCACGGTATTGCGGCCCAGTTCCGGGCTCCGCACCACGAACGCGTCGCCGCCCTCCAGCGTGGCCGTGGCCTGCGTTCTGGAGCTGCCGCCGAAGCGGTGGCGCAGGCCGAAACTGCCGAAGACGCGCACGCCGTCGCCGGCCGGAAGGTCCAGGCGCAGGCCGGGCGTGGCGTAGGTGGCGCGCGCGGTACCGCCCGCGACGGCGAGCGCCGCGTCGCCGCCCCGCTCGCGGAAGCCGTCGGCCTTGACCTGCACGTGCGCGGCTTCGAGATAGCCGCTCAAGGTGTCGGTCAGCGCCGCGCCGGCGCGTGCGAAGAACTGCACGGTGTGTGCGCGGTAGTCGCCGCCCAGCCGCTGCGCAACGCCGGCGAAGTCGACGAAACGGTGGCTGACCAGGCGGTGGCTGGCGTAGCCGGCGCCCGCGTCGAGGGCGAAGCGGCCGAGCTGCACGCCGCCGTAGACGCCGAGGCTGGTGGTCTTGCCGTCCGTGGACGAGCGGCTCGCCGCGATCTTCTGCGTGCTGTCGGTGTAGCCGCCGGCCGCGCCGAGGTAGCCGTCCTCGCCGAGCCTGGCGTCGGCGCCGACCAGCATGCCTTCGCGGTGGCCCTGCAGGCGGTCGGCGTTCGCGTCCTGGACGAAATGGTCCTTCACGCCGACGCCCTGCACCCAGAAGCCGCCGGCCTGGGCCGGCGTGCGCGTCCAGACGGCGTCGCGCAGGTCGCCCGACTGCAGCAGCAGTTCGCCGCGCGCGTCGGCATGGATCTCGCCGGACAGCTGGTCGAGCGCATCGGCGGCGGCGCGCGCGTCGAGCATCGCCACGGCCCGGTACAGCGGGTCGTTCCAGCCCTGCGGCTGCAGGGCCTCGGCGACGGCGCGCTGGTTGGGCGTCAGCGCGACGCTGGCGAAGTCCAGCGCGTTGCGCGCCAACGCTACGACGAAGCCGTTCGCGGTGTAGGTCACCTGCGCGTCGAGGAAGGCGGAGTCCACGGAGACGCTGTCGAACTGGCCGTCCACGCCGCCGCCGGCCTGCAGCAGCCGGTAGTCGACGTCGGGATCCCAGTGGCCGTTCTCGGTCTGGATCTGCAGGCTGCTGCCGGCCGCGATGGTCAGCTTGCCGCCGACGACCAGCGCGTCGGCGTGGCCGGCGGCGTCGGTCTGCGCGAGATAGACCGAGCCGGGCCGCAGGATGGCGTCGCCGGCCACCGTGAGCGTGCCGATCGAGTTGCCGGGCGACAGCGTGCCGCCGAGGTCCAGGCTGCCGATGGTGCCGTAGCCGCCGAGGATGGCGCCGGCGTCGACGCGGTAGGCGCCGTTCACCACGACGCCGGCGTGGTCGGCGTCGCCCACCACCAGCGTGCCCTGGTGGACCGTGGTGACGCCGGTGAAGCCGCTGCCGTCGCCGTTGAAGACCAGCTTGCCGGCGCCGGTCTTCTCCACGGTGCCGTTGCCGGACAGGCTGCCGGCGAACGCGCCTTCGTCCGGCTGGTCGAAGACCAGATCGGCGCGGTCGACGATGCTGCCCTGCAGGCCGGCGGCGGTGCCCTGCAGCGTGCCCGCCTCGACGTCGGTGCCGCCGGCATAGGTGTTGGCGCCACTCAGCACCAGCGTGCCGGCGCCGGTCTTGACCAGGCGGCCGCTGCCGCTCAGCGCGCCGGCATAGGTGGTGCTGGCGGCCTGGTCGACCGTCAGCGTGGCGCCGCCCAGCACGATGGCGCCGCCGTCGCCCGAGAGCGAGGAGACGGCGAGGTCGTGGCCGCCCAGGTCCAGCGTGCCGCCGCTGCCGGTGGCGTAGGCGGCATGCTGCACGAACGCCGTGGCGGCGCCGGCGGCCAGCGTGCCGCCCAGCACGCGGGTGCCGCCGGCGTAACTGTTGCTGCCGGACAGGGTCAGGGTGCCGGCGCCGGTCTTGACCAGCGCGCCGGTGCCGCCCAGCGCGCCGCTCCACGCGGCGTTCAGGCCGTTGGTGTCCAGTGTGGCGTCGCCGGCGAGCGTGGCGTCGATGCCCGTGGAGAGATCGGCGCCGACCACGCGCAGCGTGCCGCCGTCGATGGTGAAGGCGTAGCTGCCGCCGACGTACCTGATGCCCTGCGCGCCGCCCACTTCCAGCGTGCCGCCGCCGTCCAGGTTCACGTTCGACTGGGCGGTCGGCACGCCGGCCGCGGTGAAACCGATGCCGCCGCCCAGCGCCAGTACGCCGCCGACCGTCACCGTGCCGCCGTCCGCGATGGTCAGCGTGCCCTGGCTGAGGTTGCGCACGCCGAGCGCCGCGGCGTAGGTGGGGCTGGACGCCGCATAGCCCAGCGTCAGGTCGCCGCTGTTCTTCCACGTCGCGCCCGCGCCGGAGACGGTCACGCTGCCGGTGCCGGGGCCGGTCTGGGCATTGTCGGGCGAGCCGCCGACGTAGCTGTCCTGGCTGGCGAGCAGGGCGCCGTCCTTGACGTCGAGCGTGCCCGGACCCAGCAGCCAGCCGACCGCCAGCGTCTTGGCGGTCACGCTGGAGCCGGTGCCGGAGACGTCCAGCGTGCCGGGGCCGTCGAGGTCCGAACCGAGGATCAGGCGGTTCTGCACGACGAAGGCGCCGCCGTGGGTGATGGCCACATATCCGGTGGCGCCGGCCGAGATGCCGCCGATCTGGCCGATGGCCGCCGTCAGCTGCGAGCCGGCGCCGTCCACGTAGAGGTAGCCGGCGCCGCCCCTGTCCACGCCGAGCCTTACTCCCTGCTGGCTGGCGACGTTGACCTGTCCGCCGTTCTGCACGTGGAGTTCGCCGCGCCCGTCCACGCCGACCCACAGGCCGCCGGCATCGGTCACGTTCCACGGCGAGGCCTGGTTGCCGCCGCCCTTGCCGTCGACGGTCACGACCTGGCCGTTGTCGACGATGTCCTGGGCGGGCGCGCCGCCGCCCCAGGCCAGCGCTGCCAGCAGCGCAGCCGCCAGCCTGCTGCGGCGGATGCCGTCGCGGCGGCGCGGCGGTAGTGGCCGGTGCGTGGCCGCCGGCGCCGCGCGCCTGTCCGTCGCGGCCGCGTGGCGGTGGATGCGGTTCGTCATGATGGCTTTCCCCTGGGTGATGGCGAGACGCCTGGCGCACCGGATGACCCGTGCCGCCGGGCGGATTCGCCGTGGCTGGCCGGGACGCGCGCCGCACGGTGCGGCGCTTCGTCTCCGGTCGGCGCATCGTGGGACGGCGGGGGTCGGGCGTCCTGACGGGGCGCTGAAGAAATTCTCAAGGTCCCGCAAAGCCGCCCAAAGCGGCCAGGGAACGCGCCATGGCCGCGATGGACATTGCGGGCGAGGGGGTGTGGCAAGGGCGTCCTCGCCGGGGCGGCGGACGGCATCGAAAGCGGCGCGGCGGTGGCGGCAGGGGCATGCGCCGCCGCGCCCCGCGCGGAGGGGCGCGCGGGACGACACGCTGCCTGCACGACCATCCTTCGGCCGGAGCGCGGGGCGGGGGGTGGGCCTGCGGCGAGAGCGCGCGCGCGGCGCCGGGTGGCTCAGCCGGCGCTGGCGTTCGCGGCGACGATCTGCGGGAAGCGCGCGCGGATCGCGTTGCGGATGCCGGGCAGGTCGAGGCCGGCCATGCTCAGCACCTCCTCGCGGCTGCCGTGCTCGAGGTACGCGTCCGGCAGGCCCAGGTGCAGGATCGGCTTGACCACGCCGTGCGCGGCCAGGCACTCGGCCACCGCCGAGCCGGCGCCGCCGGCGACGGCGTTGTCCTCCAGCGTGACGAAGACCTCGTGGGTGCGCGCCAGCTCCAGCACCAGCGCCTCGTCCAGCGGCTTGACGAAACGCATGTTGACCAGCGTGGCGTCCAGCTCGGCGGCGATCTCCGCCGCCGGCGCCAGCATCGCGCCGAAGCTGAGCAGGGCCAGCCCGCGGCCGCGCCGGCGCAGCTCGGCCTTGCCCAGCGGCAGCGTTTCCAGCTCCCGGCGCACGGCCACGCCGGGGCCGCTGCCGCGCGGGTAGCGGATCGCCGCGGGGCCGGGGTGGCGGAAGCCGGTGGTGAGCATCGCGCGGCACTCGTTCTCGTCGGCCGGCGCCATGACCACCATGTTGGGCAGGCAGCGCAGGAAGGTGAGGTCGAAGCTGCCCGCGTGGGTGGCGCCGTCCGGGCCGACCACGCCGCCGCGGTCGATCGCGAAGGTGACGTCCAGATTCTGCAGCGCCACGTCGTGGATCGCCTGGTCGTAGGCGCGCTGCAGGAAGGTGGAGTAGATCGCCACCACCGGCTTGGCGCCCTCGCAGGCCATGCCGGCCGCCAGGGTGACCGCGTGCTGCTCGGCGATCGCCACGTCGAAGTAGCGCGCGGGGTACTCCTTCGAGAAACGCACCAGGCCGGAACCTTCGCGCATCGCGGGGGTGATGGCGTACAGCCGCTCGTCGGCGGCGGCCATGTCGCACAGCCAGTCGCCGAAGATGTCGGTGTAGGTGGGGCGTGCCGCGCCTGGCTTCTTCACCACGCCGGCCTGCGGGTCGAACGGGCCGACCGCGTGGTAGTCGATCTGCGCCTGCTCGGCCGGCGCATAGCCCTTGCCCTTGGTGGTCACCACGTGCAGCAGCTGCGGGCCGGGCAGGTCCTTCACCGTGCGCAGCGCGGCGAGCAGCTGCGGGAGGTTGTGGCCGTCGATCGGGCCGGTGTAGTGGAAACCCAGCTCCTCGAACAGCGTGGAGGGCACGAACATGCCCTTGGCGTGCTCCTCCCAGCGCTTGAAGAAGCGGCCCAGCAGCGACTGCTTGGGGATCGCGCGCTTGGCGCGCTCGCGCCAGCTGTTGAGGGTGCGGTTGGCCAGCAGCCGCGCCAGCATCTTGGTCAGCGCGCCCACGTTCTCGCTGATCGACATGCCGTTGTCGTTGAGGATCACCAGCATGTCCGGCTCGACGTCGCCGCCGTGGTTCATCGCCTCGTAGGCCATGCCCGCGGTCATCGCGCCGTCGCCGATCACCGCCACGATCTTGCGCCGGTCGCCGCGGCGCTGGTTGGCGATGGCCATGCCCAGCGCGGCGGAGATCGAGGTGGAGGAGTGGCCCACGCCGAAAGTGTCGTACTCGCTCTCCTCGCGGCGCGGGAACGGCGCCAGGCCGTCCTTCTTCTTGATCGTGGTGATGCGGTCGCGGCGGCCGGTGAGGATCTTGTGCGGATAGCACTGGTGGCCCACGTCCCACACCAGGCGGTCGTGCGGGGTGTCGAACACGTGGTGCAGCGCCACCGTCAGCTCCACCACGCCCAGGCCCGCGCCGAAGTGGCCGCCGGAGCTGGCCACCGACTCGATGAGGTAGGCGCGCAGCTCGTCGGCGACCGCAGGCAGCTCCTCGTCGGGAAAACGGCGCAGGTCGGCCGGCGCGTCGATCCGCGCCAGCCGGGGGTAGCGGTCAGGGTTGTTCATCTGCCTATTGTTGGTCCTGCGCGGGGGCAGGGCAAGGGCGCGGCCGGGGCGCCGCGGTGGCGCCGGCCTGCACGCCGGGCACACGCGGCGCGTTGCAGTCTCGCCGCCCCGCAACGCGAGATTCCCGCCATGGCCGATTCGCTGTTCCGTCGTTTCGCCAGCTCCACCTCGGCGGCCGCCGGCCGGCCGTCGGCCTTCATCGCGGCGGTGCTGCTGGTGGTGGTGTGGGCCGCCACCGGGCCGCTGTTCCATTTCGGCGACACCTGGCAGCTGGTGATCAACACCGGCACCACCATCGTCACCTTCCTGATGGTGTTCCTGATCCAGAACACGCAGAACCGCGATTCGGCCGCGCTGCAGATCAAGCTGGACGAGCTGATCCGGTCCAGCCGGGCGCACAACGCGCTGCTCAACCTGGAGGACATGGACGAGGACGCGCTGCAGCGCATCCGCGAGAACTACCGCAAGCTGGCCCGCCGCCGCGAGACGCAGGCCGGGCACTCGCGGGGCCCGGCCCATCGCCAGGCCAGGCGGCAGGAGTCCGACGATGCCTGCGAGGAAGTGCGCGAAATCGACGACGAGCTGCGCCGCGGCCAAGCCGAATGCGACGGCGCGCGGACCGGCGAAACGCGGCGCGACTAGGCCATCGCGGCGCGGCGGTCGCGCGGCAGGTGGCTGACCAGGAACTCCATCTGGTCGGCCAGGATGTTGCGGTTGGAGAGGATCAGGTGCTCCACCCAGCTGGGCCGGTACGGCACCGCCAGCAGCGGCATGTGCGCCTGCTGCGGCGTGCGGTTGCCCTTGCGGAGGTTGCAGGCCAGGCAGGCGCTGACCACGTTCTCCCACTCGTCGCGGCCGCCGCGCGAGACCGGTTGTACGTGGTCGCGGGTCAGCTCGCCGCGGCCGAAGCGCTCGCCGCAGTACAGGCACAGGTAACGGTCGCGGGCGAACAGCGCGGTGTTGGTGAGCGCGGGGGCCGGGTCCACCGCGTGGTCGCGGCAGTGGCCGGTGCTGGCGATGATCGGGTGCAGCTCGATGCGGCTCTGCACGCCCAGCGCGCGGTTGTGGCCGCCGTGCACGGTGAGGCAGGGGTCGCCCAGCGTCCATGCCACCGCGTCGCGGACGTAGAGGCAGACCGCCTCCTGCCAGCTGATCCAGTCGAGGATGCGGCCGGCGGCGTCCAGCGAGAGCACCCGGGTCGAGTGGAGGTCGCCCCGGCGGTTCACTTCCATCAGCATGCGTTGCGTCCTTCCCGTCAGGTGAAAGAGCGTCCCGGCGATGTCGGTCCGGCCGAGCATAGACCAAAAAACGTTGCAATTCCCATGCAAGGGCCGTGCAAGTCCTTGCCGCAGCAGGGGGACGGGGGCGATTTAGCGGCCGCCGGCCGGCGCTGCTATAGTGCCGAGTTCGTCCCGACGCCGGGTCTGGGAGGGGAAGCCGAAGGGGCGACCCCGGCACGGCGGGGCCAATGGGTAATCAGACGTGGCTGAAGTTCTTTTCTACGAGCGCCCGGTGCCGCTCAACCGTACCGTCCACAAGGACCTGCGCCTGAAGGGCGTGCCCAGCATGCGCTTCGCCGCCAAGGCGCACTCGGTGCCGCTGACCGGCGTGGAGTTCCCGCTGGCCGCGCGCGACGTGCCGATCCTGTTCGCCGGCAGCAGCATCGAGGACGCCGGCCCGATGGCCCTGCTCGGCCTGCGCCAGGACGAGAACCTGCTGGTCGACGCGCAAGGCCAGTGGGCGCCCAACACCTACATCCCGGCCTTCGTGCGCCGCTATCCGTTCGTGCTGGCCGAGAAGCCGGCCGGGCAGGAGGGCGAGGACTTCACCGTGTTCCTCGACGAGGCCTTCGAGGGCTTCGGCGAGACCGAGGGCGAGCGCCTGTTCAAGGAAGACGGCAGCGACAGCGAGATGCTGGCCCGCGCCGTGGGCTTCCTGGGCGAGTTCCAGCAGCACGTGACGCGCACCCGCTGGTTCATGGACCAGCTGCGCAAGCACGAGCTGCTGGAGCCGCGCAACATCCGCCTGGAGAAGGAAGGCAAGGCGATCAACCTCAACGGCCTGTTCGTGGTCAACGAGGACAAGCTGCGCCAGCTCGACGAGCAGACCGCCCACGAGTTCCTGCGCGAGGGCGTGCTGGGCTGGATCTACGCGCACCTGCTGTCGCTGCCCAACATCGACCGCCTGGCGCGCCTGCTGGACGCGCGCGAGCAGGCCGAGGCCGGCGCGACCCGGAACTGAGCGGGCCCGCGCCGAGCGCGGGGACAAGAGGGGACGGCGTCCGCGCCGTCCCCTTTTTCGTGGCCGCGGGGCGCCCCGCTCGGGCATACTGGCGGCCTCTCGCGGCGAAGGAGGGGCGGCCATGAACTACCACGGCAGTTGTCATTGCGGGCGCGTCGCCTTCGACGTGGAAGGCGAGCTGGGCAAGGTGATGGAGTGCAACTGCTCGCACTGCAGCCGCAAGGGCTACCTGCTCTGGTTCGTGCCGCGCGAGCGCTTCGCGCTGGCCACGCCGGAGCAGGAGCTGGCCACCTACACCTTCAACAAGCACGTGATCCGGCACCGCTTCTGCCCGCACTGCGGCTGCGCGCCGTTCGCCTTCGGCACCGGGCCGGACGGCGCGGCGATGGCGGCGGTCAACGTGCGCTGCCTGGAGGGCGTGGACCTGGCCGCGCTGGAGCGCGTGCCGGTGGACGGCCGCAGCTTCTGAGCCGCCCGGCCGCGCGGCACGCCGCGGCCGCCTGGCGGCGCGGTTCGTTGGCGTGGTGGAAGGCGAGCAGGCGGGCGCGCAGCCCGGGCGGGGCGTAGAGCAGTTCGCCGTCGGCCCGCGCCGGGTGCGGCGCTCAGCGCACCGGCTTGGCCAGCCGCAGCAGGTCGGTGCCGTAGCCGGCCGCCTCGTACAGCGCCCGCGCGCGCTCGTTGCCGGGGAACACCGCCAGCGTCACCAGCACGCAGCGGTGCTCGCGCGCCCATGCCTCGGCGTGGTCGAGCAGCGCCTTGCCCACGCCCTGGCCTTCGTGGCCGGGCGCCACCGCCAGGTCGGAGACGTGGCAGTTGATGTGGCCGTTGAAGAAGTCCTGGGTCTTCTGCAGGTGGATGAAGCCGACCGGCTCGCCGTCCGCGTTCTCGGCCACGAACAGGAAGCTGTTGGCCGGCTGCTCCTCCAGGTGGCGCGCGAGGTCGCGGCGGATGCCCTCGATGCACTCGTGGCGCTTGCGCCAGGGCGGCAGCGGGAAGTCCACGAAGCGGGGCGCCAGGCCCAGGATGAAGTCGTCGTCGTCTTCGGCCAGGCGGATCAGGTAGGTCGTCTCGCTCATGACGTGCTGGTGGCGGATTGCCGCGATGACGAAGGTTCTACATGAGCGCGGCGCCGGACGGAAGTGGCCCGGCGCCGCGCCCGTTCAGAGTTGCAGCGCCACCTTCAGCCAGGCGGTGCGCCCCGGCTCGTTGACGCGCACGGTGTTGACGTAGCCGGCCAGGCCCTCCGGCGCGGCGTTGAGGTGCTCGGCGTAGGTGCGGTCGAACAGGTTGTCGATGCCGGCGCTGAGCGCGAGGCGCGCGCCCGCGCGCCAGCCGGCGTTGAGCGAGAACACGCCGAAGCCCGCGCTGGGCCCCAGGTCCTGGCCGACGATGTTGCCTTCGCCAGCGGCGACGCGGTGCTGCGCGGCGACGATCCGCCACAGGCCGCCGACCGACCAGGCGCCGCGCGCGTAGGCGAGGCCCAGGCGCGCCTCCAGCGGCGGCATCTGCGGCAGCGGGCGATGCTCGCTGCGGTTCTCGCCCCAGGCGTAGCCGAGCGTGGCGTCGCCCTTCCAGTGCGCCGCGAAGGCGTAGGTCGCGCCGGCCTCGCCGCCGGCGATGCGCGCCTGCACGTTGCCGGCCGAGCCGCCGCCCATCGCGCCGGCGGGGTAGTGCACCAGGATGAAATCCCGCACCACGCCGGCGTAGCCGGAGACCCACGCCTTCAGGCGCGCGTCGCGGTACTGCAGGCCCACGTCGAGCTGGGTGGTCTTCTCCGGCGCCAGGCTGCGGAAGCCGGGCAGCGAGACGTCCACGTGCCCGCCGAACAGTTCCCAGTAGTCGGGGAAGCGCTGCACGTGGCCGAGGCCGGCGTAGAAGGTGGCGGGCAGCGCGGCGAGGTCGCGTTCGTAGCGGACGAAGCCCGCGGGCAGCGTCGAGGCGCGGTCGGCGTCCCGGGTGGCGGCGGCCGCGCCGCCCATGGCCATGCCGCCCATGCTTCCCATGCCGCCGTCCATGCCCATGCCGTCGCCGGGGCCGGCCGCCAGTCCGTAGCCGCGCGCGTGCGCGCGGTCGAGCCGCGCGCCGGTGACCAGCCGCTGCCGCGGCGCGAAGGTCCAGCGCAGCTCGCCGAACGCGCCCACGTCGTCCATGCGCGCGTCGCGCACGCGCGGCAGGTCGCGGTAGTCGCCGGCGCTGCCCGGCGGGCCGCCGTTGCGGACGGTGTGCACGCTGCCGGAGCCGTCCAGTCCCGCGACCAGCTCGAGCGCCTCGTCCCAGCGCCAGGTGCCGGCGATGCGGCCGCCGCTGGTGCGCCGGGCCACGTTGGAGGCCATCGCCATCGGCATCATGCCGGCCGGGTCGGGATGGCGCAGCGTGTAGTTGTCCATCACGTGGTCGGCGTAGTTCGTGTACGCGCGCACCTCCAGCTTGGCCCAGTGGCGGGTCAGGTGTTCCCGCGCCACGTCCAGCGCGGCGCTCTCGCGCAGGAACTGCGCGCCGTCCATGCCGCTGAAGGCGTAGGCGGCCTGGCCGTCGCCCTTGCCCACGGCCAGCTGCACGCGGGTGTCGTCGTCGGGCGTCCAGCCGACGGTGGCGTCGGCGTTCCAGCGGTCGTAGCGCGAGTGCACGTGGTGGCCGTCGCCGTCGGCGTAGTCCTGCGCGTGGGTGTGGTTGGCGCTCACGCCGAGGTAGCCGGCGGGGTCGCCGGCGCGCAGGTCGAGGTTCTGGTCGTTGCGGCCGCGGGAACCGACGAGCACGCTGGCGTCGGCCGAATGGTCCGGCGCCGCGTAGCGCGCGAAGTCGCGCTCGAAGCGCACCACGCCGGCGGAGTTGCCGGGGCCGTCGACCACCGTCTCCGGTCCCTTGACCACGGTGACGCGGTCGTACAGCTCCGGCGCGACGTAGGCGGTGGGCGGGTCCATGCGCGAGGGACAGCCACCGGCGATCTGGCCGCCGTCGACCCGGATGCCCAGCCGCGAGCCGCCCATGCCGCGCAGCACCGGGTCGCCGTTGCTGCCGCCCTTGCGGATGGTGGCGAAGCCGGGGATGGTCTTGAGGAAGTCCGCGCCGTCGCTGGCGGGCACCGGCTGGCGCGGCGCCCTCGGGTCGGTGACCACGGTGAGCGGCGCGTCCTGCATCGGCGCGGTGACGACCACCGGCGGCAGGTCCTGCGGCGCGGCCGGCACGTCGGTGCCGGCCCGCGCCGCGGTACAGGCCGCGGCCCCGAGCGCGGCGGCCAGCGCGAGCGGCAGCGAGCGCCGCGATGCGCCCGCGAGGCCGCCGCCGGGCGTCCGGGCGACCCGGAGCCGGCGGTGCGGCGGCCGCGCCGCCGTGGCGTCGCGGCTCACAGGCTCACCTTCAGGTCGGCGACGTAGGTGCGCTGCGGGAACGGGTGGTAGAGGAAGTACTTCTCGTTGGTGAGGTTGTCCACGCCCAGCGAGGCGGTCAGGTGCGCGTCGATGCGGTACTGCACGCGCGCGTCGAACACGGTGAAGCGGTCGAAGGCGCCGAACACGTGCGGCGTGTCGTCGGTGTTGTCCAGCGTGGAGTACTGCCGCCCGCTGTAGCGCCCGGCCAGGGTGAACGCCCAGGCCTCGTCCGGCCGGTACGTCGCCACCGCGGTGGCGCGCCAGCGCGGCACGTAGGGCGCGTGCCTGCCTTTCGCGCTGGTGCCCGCGCTGCTGGCGAAGCTGTCGTCGGCGAGGATGGTGGAGTCGACGAAGGTGACGCTGCCGGCAAGCTCCAGCCCGCGCAGCAGCACGTCGTCGCGCTGCGCCGCCAGCTCCACCCCGCGGTTGCGCACCTCGCCCACGTTGACCACGTAGTTCACCGGCGCCGGGTACTGCGCCAGGAACGCGGTCTGCTGGATCAGCGCGTCGCGGGTGTTCTCCTGGAACAGCGACAGCCGCAGCAGGCCGTGGTCGAGGCCGTGCTCGACCGCCAGCTCGCCGCTGCGCGCGCGCTCGGGCTTGAGGTCGGGATTGGGCGAGGCGTAGGTGGAGCCCGTGGCGACCAGCTGGTACAGCTCGCCCACGGTGGGGAAGCGCACCGCCTTCGCCAGCGAGCCGGTGACGCGCCAGCCCGGCGCGGCGTCCCACTGCAGCGTGGCCTTGGGCGAGAAAGCGTCGGCCTTCGCCGTGGGCTGGCGCACCGCGACGCCGCCGGCGAAGTTGAAGCCGTCGCTGGCCTTCCACCATTCGTGGCGGCCGCCCACGGTGAGCAGCCAGGCCGGCGCGAGGCGCCAGGCGTCCTGCAACCATAGCGCGCGGGTGGCGGTCCGGCCGCTGCCGGCCGAGTACAGCGCGCCGGCGCTGCCGGGGTCATGCCAGTCGGCGAGGTTGCGGGTGGGGTTGTCGAGCTCGTAGCGGTCGCCGTGCAGGCCCGCGGCGATTTCCTGCGCGCCGCCGTAGCCCTGCGGCCGCCACTGGCCCTTGAGGTCGACCGTGCTCCAGTTCGTGCCGGCGTAGCTGGCCAGTCGTCCGTTGGTGCCGACGCCGGTGCCGTCCGTCACGGCGGCCGGCGACCACTGGCTGTCCTTGAGGAAGGCGTAGTGCGTGACCACCGCCTCGCCGTCGAAGTCGCCCCTGGTGTCGGTCTTGAGCGAGGCCGCCTGCATCAGGTGGTGTGCGCCCAGCCCGTAGGTGTTGCTGGCGAAGCCGGACGCCCTGCCGTAGGTGGGCTTGCCGGCGTCGTCGGCGAGGTAGGTGTCCACGTCGGCGCTGCCGTGGTTGCTCCAGAAGCCCACCAGGTAGCTCGCCTGCAGCCAGGGCGCGAGGTCGTAGACGAGCTTGCCGTCGAGGTCGAGCTGGCGCGTGTGCAGCAGGCCGCCGGCGCCGAGCACGTCGGCGGCCTGGCCGGTCTTGTTGCGCGCGGCGTAGCCGCCATGGGTGCCGGCGGGGAAGCCCGGCGCGGTGACGTAGGACAGCGGCTGGCCGAAGCTGTTGAGCGCGCTGGCCGAAAGCAGCCAGCCCCAGCGGCCGCTGCGGCCGCCCGCGGTGACGCCGGTGCGGCTGGTGGCGAGGTGGCGGTGCGTGCCGTACTGGTCGAAGTCCTGCACCGCCTCGGTCTGCCGGATGGTGACCTCGGGCTGGTCGGGCAGCCGCGTCACGATGCGCATCACCCCGCCCATCGCGTTGCCCGCGTAGGCCGCCGAATAGGGACCGTAGAGCATCTCGATGCGGTCGACCGTCTCCGGCGAGGCCAGCCCGAAGCGCGGGGCGCCGAGGGTGTTGTTGTTGGCGATCAGCGCGGAGACCGGGATGTCGTCGATGTACACCAGCGTGCGCGCACTGGAGTTCACGCCCCAGGTGCGCATGGCCAGCACCGGCTGGGTGTCGCCGTAGCTGCGCTTGCGGACGAACACGCTGGGCAGGTACTTGGCGGCGTCCTCCACGTCCACCGCGTTGACGGCGGTCTCCGCCTGCTCGGCGGTGACCGTGGCGCGGGCGGCGGGGAAGGACGGCCTGGCGCTTTGCTCGGGCTGGGCGTCGGCGGACACCCTCACGTTGCCGAGCGTGGTGACCTGCGCGTCGGGCGGCAGCTCCGTGCCGGCCGGGGCCCGCGCGAGCGCGATGGAGGACGCGAGCAGGCCGAGCGGCAGGGCGGCCAGCCGGCTGCGTTGGATGGAGAGGGTCATGTTCGGTCGATCCGTTCGTGATCGCCGGCCGCGCCCGGCGCGGCGGCGATGGAATGCGCTCGGCGCGCGCGGGCGGCCGGCGGATGGCGTCGCAAGGACGCGCGCCGGGCGCGGCAGGCGTGGCCGAGGGACGGGCCGGCGACGGCGCGGAGCGCCGCGGACGGCTTCAGGCGGGACGGATCGGGGGCGGGCCGCGCGGATGCGCGGCGAGCGGGACGGCGGCGTGGCCGGCCGCCGCGATGCGGCCGGCGGGCGCGGCGGCGCCGGGCAGGGCGGGCGGCAGCGCCAGCGCCGCCGGCGCGCCGAGCAGCGGGCTGTGCGCGAGCAGGGCGCAGTAGCCGCACTTGTCCAGGTGCGCGGCCGGATCGGCCGGCGCTTCGGGGTGGCGCTGCTCCAGTCCGTGGCCGGTGCACCAGGCGCCCAGCTCCGGCCAGGCGTCGGCGGCGGGCAGCACGCGCGAGACCGTCGGCGCGGCCGCGGCCAGCCACATGGCGAACAGCGCCAGCCATGCGACGAAACGCCGGGTTGTCGAGCGCCGGAACAGCACCAGAGCGGGCCCCAAGTGAAAGCCTGGATCAGGCTCCAGGGATGATGCCACGCTTCGCGTGCCGCATGTGGCGGTCGTGCCTGTGGCAAACCGTCACGTGCGGCGGGCGCCACGCGGCATCCGGATTCGGGCATTCCCTTGTCCCGTCATGTCCGTTCGATGGGCGCATACCTTCAATGTGCTTTCGTGATATCCCACGAGGGCTACACGAATGCGAAGTCTGCAGATTTGCAGGCAGGTATCGGTGTGCGTATCAATGCCGGCCCGGTTATGGCGTCCGCAGCGTTTTCAGGAAAAAAACGAGTTCGGTGCGTTCTTCCGACGTCAACTGCAGCGGCCGGCCGGACTCCAGCCCGCGGTAATAGATTTCCAGGTCCACCGCCTGTTCGAGCGTGGCGACGCTGCCGTCGTGCATGTAGGGGGCCGTGGCTGCCACGTTGAGCAGCGAGGGCGTGCGGAACGCGTTGACGTGCGCCGGCTGCTTGTCCACCAGGAAGCGTCCCAGCTCGGCGAGATCGCGGTTTTCCCCCGACAGGCGGCCGACGGCTTCTACATCGGTGGCCTTCGACATGCCAAGTGGCACCAATTGGGGCAGTTGTGCCGCAAGCTTCCGCGTGCCCAGGGCCGACGGGTGGAAGCGGTCATCGGTGTAGCGGCCACTGTCCGCACTCGCCTCGTGGCAAGCGACGCATTGCGCTTTGCCGAAGAACAGGCGCTTGCCCATGGCGACGCGTCGGTCGAGGGTTGGGTCTGTCCGTGAAGTCTCGCGTGGTCGCGTGCCGTCGTTCGCAAGAGATCGCAGATAGGAGGCCAGTGCCGCTTCCACGTGGTCCATCGAGGCATCCGGCGCATCCGGGAACGCGGCTTCGAAGCGCCGACGGTAGTCGATGTTGTCGAGCCTTTCGAGCAGGTCGCGCTCGTCGCGCAGTCCAAGTTCGAACGGCATGAAGAAAGGATCAGTTGGCGCTGTTCGGATTCTCGCCCGAACACGGCGCGCCGGGCAGTACGGTGCTGCTCTCCGGTCAGGGGTTCAGTTCGACGGCGAGCGCGAACGCGGTGAGATTCAATGGCGTCACCGCCGATGTGCTGTCAGCCACGGTCAACGCGCTCGAAGTGACCGTTCCGGCGAACGCCACCAGTGGCCCGATCTCGGTGACGGCCGGTGGTGTTACTGCCACGAGCCAGACGCCGTTCGTTGTCGACGGCACTGGCCTGCCGCCTACGCTGGCCTCGGTGTCGCCGCTGCTCGGCGCCGCGGGCACGGTGGTGACGCTCACTGGCGAGCACCTGGATCCCGTGCCGGGCGCTACCACGGTCACGCTCAACGGTGTCGCGGTGGTGCCGACGACGATCACGGACACCACGATCAGTTTTGCGATCCCCAAGACGTTCGGTAGCGGGAGGTTCCAGGTTACGACACCCTACGGCCAGGCTACGGCGGCTTCGGATTTCATGACTATTCCTGCCGATTACAAGAATAACTATGCGATTACTTCGAGTCGTCTAGTTGTTGGCGGCGTGGCGGCTCCCGTTACGGCGGCCTCCTCCTCTGATGTGAAAGAGTTTGTTTTCGACGCTGTTGCGGATACTTGGGTGACATTGCAGGCGGTTGGTATCGTAAATACGGCATCCTTGCAACTATACGACCCGCGTGGGTTCGTTCTAGGTGAGCAGCTCTTTATTTCCCAAAGTCGGCCTAGCGCGCATTTCCTGCAGTTGCCCATGACTGGGACTTATACTCTGGTCGTGTGGCCAATGGGGGCTGCCGGCTTCAACGTTAACCTTGAGCGTGACGGGCAGATACTCCTGGATTCGCCCTATGTTTTCGCAACCGCGCAGAATGGCGAAAGCGAGCGATTGATGTTCAAGGCTGATGCCGGGGAGAGTTTTGGTATAGGCCTCCTCAACCCGCAAACATCATCGGCTGGATCGACGATACGTACAGAACTGCTGGACGCAAACGGCCAGTCCCTCAGCTACGAAAACTGTGAGCCGGGCCAGTCGACGCCAGTCTGCGATCTCAATGCGCCTGGTTTTCAAGTGAGTCCTTATTTGGCATCGTTGCCACCAGCGGGCTGGCGCCAGTTAGTGCTGACTTCGGAGCAGGGTTCAACCTCCACGGCTAACGTTCTACTTACCAGAGACGTCACGCAGACGATAACCCCGAATGTGAGCGCTACCATTCAGTTGCCAAATTCTGGTCAGAACGGCGAGCAAATATTTCAGGGGGCGGCTGGGCAGTACGTCTCACTTGTCCCAAATGCAATAGCCACGACCCCCTCGAATGCGACCGTTTATTATGCAATGTATGACCCGGATGGCGACTTGGTTGTAAGCGTCCGCCGACCTCACGTTACACTGGTCAACTGCTTATGCGAGGGGCAACAACGATTCGATGTCGCGGTTCTGGGTGGTGGGCAGTCGGGTCAGGACGTCGGTGAGCCAGGCATGGGGCTCGAGTCCGTTGGCCTTGGCGGTGGCGAGGAGGCTCATGAGGGCGGCGGCGCGTCGGCCCGCGCTTTCGGAACCGGCGAAGAGCCAGTTCTTGCGGGCGACCGCGATGGGCCGGATGACATGCTCGATGGGATTGTTGTCGATCGGCCAGGCACCGTCGTCGAGCAGGCGGGCCAGGGCGCTCCAGCGCCGGCGGGTATAGTCGACGGCACGGCGCAGGCCGCTGTTGCCCAGCACCTTGGGCTGGAGGTCGTCCAGCCAGCGTTTGAAGGTTTCGAGCCGGGGCGCAAGGTGTTTGCGCCGCTCGCGCAGGCGGGCGTCGTCGTCGAGGTTACGCAGCTTGGCCTCGATGACGTAGAGCTCGCCGATGCGCTCGATCGCCTCCCTGGCCAGCGGACTGCCGCTGGCCTTGTGCGCGTCGACGAAGGTGCGCCGCGCATGGGCCCAACAGGCCAGCTCGGTGACGCCGGCGGCAAACAGTGCCTTGTAGCCACTGTAGTCCTCGACCATCAGCGCCCCTCGCCATGGGTCGAGGAACGCGGCGGCATGCTTGCCGGCACGGCTGGCACAGTAATCGAAGACGACGATGGGCTGCGTGCCGGGGCGGCGGTAGGCAAACAGGTAGGCCCGCCGGGTCTTGCCGGCACCGGGATCGAGCTGGGCGACCGGGGTTTCGTCGGCATGCAGCACGGGCGATTGCAGCAACCGCGCGCGCAGCACGTCCACCAGCGGCTGCAGCGCCACGCCCACGGCGCCGATCCACTCGGCCAAGGTCGTGCGCGACAGCGGGAGGCCGGCGCGGGCAAAGATCGCTTCCTGCCGGTACAGCGGAAGATGATCGGTGTACTTCTGGATCACGACCTGGGCCAGCAGGCCCGGCGCGGCGATGCCGCGGTCGAGGATGGCAGGTGCGACGGGCTCGGCGACGATCGTCTCGCAGTGGCGGCAGGCGTACTGGGGGTGCACGTCGCGGTGCACGAAGAAGCGCATCGGCTCGACGTCCAGCTTCTCGCTGACGTGCTCGCCGATCTTCACCAGCGCTGCGCCGCAGGTGGCGCAATCGCACGAGGCCGGTTCGTGGATCGTCTCGATGCGCGGTAGCTCCGGCGGCAACGGGTGGCGGACCGGCTTGGACGCGGGGCGGTGCGCCGGCCTGGCCGGTTCACGCAGGGCGTCCAGTTCCCTTTCCAGCGCAGCGATATCCGCCGCCATCGCTTCGTCGAACAGTTCGCGTTGCGCCGGATCCATGCGCTCGGATTTGGCCGCGAACTGCACGCGGCGCAGCCGCGCGATCTCGTGGGTGAGCTTGCTGATCTTCGCGTCCTTGAACGCGATGGCGTGATCGCGCTCGGCGATGGCCTGCTCGTGATGGGCGATGGTCTGCTCATGGGATGCCATCCTCGCCTGCTGCTCCAGCACCATCGCCCGCAGCGTTTGGACGTCCGATATGGCGTTGAGCGCTGCGCGATCCATGGTCACGCAGCGTAACGGTTCACACGTGCTTTTCAAGAGGCAGTGATGCACTCAGGCGTTGCCAGTCCACGCCCGCGCACAGCCAGCGGAACTGTTGGCGCGTCAACGATGCCATCGGCTCGAGTGCCGACACCCAGCAGAACCGCCCTTCGTGCAACCGACGCGTCGCCAGCCACACGCCCTGGGCATCCACTTTCAGCACCTTGATCCGGTTCGAGCGCCGATTGCGGAACACGAACGCACTGCCATCCAGGGGACTGCGGCCCAGCGTCTCGCGCGCCTGGACCCGCAACCGCTCCGCGCCGCAGCGAAAATCCACCGGCGCACCCACCACCCAGTACATCTCGATCTTCGATCCCGTCGAGCCGCACACCACCTCGATATCCATCGCCTCGCCTCTGCTGCAAAGAGGCCTAGGGCAGCGGTTTGTTGAGGCGCAGGGTAGGTGGCTTCGGCGGACGCTTACGGACGACCCGCAGAACGGGGCGAACATCGTCTACAACGGTTCGGGCACGTCGTGGACGCAGTTCGTGGTGGCGAACGGGACGGTGACGTACCGGGTGAAGGCATGCGGCAGTGCGGGATGTTCGACGTTCAGCGCGGCCAGCAATGGGGTGCAGCTGGAGTCGGGCGCGGGCGGCTTCTGAGCAGGGAGAGCGGACGGTGAAGCGGGCAAGCCTTTTCATCCTGCAGGCGGCGCTGGCGGTGCTGTGGAGCACGGTGGCGTTGGCCAAGACGGTGCACTACTACTACACGGACCCGCAGGGGACGGTGCTGGCGAAGACGGATGCAAGCGGTCACGTCCTCGTGCGGTCCGACTACCGGCCATACGGGAGTCCGGCGCAGGCGCAAGGGACACTGCCGGCGGGGCCGGGGTACACGGGGCACGTGAACGACCCGGACACGGGGCTCGTGTACATGCAGGCGCGGTATTACGATCCGGGGGTGGGGCGGTTCTTAACCGTAGACCCTGTAGATCCAACGGCGGCAAATGAGTTTAATTTCAACCGTTTTGTCTATGCGAATGGTAATCCAATAATCAACACCGACCCAAGTGGAATGGATGATTGTGGGCCACACTGCATGGAGCATCGAGCGCAGTCCGATGCAATGAATTCATTTAGTGGCCTTGGGAGTGGGCCTGGCGGAGAGGGGGCTCCAAAGGTGATCAAGATGGCGCTGCTGTTAATCAAGTAGAGTAGTGGGTGGTTGCGATGCGCCTGAATGCAATGAATATAGGCAGACAAATCAAAAAATTCTTAATGATCAAGGGCGAGAGCTTTCATATGCTGGCAAGTATGCGGTGCGTGCAGGAGCATTATGTTTTCTAGGCGATGGTATTGGTAAGTTTGCTGGTAAATTACTAGGGCGGATAATAAGATTTTTTGGTTCAAAAGATATTTCAATAAAATTTGGGCGAAATGCCAATCAGATATATCATACATTTAGACATGTGAAGGCGGTCGGGCTTGATAGGGAAGCTGTTGAGGCTGCGGTGAGGAGAGATCTTGCTCCAATTACAGATGGCATGGTGCCAGAAAAGGTATTAAACAGAGAGATTGATGTTAATGGTATATCCGTAACGTACAGTGCCTACAAGTTGCCGGATGGGACAATCAATGTCGGACGAATCACTACCCAATGAGATTGCGGGGCGTCCATTGACACCCATAGAGAAGAGGTTGCTGTGTTTTCTACTCAAAAAGGCAGATATTATTAAAAGTAAGGCGTGGCTTGATGCCTTATTTGTAAAGCCAATGAGGGATGGTGGAATGGGTAGTTTGAGAATTTTGCCAGAATATCCAGATCAATCTTTTGGTCGACGTGCTTCAGACCTCAGAATTCTAGATAAAGATGGAGTTCCTGTTGTGGTTTCGCTTAATCTCGACTCAATGGGAAATCCGTTTGAATTGGATGTATGGAAGGTGGATTTCTCACCAGTTATCGGCCTGGATATTGAAAGTATATCTAATATATGAGGTTTTGAATAGTGCCATCCGCAGAAGCTCGCTCATGGTTCCACGCGCGCTCGGTTTAATTGACTATGCATGCGCTACCGCAAGCTGGAGCCGCTGGGCGATCTGCTGGTGGTTTGGCGAAAATCGTGCTGCGGTCGATCTGCCGTGAACTATTGGAGGTGGCGCACGGTGAGCTGTGCGATGCGAAGAGGGGCGGTCGGCCGTTTGATGATGCTGCACGAGCTGTACTCTTGGTTTAGCTTCAGATATGTTTATGAGTAAAAGTGCCTTCATAAGTCCCGAAGCGTAGCCATCCAGGAAATAGAGTTTTCTGCATGGCTTCATAGCCAAGAAGCCATGTACGTGCCGGCGTATCGGCATTGGATTTTTATTTATTTTGAATATTGCGCTTCTGATTTGTTTGATGCTTGAGTATCATTATGAGATGAGTGGCGCATTATTACGCGCGGGTCAGGTTCCATTTCAAAGCAGCATCGCCAGCACCGGCAGCGCCATCGCCGCGGTGGCCAGCCAGCCCATCCGGCGCAGCGCGCCGCGCACGGCGAACGGGCCCATCAGGCCGGGGTGGGCGGCGATGCGCATGATCGCCACCATCAGCGGCACCGAGATCACGCCGTTGAGCACCGCCGACCAGAACAGCAGGCGCACCGGGTCCACCGGCGAGAAGCTGAGCACGGTGCCCAGCGCCGTGGCGCCGGCGATGATGAGGTAGAACAGCCGCGCCTCGCCGGGCTTGCGGCCGAGCCCGGCGGAGACGCCGAAGGCCTCGGCCACCGCGTAGGCGCCCGAGCCGGCCAGCACCGGCACGGCGAGCAGGCCGGTGCCGACGATGCCGGCGGCGAACAGCGCGGAGGCGAAGCGCCCGGCCAGCGGCTGCAGCGCCTGCGCGGCCTGCGCGGAGGTGCGGATGTCGGTGACGCCGTGCGCGTGCAGCACCGCAGCAGCGGTGAGCATGATGAAGAACGCCACCACGTTGGAATAGACCATGCCCACCCCGGTGTCGAAGCGGATGCGCCGGAACGCCGCCTCGGCCTGCTCGGGTGCGAGCAGCAGCGGCGAGGCGTCGCTGGCGGCCTCCTCCTCCTCGGCTTCCTCCGAGGCCTGCCAGAAGAACAGGTAGGGGCTGATGGTGGTGCCGAAGATCGCCACCACGACGACCATGTAGTCGTGCCCCGCATGCCGCGGCCACAGCTGCCAGGCCAGGCTGCGCCACGGCACCTGCGCCACCAGCGCGGTGAGCACGTAGGCGAACAGGCTGAGCGTGAGCAGCTTGAGCAGCGGCGCGTAGCGCGGGAACGGCATCCAGATCTCCAGCGCCAGCGAGAGCAGGGCGAAGCCGAAGGCGTACAGCGGCGCCGGACCGCCGGCCAGCAGCCGCAGCGCCTCGCCCATCGCGCCGATGTCGGCGGCCAGGTTGGCGATGTTGGCGAGCAACAGCAGGCCGATCAGGCCGAGCAGCAGCGGTTTCGGGTAGACCTGCCGCATGTTCGCGGCCAGGCCGCGCCCGGTGACGCGGCCCACGTGCGCGCACACGGTCTGGATGGCGATCATCGGCGGCAGGGTGAGCAGCGCGCTCCACAGCGTGGCGTAGCCGAACCGCGCGCCGGCCTGCGAGTAGGTGGCGATGCCGCCGGGGTCGTCGTCGGCGGCGCCGGTGATCAGGCCCGCGCCGAGCCGGCGCAGCCAGCCGCGCGGCGGCGCCGGGGGGGATTCGAGGGCGGGGCCGACCATGGGCGCGCTTCCGTGGGGCTGACTTCGGCAATCTAGCGCCGCCCGGCCGGGAGCGCTTGACCGGGGTCAACCCCGCGCGATCCGGCGTTTCGCTTGATCCGGGTCAACATCGCCCGCGCGCGCCGCGTGCACGCTGCGGGGCGTGACAGGCGCGCCGCCCGGCGCGCCTTCCATCGACGAGGAGTCCTGCCATGTTCAAGCACATCCTGCTGCCCACCGACGGTTCGGACCTGTCGCTGCGCGCGGTCGACACCGGCATCGGGCTGGCGGCCCAGCTGGGCGCGAAGGTCTACGCCTTCCACGTGGTGGCGCCGTTCCCGACCGTGGCCTACCTGGCCGAGATGATCCAGGCCACGCAGGAGTTCTACACCGACGAGGCGACCAGGCGCGCGCAGCGCTGCCTGGACGAGGTGAGGCAGCGCGCCGAGGCGGCCAAGGTGGCCTGCACCGGCGGCTTCGAGTTCGACCAGCGCCCGTACACCGCGATCATCGGCGCCGCCACCAGGCAGGGCTGCGACCTGATCGTGATGGCCTCGCACGGCTGGCGCGGCTTCGACCGCCTGCTGCTTGGCAGCGAGACGCACAAGGTGCTGCTCAACACCCAGATCCCGGTGCTGGTCTGCCACTGAAGGCTGCGGCGACGCGCCGCTGCAAGCGGCGCGCCGGCGGTGCTATGGTGCGAGCCTCCCGTTGCGAGAGGTTTCCGCGGTGGAAGCCGGCACCGTCCTCGACCTCAACCAGCTGCGCCGCAGTTGCGGCTCGTGCGCCCTGCACGAGCTCTGCCTGCCGGCGGGCATCGACCGCCAGGACATGGAGCGGCTGGACACCGCGGTGCGCGACAAGCGCACGCTGGACCGCGGCAAGCTGCTGTTCCGCCAGGGCGACGCCTTCCACGCGCTGTACGTGGTGCGCTCCGGCTCGCTGAAGACCTACGTGGAGAACCCGGCCGGCGACGCGCAGATCCTCGGCTTCAGCCTGCCCGGCGAGATCGTCGGGGTGGACGCGCTGGCCGACGATCGCCACCAGTGCAGCGCCGAGGCGCTGGAGCGCACCAGCATCTGCGAGCTGCCCTACTCGATGATGCAGCAGGTGACGCGCGACGTGCCGTCGCTGCACCGGCAGCTGATGCGCGTGATCAGCCGCGAGGTGGTCGCCGAGCAGAGCCACCTGGTGATGATGGGCCGCCAGCAGGCGCAGGAGCGGCTGGCGACCTTCCTGCGCAGCCTGTCCGAGCGCTACGGCCGGCTCTCGCGCGACACCGCCACGCTGACCCTGCCGATGTCGCGCTACGACATCGCCAACTACCTCGGCCTGGTGGTGGAGACGGTGAGCCGGCTGTTCGGCCGCATGGAGGACGCCGGCATCCTGTCGGTGAACCGCAAGACGGTGCGCATCCTGCGCCCGGACCTGCTGGCCGGGCTCTGCGGCAACGCCCGGCCGCTGCCGCGGGGCAGGGAAGCCGGCTAGCGGCGCGCACTTGACCCTGGTCAAGCCGCGCGCCGCAGGAAGGACTACAAAGGCGTCGTAGCGCGCCGCGATTGCGGCGGCGCGTTTTTCTCCACTTCCGGAGGTCCGCCATGATCGCCACGCCCACCCTGCATCCGGCCCTCGCCGAAGCCGCCGCGGCGCTGCCCGGCGACCACTGGATCGAGACGCTCAACGACGGCAGCCACGTGCTGATCCGCCCGATCCGGCCGGAGGACCGCGAGCGCGAGCGCGACTTCATCGAGCGCCTGTCGCCCGAGTCGCAGCACTTCCGCTTCTTCGGCATGGTGCGCGAGGCCGGGCCGGTGCTGCTCGACCAGATGGTCAACGTGGACTACGTGCACAGCATGGCCTTCGTGGCGCTGGTCCACGACAACGGCGCGCTGCGCGAGGTGGGCGTGAGCCGCTACGCCGCCGCCGCGGACGCCAGCCGCTGCGAATGCGCGGTGACCGTGGCGGACGACTGGCGCCACCGCGGGCTGGCGGTGGCGCTGATGCGGCGCCTGATCGACGCGGCGCGCCAGAACGGCTTCCGCCAGATGTTCTCGATCGACGCGGCGGAGAACGAGCCGATGCGCGAGCTGGCCGCGTTCCTCGGCTTCCGGCGGAAGCCCGACCCGGCCGACGCGCACCAGGTCGTCCACACGCTGGACCTGTAGGGAGCCGGATATGGGCGCTTCGGGAACGCGGAACGCGGCGGTCGCGCCGGCGCCGGCCGTCGGCCGCGCCGGCGACGTGCTCGCCCTGGTCACTTCCGCCGCGCCGTGGAGCGCGGCCGCGGTGGTCGGCGCGCGGCTCGCCGCGCGCTGGAACGGCACGCTCACCGGCTGCTACCTCGATCCGGCGCTGCGCCTGCTCAACGCCGCCGAGGCCGAGCCCACGGTGCTGGCGCTGCTCTACGAGAGCAGCCAGTCGCAGGACGACCCGGCGCGCGCCGACTTCGCCGGCTTCGCCGCCCGCTACGGCGTGCAGGCCGCGCGCTGGGCGGTGGTGCGCACCGGCGTGGCGCAGACCCTGCGCATGCTCGGCGCGTGGCACGACCTGGCGGTGCTGGAGCGCGACCTGGTCGCGCCGGAGGGCCTGTTCGAGGTGCTGGGCGAGGCGCTGCTCGGCTGCCGCACGCCCTGCCTGGTGCTGCCGGAGGGCGAGCCGGAGGCGGCCTTCGCGCGCATCGCGGTCGGCTGGAACGGGCGCATAGAGGCGATCCGCGCGATCCGCGCCGCCCTGCCGCTGCTGGCCGGGGCGGGCGAGGTCTGCGTGCTGGACGGCGCGCCGGAGCCGGATGAGGACGTCAGCGGCCTGCCGCGCTTCGATCCCTGCGCCTACCTGGCCGCGCACGGCATCGCCGCGCGCCGGCGCCGCTTCCACGCCGAGCCGTCCTCGGCCGGCGCCGCGCTGCTGCGCGAGGTGCGCGGCTACGACCTGCTGGTGATGGGCGCCTACGGCCACTCGCGGATGCGCGAGCGCGTGCTGGGCGGAGCCACGCGGCACGTGCTGGAGCACGCGCGCGTCCCCGTGCTGATGATGCATTGACGCATGCCCGGTAGGCCGCGAGCCGCTAGGATGGCGCGACGGGCCGCGGGCGGAACGCCGCGCGGCGGGTGGCGGGGAGTGCGCGGGCGATGATCGTCTACAGCTGCCACGGCGCGGCGAAGGAAGTCACCGGCTCCTGCCACCTGGTGCGCTGCGGCGCGCGCAGCGTGCTGGTGGACTGCGGCCTGTTCCAGGGCGGCCGCGAGCGCGAGCGGGCCAATGCCGAGCCGTTCGAGTTCGATCCGGCCGGCATCGACGCGCTGCTGCTCACCCACGCGCACCTGGACCACTGCGGGCGCATCCCCCGGCTGGTGCGCGAGGGCTTCCGCGGCCGCATCCACGCCACCGCCGCCACCCGCGACCTGGCCCGCGTGGTGCTGCTGGACGCCGCCGGCCTGCAGGAGGAGGAAGCGCGCCGCGCCGCGCGCAGCGGCCGCGACGGCGCGGCGCCGCTGTACACCCTGGACGATGCACTGCACAGCTTCGATTTCTTCGCCGAGCCGGTCGGCTACGGCGTGCCGGTGGCGGTCGCCGAGGGCATTCGCGCCACCTTCCGCGATGCCGGCCACATCCTGGGCTCGGCCTCGATCCTGCTGGAACTGGAGGACGGCGGGACGTCCTTGCGCGTCGTGTTCTCCGGCGACCTGGGCAGCCCGGGCCGGCCGATCCTGCGCGATCCGCAGCCGGCGCCGCAGGCCGAATACGTGGCGATGGAAACCACCTACGGCAACCGCACGCACCGCTCGCTGCCCGATTCGGTGGACGAGCTGTACCGCGCGGTGGAGCAGACGCTGGGCCGCGGCGGCAACGTGGTCATCCCCACCTTCGCCATGGAACGCGCGCAGGAGGTGCTGTACTACCTGCACCGCGGCCTGCGCGAGGGCAGAGTGCCGGCGGGCGCGCAGGTGTTCCTCGATTCGCCAATGGCGATCTCGGCCACCGAGATCTTCCGGCGCCACCCCGAGTGCTTCGACGAGGCGTTCCGCGCGACGCTCGCGCGCGACGACCCGTTCGGCATGCCCAACCTGCGCTTCACCCGCGAGACCGCCGACTCGATGGCGATCAACCGCATCGAGGGCGGCGCGATCATCCTGGCCGGCTCGGGCATGTGCGACGGCGGGCGCGTGCGCCACCACCTGCGCCACAACCTGTGGCGCGAGAAGAGCAGCATCGTGTTCGTCGGCTACGCCGCCAGCGGCACGCTGGCGCGGCGCATCATCGACGGGGCGAAGACGGTGCGGCTGTTCGACGATGACGTCCGCGTGCGCGCCCAGCTGTGGACGATCAACGGCTTCTCCGCCCACGCCGACCAGGCCGGCCTGCTGGACTGGCTGGGCGACGCGCCGCGGCGCGAGGTGCTGCTGGTGCACGGCGACTACGAGGTGGGCATGCGCGCGATGGCCGAATGCCTGCGGCAGCGCGGGGTGCCCTGCCGGATGCCGGGGAAGGGCGAACCGATCCTGCTGAAATGAATGCGCGCGCGGCGGATGCCGGCGCGGGCGGTGACATTGTGCGTTTTTCCGGCACACCCTAATTCTTTTGGTCCCATCCCACAACGCGGCCATTGTCTATCGTGATGCGAAGGCGATAGCGATTGACGCCCGATGGCCGGTATTTCCATACCTCGCGGGTCATCGTCTTGAGAAGCTTCTTGTCGATGGCGACCGGCGCACCCAGCGAATCGCGCAACTGCTCTTGGGTTTGTCCTTCCCAGAAACGGTGCTGAACGATCCTTTGGACCAAGGCCTCGTCCCGATACTTGGAGCGCAGATAAGCCAGGTGCTGTTGCCGCTTGGCGTGATTAGCCCATGCGGCAATGGCAACGACTGCAACCATGGCGAGAACCGGGATTACGACGCCTATCGTTTGGAATATTCTGGTGGCGAGGTAGACGGGCAGGCCGATCACGATTGCGAGCATCAGCAATGCGCCTTCCGCCTTGGATGATTTCCTGCCCATAGCCCCTCCCTGAGCGGTATGTTGTCTCGGCTCAAGCGCTGCCGTTGCAGAACAGCGGCGTGACCTTCTTCTCCGCCGTGTCGTAGACCAGGTTGATCACCGAGCAGCCGCCATCCAGGATGCGGGGCGCCTGGGTGGGCGCAACGATGTGGACGCCGGGATCGGACACCTGCACGAACTCGCCCACTAACACGCGACGGCCGTGCTTGACGTCGCCGTAGTAGTAGCGGCCGTACTGATCCAGCGGCCCGGCGCCGTCGGGCAGGACGAGGTGCGCTTCCACCTCGGCGATCAACGCCGGCGTCGGCGTCCATGTCGCCGCCTGACCCGCGGTGGCGGTCGATGATGCGAGCAGGAGCAGGGCGGCCATCCGCTTTGGCTTGGACATGCGAATAGCACTCATGGGTTGGTCGGACTGTGTGGAGGCGGGGGAGGCGGATTCGGCGGCGTTGGAGGCGGCGGATCGTAGTAGCTGGGACGGATCGGCAGATTGTGCTCCCGACGCACCATGTTCTCGTTGGCCATCGAATGGGTCTCGCTCGGCGGCGTCGTACCGGGGGTCTTGCCGCCCTTGTCGTAGCTCTGCACACCCTGGTCGATGGCGCGGGCATGGCCGAACTCGTGCGCCACGCCGACGTATCCCGGCCGGTACGTGTTGCCTGTCTCGTCCATGCCGCCGGTCGTTTGCGAAGGATCGATCCGCACCGTGGAACCTGTGCCCTTGCCGTTAGTGGAAATGCCGGAAGGATCGGCCTGGGTGCTGTTGCCCTTGACCGGGCACCTGCGGCTCCACGTAGATAATGTTCGGCGTCGCCTGGAGCTTCTCGATCAGTACATGGCCGCCCGGTCCCTGACGGATGGTCCTGATATCGGCCTGCATGCGCTGCTTGAAATTGGTGTCGCCCACGATCTGGATGACGCGGCCGGTCGGGTCGACGCCCATGACCGGGTTGTTGTTGACGTACTCGTGGCGGTTGTAATTGAACACGTTGCCCAAGCCCGGATCGTCCGGGTCCACACTCAGGAATCGGGCCGACCCCGGGTCGTAGTAGCGCGCCTGCATGTAGATGAGCCCGGTATCAGGGTCGTTGACGTGGCCCGAGTAGCCCGGCCCGTCCGGTGGTGCGCCCGTGCTCGGCACGGACGAGCCATAAGGCTTGTAGTCGTAGCGGGCCACGATGTCGCCTTGCGCGTCGGCCTTCGCGAGCACGTTCCCGTTCGGGTCGGTGTAGTAGTAATGCACCTCGCCAGCAACCAACCCGCTGGAAGTGAAGGCCAGTGCTACCGTGGCGAAACACAGTGTCTTTCCAGCGTCCATACTTTTCCCCCTTGCAAACCTACGCGTGATTTTTAGCAGGTTTCCGTTGCACCGGCATCATTGCCGGAAAATTTGCTAATTCCTGGCCAAACCGGATCAAATCTTCGAGGATTTGGTCATGAAGTATTGCCCTGCTTGCGTGGGTGCCCGCCATTACTGGCGGGTGGATAGTCGGCTCAAATGTCGTGCCCGCGGCCATCGCTTCAGCTGGATCTGCATGGAATTCGGTGCGGCCGCCCAGTCCGGTCAAGCAGCCCCTGCCGGACTGGTATCGGCAGCGTTTCCGCAGCCGCGTCAGCGCGGCGGCACGTGAGCGGTTCTATCGCCTGCTGTGGGCCTGCTGTGCCCAGCGCGAGCCGTTCGATACTGAAGCTGCGCGGCGAGCAAGTGATAATCCGCAAGGAAAAGGAATAAGGGACGGCCGGTCGGGCGCGACCACATCAACGGCATCGAAGGCTTCTGGAGCTATGCTAAGAACGGGTTGTATCCCCACCGTGGCGTGCCCCGCCGGGGAGAGAGAGCAAGCGCTACGGAGCGACATCGACCAGCACCAGCTCGGCGTCCTCCAGCGCGGTCACGTGCAGGGCGGCCTCGCCGCGGATCGCCGCGCCGTCGCACGCCTCGATCCGCACGCCGTTGACGTCCACCGTGCCCCTGGCCGGCACCAGATAGGCGTAGCGGCCCGGCGCCGTCACGTACTCGGCGCGCTCGCCGGCCTCCAGCGCGGCGCCCAGCACGCGCGCCTCGGCGCGCAGGGGCAGGGCGCCGTCGTCCTCCGCCGCTGGCCAGCACCACGAAGCGCCCGGCGCGCTCGCCGGCGGGGAACGGCCGGGTGCCCCAAGACGGCGGCAGGCCCTGCCGGTCCGGGATGATCCAGATCTGGAAGATGCGCGTGGTCTGCGGCTCCAGGTTGTATTCGGCGTGGGTGATGCCGCTGCCGGCGCTCATCACCTGCACGTCGCCGGCCACGGTGCGGCCGCGGTTGCCCAGGCTGTCCTGGTGGCTGATCGCGCCCTCGCGCACGTAGGTGACGATCTCCATATCCGCGTGCGGGTGGGGCGGGAAGCCGGCGTGCGGCGCGATGGCGTCGTCGTTCCACACGCGCAGCGCGCCCCAGCCCATGCGGGCGGGATCGCGGTAGTCGGCGAAGGAGAAGTGGTGCCTGGCCTTGAGCCAGCCGTGGTCGGCGGCGCCCAGGCGGTCGAAGGGTCTGCGTTCGATCATGCCGTGCTCCATTGAACAACGCCCCGCGCGGGGCCTGCGCCCGAGATGGCGGCGCGCCGCGGCGGCGCCAGGGCCGGCGCGGGAAACGGATTGTCGTCGCGGCGGCGCCAGCGGCGCGTGATGCGCACGCCTGATCCGCGTGCACGTCTGCGGCTATGCTCGGGGACCTGTCCGCGGAGCGCACGGCAAGCCTGGGAGACGATCGCATGGAAACGAGGCCGAGGGTCATGGCGGAGGCATCCCTCCACGACAGGACGCGCCGCGGATGGCGCCGCGCCGTGCGGGCGCTGGCGCTGGCGGCGGCGCTGGCCGGCGCCGGCGCGCCGCGGGCGCAGGACCTCTCGACGCAGGCGCTGACCGCGGGCTGGCGGTTCCGCCTCGCGCCGGACGCGCCGGCGGCGCGCGCGCAGCCGCAGGCGGCGGCCTGGCACGCCGCGCAGGTGCCGGGCAGCGTGCAGACCGACCTTCTCGCGGCCGGCCTGATCGGCGACCCGTTCTGGCGCGACAACGAGGCGTCGCTGCAATGGATCGGCCTGGCCGATTGGGAATACCGGCTGGACTTCCGGCTCGATCCCGCGCTGGCCGCCAAGCGGCACCTGGAGCTGGTGTTCGACGGCCTGGACACCTTCGCCGACGTCGAGCTCAACGGCCGGCCGCTGCTGTTCGCCGACAACATGTTCCGGCGCTGGCGGGTGGACGCGAAACCCTACCTGCACGCGGGCGACAACCGGCTGCGCGTGGTGTTCCACTCGCCGGTCGCACGCCTGCAACCCTGGCTGGCCAAGCAGCCCTACGCGCTGCCGGGCGAGTTCGACTCCGCCTTCGGCGACGAGCCGCCGGGCCGGCAGACCGCCAACTACGTGCGCAAGGCCGCCTACCAGTACGGCTGGGATTGGGGCCCGCGCTACGTCACCGCGGGCCTGTGGCAGCCGGTGCGGCTGGAGGGCTGGGACGCGCTGCGGCTGGCCGACTTCCATATCGCGCAGGACCGCGTGGACGCCGAGCGGGCGCAGCTGCACGCTCAGGTCGAGGTGCAGGCCGAGCGGGCCGGGCCGGCGCGGCTCGCGGTGCGCTGGACCGCGCCCGACGGCCGCCGGGGCGAGGCGGCGCGCGAAGTGGCGCTGACCGCGGGCCGCAACACGCTGGACCTGCCCCTGACCATCGACCGGCCGCAGCGCTGGTGGCCGGCCGGCTACGGCCCGCAGAACCTCTACCGCTTCCATGTCGTGGTGACGGACGCGGACGGCCGTCCGCTCGCCGAGGCGGAGCGCGGCACCGGCCTGCGCCGCGTCGAGCTGCGCCGCGAGCGCGACCGCTGGGGCCGCGGCTTCGCCTTCGTGGTCAACGGCGTGCCGGTGTTCGCCAAGGGCGCCAACCTGATCCCGTTCGACAGCTTCCCCGCGCGCATGGACGAGGCGCGCATGCGGCAGCTGCTGGCCTCCGCCCGCGACGCCAACATGAACATGCTGCGCGTGTGGGGCGGCGGCATCTATCCCAGCGACGCCTTTTTCGACGAGGCCGACCGGCTCGGCCTGATGGTCTGGCAGGACTTCATGTTCGGCGGCGCCGTGCCGCCCTACGACGAGGCCTTCCGCGCCAACGTCGAGCAGGAGGCGCGCCAGCAGGTGCGGCGCCTGCGCGACCATCCCAGCCTGGTGCTGTGGTGCGGCAACAACGAGGTGCAGACCGGCTGGGAAGCCTGGCCCGACCGCAAGGCCTTCGCGCAGGCGATCGGCGCGGCCGAGCGCGCGAGGGTGGAGCAGGGCATGCGCGCGCTGTTCGACCGCACCCTGCGCGCGGTGGCGAGGGAGGAGTCGCCGGAGGTGCCGTACTGGGCCGGCTCGCCGGGTACCGACTACGCTGGCCCCGCCAACGTGCCCGGCGACGGCGACTACCACTACTGGGAGGTGTGGTCGGGCGAGGCCCGGCCGGTGGAGGAGTACCTGCGCGTCACGCCGCGCTTCCAGTCCGAGTACGGGCTGCAGTCCCTTCCCGCGATGGACACGATCCGCGCCTTCGCCGCGCCGGGCGATCTCTCGCCCGAATCGCCGGTGCTGCGCGCGCACCAGAAGTACGACAAGGGCAACGGCAACCGGCGCCTGCTGCTGTACGTCCGCCGCGGCTACGGCGAGCCGAGGGATTTCGAGTCCTTCGCGTACCTCAGCCAGGTGATGCAGGCCGAGGGCATCGAGCTGGCCGCCGACCATCTGCGCAGCGCGCGGCCGCGCAGCATGGGCTCGCTGTACTGGCAGCTCAACGACGTCTGGCCCGGCGCCTCGTGGTCGAGCATCGACTACTTCGGGCGCTGGAAGGCGCTGCAGTTCCACGCGCGGCGCTTCTACGCGCCGCTGCGCCTGGCCGCGTTCCACGACGGCGGCCGCGTGCGCGCCTGGCTGGTGTCCGACCGGCGCGAGCCGCTGGACGGCGAGCTCGCCGTGCGCGTGCTCGGCTTCGACGGCCATGAACTTTCGGCGCGGCGCGAGGCGGTGCGCGCCGCGCCGCTGGCCAGCACGCCCGCGCTGGACCTCGACGACCGGGCGCTGCTGCGCGGCGCCGATCCTGCACGCACGGTCGTCGTGCTGGAGTGGCGCGTGGGCGGGGAGACGGTCTCACGCCGGCTGGTGTTCTTCCGGCCGGCCGTGGCGCTGGCCTTGCCCGATCCCGGCCTGACGGCCGAGGTACGCGACGACGGTCACGGTCCGCTGCTGGAAATTGCTGCAACGCGGCTGGCGCGTGCGATTTGGATCGATTTTAATGGGCTGGAAGTCCAGGTTTCGGACAACGCCTTCGACCTGCTGCCCGGGGAGCACCGGCAAGTGCGACTGACCACCACGGCCGACATCGAAGCCCTGCGCCGCGCCCTGCGCCTGCGCTCGCTGGCCGGCGCGACGAGGCCGGCGCCGGGGGCGGCGCGGTGATCTCGCGGCGCGACCTGCTGCGCTTCGGCGCGCTCGGCGCCGCCGCGGCGCTGGCCGGCCCGGTCCGCGCCGTCGCCGCGTCGCCGTCCGGCGGGAGCTTCGCCAGCCGCCGCCCGCCGCCGGGGAAACGCAAGTTCGCCAGCCCGGCCGTCGAGACGCAGATCGCGCAGGTGAAGGCGCGCATCGGCGACCCCGAGCTGGCCTGGCTGTTCGAGAACTGCTACCCGAACACGCTGGACACCACGGTCGAGGCCGGCACGCTCGACGGCAAGCCGGACACCTTCGTCATCACCGGCGACATCGACGCGATGTGGCTGCGCGATTCCTCCGCGCAGGTGTGGCCCTACGTGCCGCTGGCCGCGCGCGACGCACCGCTGCGCCGCCTGCTGCGCGGGCTGATCCGCCGGCAGGCGCGCTGCATCGCGCTCGACCCCTACGCCAACGCCTTCCTGCCCGACCCGCGCGGCCGCTCGACGCTGAGCTGGGCGCAGGCCGACCTCACCGAGATGAAACCGGGCGTGGCCGAGCGCAAGTGGGAGATCGACTCGCTGTGCTACCCGGTGCGGCTGGCCCACGCCTACTGGCGCGCCACCGGCGACCGCGAGCCGTTCGACGGGGACTGGCGCGCGGCGATGCGCCTGGTGGTCGCCACCTTCCGCGCGCAGCAGCGCAAGGACGGGCCGGGGCCGTACCACTTCCAGCGGCCCTCGGCCAACCCGACCGACACGCAGTTCCTCGGCGGCTACGGCAACCCGACGCGGCCGGTGGGGCTGATCCACGCCGCGTTCCGCCCCTCCGACGACGCCTGCATCTACCCGTTCAACGTCCCCGGCAACCTGTTCGCGGTGGCGGCGCTGCGCCTGCTCGCACCGATGGCGCAGGCGCTGTACGGCGACCGCGCCTTCGCCGACGAGTGCGTCGCGCTGGCGGACGAGGTGGCACGTGCGGCCGATGCGCACGGCGTCATGGACGACGGGCAGGGCGGCGAGGTCTGGGCCTACGAGGTGGACGGCTACGGCAACCGGCTGTTCATGGACGACGCCAACGCGCCCGGCCTCTCCAGCCTGGCCTACCTCGGCTGCTGCGCGCCGGACGACGCGCGCTATCGGCGCAGCCGCGCGCTGGCGTGGAGCCCGCGCAACCCGTACTTCTTCCGCGGCCGCGCCGCCGAGGGCATCGGCGGGCCGCACCAGGGGCTGCGCATGATCTGGCCGCTGTCGATCACCATGCGCGCGCTCACCAGCGACGACGACGGCGAGATCCGCCAGTGCCTGGCCTGGCTCAAGGCCGCGCACGCCGGCACCGGCTTCATGCACGAGGCCTTCGACCAGGACGACCCGGCGAAGTACACGCGGCCCTGGTTCGCCTGGGCCAACACGCTGTTCGGCGAGCTGATCGTGCGGCTCGCGCGGCAGCGTCCCCGCCTGCTGGCCGCGTGAGCCGCGCGATGCCGGCCGCCTTCCCCACGCATTCCCCGGAGGTTTTCCCATGGTGACGCGCAGACGCTTCCTGCAGGGCATGGCCATGACCGCGCTGGGCGCGCCGCTGGCGCGGCTGCCGGCGCTGGGTGCGCCGCGCGCGGCAGCCGGTGGCGCGGGGACGGCCGCCGCCGCGGGCGTCTCGCGCCACGTGGACGTGTTCGTCGGCACCGGCGGCCACGGCCACACCTTCCCCGGCGCCACGCTGCCGTTCGGCATGGTGCAGCTCAGCCCCGACACCTACGACGCCGAATGGGACGCCTGCTCGGGCTACCACCAGGACGACGGCTCGATCATGGGCTTCTCGCACACCCACCTGTCCGGCACCGGCGCCAGCGACATGCTGGACGTGCTGGTGATGCCCGGCACCGGCGAGGTGCAGCTGCAACCGGGCGACCGCGAATACGCCGGCACGAACCACCACTCGCGCTACGACGCGGTGCGGCCTTCCGCCGACGAGCCCAGGCGCAGCGGCCCGCCGAAGCGCGGCTACCGCTCGCGCTACGCGGACGAGCGGGCGCGGCCGGGCTACTACCGCGTGCGGCTCACCGACGTGGAGGTGCTGGCCGAGCTCACCGCCACGCTGCGCGCCGGCCTGCACCGCTATACCTTCGGCAGGCCGGGCGCGGGGCACCTGCTGGTCGACCTCGCGCACGGCTACCACGACGACCCGGCGGTGCCGTGCAAGGTCAGCGGCGCGCAATTGAAGCTGGTCGGCCGCGACACCCTGGTCGGCGGCCGCGTCGTGCACCAGTGGGCCAACGGGCGGCACATCTACTTCGCCATGAAGGTGTCGCGCCCGTTCGCGCGCGCCACGTTGTACAGCGAGGACGCGCCGCTGCCCGACGGCAGCGCCGAGGCGAAGGGCGCGCACCTCAAGGCCGCGCTGCACTTCGACGACGCGCAGCGCGCGCCGCTGCTGGTGAAGGTGGGCCTCTCGGCGGTGGACATCGACGGCGCGCTGCGCAACCTGGAGGCGGAGGTCCCCGGCTGGGACTTCGACGGGGCGCAGCGGGCCGCCGCCCAGGCGTGGGAGGCCGAGCTCGGCCGCATCCGCATCGACACGCCCTCGGAGGAGACGCGGCGCGTGTTCTACAGCGCGCTCTACCACACCCTGCTCGCGCCCACGCTGTTCAGCGACGTGGACGGCCGCTACCGCGGCATGGACCTGGCCGTGCACGCGCTGCCGCCGGGCAGGCACAACTACAGCACCTACTCGCTGTGGGACACCTACCGCGCGCTGCACCCGCTGTTCACCCTGTACCAGGCCGGGCGCGTGCCCGACCTGGTGGACGGCCTGGTGCGCATGATGGCCGAGAGCCCGGACGGCCCGCCGGTGTGGCCGTTGCAGGGCAGGGAGACCGGCTGCATGATCGGCTACCACTCCGTCGCGGTGATCGCCGAGGCGCAGGCCAAGGGCTTCGCCGGCATCGACTACGCGCGCGCCTGGCCGCTGCTGCGCAAGCGCGCGATGGACGACGACTACCGCGGCCTGCCGTACTACCGCAAGCTCGGCTACATTCCCAGCGACCGGGAAGGCGAGGCGGTCAGCAAGACGCTGGAATACGCCTACGACGACTGGGCGCTGGCCAGCCTCGCCGACGCCGCCGGCGCGCACGGAGACGCCGAGGCGCTGCGCGAGCGCTCGCGCAACTACCGCAACGTGTTCGACCCGAAGCTCGGCTTCGTGCGCCCGCGCGCGGCCGACGGGCAGTGGATCGAGCCGTTCGACCCGCAGGCGATGGGCCACGGCGCGCGCTGGCGCGACTTCACCGAGTCCAACGCCTGGCAGGCCACCTTCCTCAACCAGCACGACGTCTACGCCTACGCGCGGCTGTTCGGCGGCATGGAGGCGTTCGAGCGCAAGCTGGACGCGCTGTTCGCCACGCCCGCGCAGCTGCCGCCGGACGCGCCGCCGGACATCGCCGGCTTGGTCGGCCAGTACGCGCACGGCAACGAGCCCGGCCACCACGTGGCCTACCTCTACGCCTACACCGGCGCGCACCACAAGACGCAGGCGCGCGTGCGCATGCTGCTGGAGACCATGTACCGCGCCGCGCCGGACGGCCTGGCCGGCAACGAGGACTGCGGCCAGATGAGCGCGTGGTACGTGCTGGGCGCGCTGGGCCTGTATGCGGTCGACCCGGTCAGCGCCAACTACGTGTTCGGCAGCCCGCTGCTCGACCGCGCCGAGCTCGACCTCGGCGGCGGCCGCAAGCTGGTGGTGGAGGCGCACGGCAACGGCCCCGGCCGCCCGTACATCCAGTCGGTGCGCTGGAACGGCCAGCCGTGGACGAAGAGCTGGATCGGCCACGCCGAGCTGGCCGGGGGCGGCACGCTGGCCTTCACGATGGGCGCGACGCCGAACAAGGCCTTCGGCGCCGCGCCCGCCGACCGTCCGCCCGCGTTCGGGCGCCCCGCCGCCGAACAGCTCGCCTGACCCCGCGCCGTTCGCCCTCTCCCCTCCGGAGAGCGGGCCGGGGTGAGGGGCCGCCCCCGCCCCAGTCCACCCACGCATCGCCCCATGCCGCCGCGCCGGCCGGGATGGCGCGCAGCGCTTCCCACACGCGCCGCTGGAACGGCGTGCCGCGCGGGTCCAGCGCCAGGCCGGCTGCTCGATCGCCGCCAGCACGCGCGCTAGCCAGCGACCCGGATGGTCCTCTCGTTGCAGCCGCTCGCGCGGCAGGCGCCGGCGCAGGTCCGTGGCCAGCGAGCGCTCGTCGTCGCCCGGCAGGATCGCGCGGATGCCGCGCGCGCCGCGGGCGACCAGCACCAGGCCCAGCGGGCCGCGGCCGAAGCCGTAGCGGACGGTTTCGCCAGCGGCGTCGCGTTCCGGGTGACAGCGCTTGCACGGCCGGAAACCGGCGCGCTCGGCCTCGCGCGGACTGGCGTGGAAGGCCACGTGCTCCGGGCGCGGCGCGCGCGCCGCGCAGGAGGGGCGGCAGTACACGCCGGTCGAGCGCACCGAGTACTGGAAGCTGCCGTGGGCAGCGGCCTCGTGCGCCAGCAGCTGCGGCCAGCGGGAATCGGCGGTGATGGCGGCGCACCGGATGGCGTCCGCACGGTTCATGGCATGTTCCATCGGTCAGGGACGATGGGTGCAGGCTGGCGGGCGCGGCGGAAACTCCGCTTCTTGTTCTTGCCGTGCCGCGGGCGACGCCTCCGGGCGTTGAGTCCGGCCGGCGGTTTGCCTACTGTGCTGCCGTCGCCCGTCGCTGCCCGCGCCATGCCGAATGCCGTCCTGTTCAATCCGCGCCCCCGCATCGACCGCGTGCCGCTCGACGACGGCAACGTCTGCTACGTGATCGACGACGCGCTGCTGGAGCCGGAGCGCCTGGTGGACTGGGCGTCGGCGCAGCGCGCGGCGTTCCGCCCGGTCGACTTCAACGCCTACCCGGGTAACTACCTGCCGCTGCCGCCGCAGCTCAACGATGCGCTGCAGACCTTCTACCTGCGCCACATGCGCGAGCTGTTCGACGCGCGCCGGCTGCTGCACATGCACTGCCGCCTGGCGATGGTGACCCTGCCGCCGCAGGCGCTGCGTCCCTACCAGTGGTTCTGCCACAGCGACCAGGTGGGCATCGACCCGGCCTGCAGCATCCAGGCCTCGGTGCTGTATCTGTTCAAGGACGCGCGGCTGGGCGGCACCGGCTTCTACCGCGCCGTGCGCCCGGCGGAGGAGACCGCGCGCTTCTACAACGACGCCACGCAGCTCTCCGTCGCGGCCTTCGCGCAGCGCTACGGCCTCCGGCCCGGCTACATGCTCGCGTCGAACGACTACTTCGCGCGCACCGGCGGCGTCGAGGCCCGCTTCAACCGGCTGATCTTCTACGACGGCAGCATCCTGCATTCCGGCGACATCCTCGCGCCGGAGCGGCTCGGCGACGACCCGCGCACGGGCCGGCTCACCCTCAACGGCTTCTTCACCAGCCGCCGCCGCGCGACCTGAGCGCGCCCGGGCCTTCAGTCGGAGGCGACCACGCGGCCGGACTCGGGGTCGACCTCCAGCCGCACGTGCTTGCCCGCGCCGTTCTCGGCCTTGGCGCGCCACAGGCCGTCCTCGAAGTCCACGTCGTGCACGTCGGTGTAGCCCTGGGTGGACAGCGCGGCGCGCACGTCGCGCTCGCTCAGGCGCGACACCGCCTCGTCGGCGAAGGCCTGGCCGGTGGTCGGGTCCACGCGCACGGTCACGCGGTTGCCGTCGCCGCTCTTGGCGTGCGCGCGCCACATGCCGTCGCTGAACTTGAGGTCGTGCACCTTGGTGTAGCCCTGGCGTTCGAGCTGGGCGCGCACTTCGTGCTCCGTCAGCGCATCCTGCGCCGTGACGGCGCCGGTCGCGCCGAGGGCGAGGGCCAGGGCGAAGGGAGCAAGCTTCTTCATGCGCGGGTTCCTCGTGTGGGGGACGCCGCAGTCTTGGCAAGGCCGGGTCAGCGCGCGGTGAATTCCGCCGGCCCGCGTTGGGTGCCGTTCACCCGCGTCCCGCGGGCCGTCATACGGCGGCCGCGGGCGCGCGCCGCGCCGCGAGGAAGCGCAGGCACTGCGTCAGCGTGGCGCCGGCCAGCGCCAGCAGCATGTCCCACTGCGCGTCCCACACGTCGCCCTGCGTGCCGAGGTAGGCCTGGCCGAGGTCGCCGCCGAACACCGTGGCGGCCAGCCACTCGATCAGCTCGAAGATCGCCGACAGCGACTCGATGAACAGCACCGGCAGCAGGAAGCGCCACAACGCGGAACGCGGCGGCGCCTCGGCGCGGAACAGCTCCGCCGCCAGCGGCAACAGCAGCAGGCCGAACAGGAAATGCACCAGGCGGTCGTAGTGGTTGCGGCGCAGGCCGAGCAGCGCGTCCAGCGACTGGCCGCTGAGCCGGCGGAACGCCTCGTCGTAGGGCACCTGGGCGTAGGTGAAGTGCGCGCCCACCTCGTGCGCGCAGAGGAAGACGAACAACAGCGTGTAGGCCAGGTCGGAGAAGCGCAGCCGGCGCGCGGTGAACGCGAACAGCGGCACCGCGGCGAACACCACCACGTTCTCCAGCAGCCAGTCCTGGCGGTACCAGGGGCGGATCGCCAGCGCCAGCCAGAACAGGGCGAACAGCGCGAGCAGCGCCGCAGGGTAGGCGAGGGAAGCGCGGGGGCGCTGCGTGGCGGACGGGGTCATGCGCGTATTCACCGTTGCCGTTATCGCTTTGTCAACGCGGTGGCGACGGCGGCATAGCGCGATGCGGCGTTGACTTGCATCAATGCCGCGTCCGCATGCCGGGCGCAGGCTGCGGACTGGCCCGTTCCGCCGGCGCGAGCCGGCGGAACGGCGGATGGACGACCGCCTCGCCGCGTGCGAAGCGGCCGCAACGACATGCGGAGACGACACCATGACCACACTTGCCCGCTGGAACCCCTTCCGGTCCGTCGCGCGCCTCGACCCGACGGCCGGCTTCGACGAATTCTTCCGCGGCCTCGCCGCGCGTCCGCTGTGGCGCGAGCTGGAAGCCGCCCCGGACATGCGCATCGACGTCAGCGAGGACGACGGCGCCTTCCACGTGAAGGCCGACATCCCCGGCGTGAGCAAGGACGACATCGAGGTCTCGGTGGAGGGCAGCCAGGTGGCGATCGGCGCCGAGGTCAAGCGCGAGACGCAGAAGAAGGAGAACCGGAAGGACCTGTGCACGGAGCGCTACTGCGGCCAGGTGTTCCGCAGCTTCACCCTGCCTGCCGAGGTGGACAGCGCGAAGGCCGAAGCGCACTACGAGAACGGCGTGCTCACCCTCGACCTGCCCAAGAAGGCCAACGGCAGCTCGCGCCGGATCGCCGTCAACTGATCCGGGGCCGGTCCGCGCCCCGCCGCGTGCGGGGTGCGCGACCGGGGAATCGATCGGCCAGGTGGAGGGGCCGCGGTCGCCCCCGGGCACGGCGCGGGCCATCGCGGCCGCCGTCCGGCACGCTTCTAGCCCGCGCCGGCGCGGGACCAGGCGCCGCCGCGCGCCTAGGGCCTGTCATCAATTGACTAGATAAGCGAAGCTTGGGTTTTCTTGCGAGCGCAGCCGTTCAATGACCCGACGCTATGGACTTCGAGACGATCAATGGGTTCGCATCGAGCCTCTTTTGCCCGGCCGGCCCGGGCATGTCGGGGTGACGGCGAAGGACAATCGGCGGTTCGTTGAAGCCGTGCTGTACCGCTATCGCGCGGGCATACCCTGGCGTGATCTTCCGGAGCGCTTCGGCGACTTTCG
>Ga0180221_1000389_pt1 | contig 41485 bp, 32 predicted proteins | sample eDN5th37CKraftMG_FD_151339 | JGI IMG/M metagenome (GOLD analysis project Ga0180221, IMG submission 151339) | Enriched Miracle-Growth compost microbial communities from Emeryville, California, USA - eDNA 5th pass 37_C Kraft MG (version 2) (version 2) ...
GTCGTCCAGTCTGCCCCGTCAGGGGATCAGGAGCACCTTGCCGAACACCGTGCCCGACTCGACGAGCTCGTGGGCGCGCGACGCCTCGTCGAGCGGGACGCGGGCGCCGATCACGGGGCGCAGCCGGCCGTCGTCGAGCCAGGGCCACGCGTGCGCGGCGACGTCCGCGACGATCGCCGCCTTGGCCTCGAGGCTCCGGGAGCGCAGCGTCGTCCCCGTGACGGTGAGGCGGCGCGCCATCACGGCGCCCAGGTCGACCTCGCCCCGCCGGCCGCGCTGCGTGCCGATCACGACGAGCCGGCCCTCGTCGGCCAGGACCTCGAGGTTGCGGTCCAGGTAGGCCGCGCCGACGACGTCCAGCACGACGTCGACCCCGCGCCCTCCGGTCGCCTCCCGGACGGCGGCGACGAAGTCCTCGGCGCGGTGGTCGACCGCGAGGTCGGCGCCGAGCTCGAGGCACCGGGCGGTCCGCTCGGGGCCGCCCGCCGTCGTCGCGACCCAGGCGCCCTGGGCGGCCAGGAGCTGCAGCGCGACCGTGCCGATCCCGCCCGACCCTCCGTGCACGAGGACCCGGGCGCCGGTCGCCGACCCCACGCCGAGGCGGCCGGGCCCGGTGAGGTTGCTCCACGCGGTGCAGACGGCCTCGGGCAGCCCGGCGGCGTCGACGAGGTCGAGGTGGTCGGGCACGCGGAGGAGCTGGCCGGCCGGCACGACGAGCCGCTCGGCGTACGCGCCACCGGCGACGAGCGCCGCGACCCGGTCGCCGACCGCCCAGCCGTCGACGCGGTCGCCCACGGCGACGACCGTCCCGGACGCCTCGAGGCCCGGCCACGGCGGGGCGCCGGGCGGCGGCGGGTAGTGGCCTTGGCGCTGGAGGAGGTCGGCGCGGTTGACGCCCGCGGCCGCGACCTCGACGAGGACCTCGCCCGGCCCGGGACGGGGCTCCTCGACCTCGCGGACCTGCAGCTGCTCGGGCCCGCCGGGGCGGGTGATCTCGACGACGCGCATGCCCACGAGCCTAGGCGGGGGTCTTGCGCTCCGGGGTGGTCATCGCCCAAGGTGGGAGGCGCTCGGACGCCCGCTCGCACCGCGGGCCCCGACGCCGGTGGGGGCTGGCCCGGACCTCGTGGTCCGGATTAGGTGATCGTGGCTCGATCCCGGATAGTTAGCGGGAAGTTCGTTCGTGGCGTTGCCCTACGCGCGCGGTCCCGTGACGCGCGCGAGCCGTCCCGGCAGAAGAAGGCGCTGGTCACAGCGTCGACAGGAAGGTGCGTATGCTCCGCAGGTTGAGCGTTCGAGGGAAGATCCTCGCCGCCCTCGCTGTGCCGGTCCTCGTCCTCTTCGTGGCCGCCGCGTACATCTCGTCCCAGGCGATCGGCGACGCGCGCGAGGCGCGTGCCGCCCACCAGCTCACGTCCGTCTTCGCGAGCCAGGACGCGTTCCTCGACGCGGTCCAGGCGGAGCGGCTCGCGACGAGCCAGGTGACGCTCGCGCAGAGCCCGACCAACAAGAAGGGCGACATCGATCCGTCGCTCATCGACCAGGCCGAGGTCGAGGCCGACATGGCCGCGCTCAAGAAGGCGCGCAACCTCACCGACACCACACTCGCGAACCGCGACGCAGAGCTCCGGGCACTGTCGCTCGGGCAGTACAACCGCACGCTCGGTGCGGCGATCACGACGTCGCTCGCGGCCAAGGACCGGCTCGAGACCGTGCGTCGTCAGTTCGACGTCGCCGAGGACACCGCGTCGACGGCGACGACCGGCACGTACGTCGACAACTCGTACGAGAACGTGCTCGGCCTCGCGACGAACATCGGCACGCTGCTCGCCGAGACGACCGCGGACCGCACGCTCGCGCAGTTCGTCGACGCGTACAACTCGGCGACAGTGCTGACCAACCAGATGCACTCCGAGACGTCGGGCGGCTACCTGGTCCTCAAGGACCCGTTCGACGCGTCCACGAAGCTCGCGGACCTCGTCAAGCACAACGTCGTCGCCAACGCGGTCGCGATCTCAGGCCTCATCAGCGACGACACCACGCGCGCGAGCCAGCTCTCCAACACGCTCTCTGCGCTCGGCATCCACGCCGACGTCCCCGCGGCCTCCGGTCTGTACCAGATCCTGCGCAACGCGATCCGGTCGTCCGAGGTCTCGACGGCGGGCCGGGCGAACGCCGCGCAGTGGATCGAGCTGTCCCAGAACCAGACGGCCGCGACGGCGTCCATGCGCGACGACGTGGCGAACGCCGTCGACGCCAAGGCCGCCGCGCTGCAGACGTCCGCGACGACGCGCGCGGCCATCACGCTCGGCATCGGCGTCCTCGCGTTCGCGCTCTCGGTGATCATCGCCCTCGCGATCGCCCGCACGATCGTCCGACCGCTGCGTCGCCTCACCGACGCCGCGTCGACGGTCCGGGAGGAGCTCCCGACCCTCGTCGAGCAGGTGGCCGAGCCCGGCCGCGGCCCCGACCTGGCGCTCGAGGAGATCCGGGTCGAGTCGAACGACGAGGTCGGCCAGCTCGCGCGCGCGTTCAACGACGTGAACGCCACGACGATCACGGTCGCGAAGGAGCAGGCGGCGCTCCGCGGCTCCATCGCCGAGATGTTCGTCAACGTCGCGCGCCGCGACCAGGTGCTCCTCAACCGCCAGCTGTCGTTCCTCGACGACCTGGAGCGCACCGAGGAGGACCCGGGCTCGCTGTCGAACCTGTTCCGCCTCGACCACCTCGCGACCCGGATGCGTCGTAACGCGGAGTCGCTCCTCGTCCTCGCGGGCATCGACTCGGGGCGTCGCGTGCGCCAGCCGATGCCGACCTCGGACGTCATCCGTACGGCGTCGTCCGAGATCGAGATGTACGACCGGGTGCGCCTCATCCTCCCGGTCGACCCGCTGATGCTCGGCCACAACGCGCTCTCCGCGGCGCACCTGCTCGCGGAGCTGCTCGAGAACGCGACGCGCTTCTCGGAGCCGCACACGCCGGTCGAGGTCTCGACGAACCGCACGTCGTCGGGCGTGCAGGTCATCATCCGCGACTACGGCCTGGGCATGGGCCCCGAGGAGCTCGCGGAGGCGCGGTCGCGCGTCACGTCGTCGGGCGCCTCCGAGGTGCTCGGCGCGCAGCGCCTCGGCCTCTACGTGGTCGGCCGCCTGGCGCAGCGCCTCGGCGCGTCCGTCGAGTTCACGTCGTCGGGCGACAACGGCCAGGGCACGACCGCCGTCGTGTCGTTCCCGGCGGTCCTCTTCGTCAGCGACTCCAACGTCCCGCTGCCCGAGCCGACCGACCCGCTCGCCGCCGAGACGCAGGCGGCCGTCGGCCAGCTCGGCCGCGGCGCCGCCCCGGACAGCCTGCCGGCACGCACGCCCGCGTCGTCGAGCCACCCGTCGGGCCCGCTGCCCCTCCCGCAGCCCGAGCCCGAGGTGGCGGTCCCGGTCGACCTGGCCGCGCTCACGGACGGCACGACCGCGACCGGCATGCCGAAGCGCCGGACCGCGACCCCCGACGCCTCGCCCGACACGATCGGCAGCGGCCTCCCGGTCCGCGGCGCCGCACCGTCCGCGCCGACGACCAGCGCCGCGAACGTCGTCCTCCCGCCCCTCAGCGCGCCCGAGCTCCCGGCGGACCTCGGAGCCGAGTCGTCCGGCTGGACGCCTCCGACGCAGGCGTCCCCGACGTCGGGCGCGTCGCTCCCGAGCCGGCGCCGTGAGACGCCCGCGCTCCCCGAGCCGACACCGCTGCTCGCCCCGGAGCCGTCGCTGTCGCTCGAGCCGTCGGCCGCCGCGCCGCACCAGCTCCCCGACGAGACGGCCGTCGACCTCGTCGCCGTCCCCGACGACGTCGTCCGGACCTCGATGTTCTCGGGCTTCCGCTCGATGAACCAGCTCAACCAGCAGGTCGAGACCGGCGAGCCGACGTCGGCCACCGCCGCCGTCCCCGCCGCGGCGCCCGCGCCCGCCCCGACGGACGACGCGCCGTCGTACGAGTCGCTCGTCGCTCCCGAGGAGCCGACCGTCGCGGAGCCGCCGGCCGCCGAGCCCGCGTCGTCGTGGACGCCCCCGGCGCTCGTCACGGACGTCCCGCCGGCGCCGCCCGCCCCGGCCTACTCGTACGCGCCGCCCTCGGTGCCGGACGTCGACACGAGCGCCTTCCAGCAGCTCGAGGACACCGCGACGTCCTGGGAGCCGCAGTTCGTCCAGGGCGAGCCCGCCCTGCCGTCGCGCGGCGAGCAGGCGTCGGCCGGGCTGTCCGAGGAGCAGGCCGCCTCGGCGCTCTGGGAGCCCGCGCCCGAGGGTGCGCCGTCGTCGCCCTACTCGGACCTCGGCGGCTACTTCGGCCGTCAGCAGGCGGAGGCCCTCGCGGCCGCCGAGCCCGCGGTGGAGGAGGCGGCGGCCTTCGACGCCACGCCCGCCTACACCCCGGAGACGTTCGCCGCAGCCGCCCCGGTCGACGCCGTCCCGGACGCGGAGGCGCCGGCCGACGACGCCGCGATGTTCGAGCAGGCGCTCCCGGCGTTCGACGACCTGCTCACCAACCTGCCGACCCGGCGCGACGTGCGTGAGGCCGCCAAGCGGAACCGCGGCTGGTTCCGGCGCGGCTACTCGCAGCAGGCGTACACCGAGGCCCTCCGCACGCTCACGCAGCCGACCCCGGTGGTGCCGGCGTCCTCCATCCACTCGGCGGAGGCCCTCGGGCTGACCGGCGTGACCCGGACGTCCGCGCTCCCGAGCCACGCGCCCGAGCCGGCGTCCTTCGAGGCGTACCAGCCCCCGGTCGTGCCGTCGTCGCCCGAGCCCGCTCCCTACGCGGCGGCCGACGAGGCACCCTCCGGTCCCGCCGAGCCGGCCCCGACGCCGGCTCGTGCCGAGGCGCCGGCTCCGGCTGCGCCCGCGTACGAGCCGACCCCGGCCCCCGAGCGCACGGCAGCGTACGAGCCGACGCAGGCGCCCGCTGCTCCGGCGTCCCCGGGCCCCGCGGCCGCCGAGCTCCCGGGCCGCGCGCTGCGCCCGCGCTCACTCGACCCTCTGGACGCGGAGTACGTCGTCGACCCTGTGACCGCGAAGTCCGAGTGGCTCGCGTCCGCCGTCCTGTACGAGGAGATGACGACGCTGCTGCGTACCAGCTCGTTCGACCCGGCGCCCACGGGCGCGACCTACCAGCCCGTCGTCGACCTGACGACCGGGCCGACCCTCACACGGCGTGCGCGCCGTCAGCAGGAGTCGACGGGTCAGCAGAGCGCGAACGACCGGATCGACCGTGACGCCGAGGTGCTGCGCGAACGACTCCGGGCTTTCCAGAGCGCGACCCGCCGGGCGCGCGAGGATGCGGTCGGCCAGCCTTCCGTGGATCTCGACGCCGAGTTCGAGGCCGCGTTCGGCGGGCGGTTCGGCCGCACCGACGGACCGGGAGCCGCGGGGGACGGATCCCGCGCCTAGCACAGCCCCGGCCCGGCCGTGGAGTCGCGAGACGGGCGAACGAAGACCGTGCTGCACCCGCAGCACCTGACCTGGAGGAAGAGTGAACGCACTCAGCACCGAGGCAACCACGTTCGGGTGGCTCCTCGACAACTTCGTGCGCACGGTGCCCGGGAGCCGTCACACGCTCGTCGTGTCCGCCGACGGTCTCCTCATGGCGATGTCGGAGAAGCTGGACCGCACGAGCGGCGACCAGCTGGCGGCGATCGTCTCCGGCATGTCGAGCCTCACGCGCGGCGCAGCCCGCCAGCTCGGTGGCGGCAACGTGCGCCAGGCCATCATCGAGATGGACAACGGCTTCCTGTTCCTGATGAACATCTCGAACGGGTCTGTTCTCGCCGTCGTCGCTGAGTCAAACTGTGACGTCGGCCTGATCGGCTACGAGATGGCGATGCTCGTCTCGCGGACCGAGGCGACGCTGACACCGCAGCTCATCTCCGAGATGCGGGGCAACCTGCCCGTCGACGGCGCCACGCGCGCGTCGCAGGGCTGACCACCAGAGACGAGGTGAGGTCGGTGACGAACACGGTCCCGGGCGGCATCCCAGCCGTGCCCGTGCCCCCCGGCGAGGTGTACGAGGCTGCCACGGTGCGCCCGTACGCGGTGACGGGCGGGCGCGTGCGCTCCGCGACGTCGGACCTTCCGCTCGAAGCTCTCGTCGAGGTCATGCCGGGGGCGGTGAACGGGTACGGCCTGCCGCCCGAGAAGCGCGCGATCCTCCAGCACGCCGCTCACAACTACGTCTCGGTCGCGGAGCTCTCCGCGCTCCTGCGCCTGCCCCTCGGGGTGGTCCGCATCCTCGTCGCGGACCTGTCCGACGAGGGCTACGTCACCGTCCACACGTCCACCCCTGTCAACGTGCACACCGGCCACGGTCACAACCCGGGCCTGTCGCTGAGCGTCCTGGAGAGTGTTCTCAATGGCATTTCCTCCCTCTGAGCCCGCACCGGGCGCGCCCGTGCGCACCTCGGTCGGCGTCGGGGGCGCGGCTGCGGCCCCGGCCGCCCCGCAGCCCGTGGCGACGCAGCCCGCACCGCCCGTGCTCCGTGGTGTCCCGACGGACGGCGGTCCGGCTGCACCGGCGCAGCAGGCCGCGCACGACGGGTCGCAGGGCACCGCGGCCGAGGTCGGCCGCGCCGCGCCGACCGTCGTGAAGATCGTCGTCGCCGGTGGCTTCGCCGTCGGCAAGACGACGTTCATCGGGTCGATCTCCGACGTCGAGCCCCTCAACACCGAGGCCGCGATGACGGAGCACTCGGTCGGCGTCGACGACGCCGGTGGTGTGAGCGACCGCAAGACCACCACGACCGTCGCCATGGACTTCGGCCGCGTCGCCCTCCCGGGCAATCTGTGGCTGTACCTGTTCGGCACGCCGGGCCAGGACCGCTTCCTCTTCATGTGGGACGACCTGGTGCGCGGCGCGATCGGCGCCGTCGTGCTCGTCGACACCGAGCGCCTCGACCAGTGCTTCCCGGCGATCGACTACTTCGAGTCGCGCGGCATCCCGTTCGTCGTCGGCGTGAACTGCTTCGACGGCGTCGCCAAGCACCGTCTCGAGGACGTCCGCGAGGCCCTGCAGATCGGCGGCCACGTCCCGATGCTCTACACGGACGCCCGGTCGCGCGCCGCGACCAAGCAGACGCTCGTCGCGCTCGTGCAGCTCGCCATGCAGCAGCTCCGCGCCCAGCAGGGCGTCGCGGCCCAGTAACGGCCTGCCCGACGACGGCCCCCACCTCCCGCGCGGAGGCGGGGGCCGTCGTCGTCCCCGGCCGGGCGCCGGTGGCTGACCGCGCCGGGGGCGCACCGCCTGCTGCCGCGCGGTGCGGACCGGTGCCCGGCGCATGGAAGAATGGCGGCGCGCTCCGGCGCGAGGAGGGTTGACAGAGCGGCCTAATGTGACGGTCTTGAAAACCGTTGTCCCGCAAGGGACCGGGGGTTCGAATCCCTCACCCTCCGCCTTTCTGCGTCCGGCTCGTCGGCGTTGCCCAGCGAGCTGCGGCGATCTGCAGAGCGCGTCGCTCGAATCTGCCGATCACCGCACCTCGCGAGGCCGTAGGGTCGTCCCGTGACCAGCGTGTTCTCCACCGCCACCCGGTACGCCCCGCGGGGCATGGTGTGCACGGTCGACCACCTCGCCACCGCTGCCGGGGTCGAGGTCCTGGCGGGCGGCGGCAACGCGGTCGATGCCGCGATCGCCGCGCACGCGGTGCTCGCCGTCACCGCCCCGCACCTCTGCGGGCTCGGCGGTGACCTGTTCGCCCTCGTGCACGACGGCTCGGGTGGCGCACCGGCGGCGCTCGACGCGTCGGGCCGGGCCGGGTCGGGTGCGGACCCCGAGCGGCTGCGCGCCGAGGGGCGCACGTCGATGCCGTTCACGGGCGACATCCGGTCGGTCCCGATCCCGGGCTGCGTCGACGGAGTCCTCGCCCTGCACGCGCGCTACGCGACGCGCGAGCTCGCGGACCTCGTCGCGCCGGCGGTCCGGCTCGCGGAGGACGGCTTCCCGGCGTCGCCGATCATGGTGCGCCCGGCCGCACGGCTCGAGGGCGTCGAGGGCGCGGGCGACCTGCTGGCGGCGACGCACGCGGGCGCCGTCGTGCGCCGGCCCGGGGTCGCCCGGACCCTCCGGGGGATCGCCGCGGACGGCCGCGCCGCGTTCTACGGCGGCGAGTTCGGTGCGGGCCTGCTCGCGCTGGGCGCCGCCGCGGCTCGGGACGGCGTGCGCCCCGAGTACGACGCCGCGGACCTCGCCCGCCACCAGGCCCAGTGGGTCACGCCCGTCGCGGCGCGCGCGTGGGGGCACACGCTGTGGAGCACCCCGCCGGTGTCCCAGGGCTACCTGCTCCCGTTCGCAGCGGAGATCGCCGACGGCCTCGACCTGCCCGACGACGCCGACGACCCCCTGTGGGCGCACCTTCTCGTCGAGGCGGCGCGCGCGGCCGGGCACGACCGGCTCGACGTCCTGCACGAGGACGCGACGCCGCCGCTCGACTCGGCCGCGGAGCGGCGCGCCGGCATCGACCCCGAGCGCCGCAGCCCGCGCTTCGACCCGCCGCAGCGCGACGGGGACACGACGTACCTGTGCGCCGTCGACGGCGACGGGCTGGCGGTGTCGCTCATCCAGTCGAACGCCGCGGGCTTCGGGAGCCTGCTCTTCGAGCCGAGCACCGGGATCAACCTGCAGAACCGGGGCGTCGGCTTCAACCTCCGCCCCGGGCACCCGGCCGAGTACGGGCCCGGGCGCCGTCCGCCGCACACCCTCACCCCGGCGCTGGTGACGCGGCCGGACGGGTCCCTGCGCGCCGTCGTCGGGTCGATGGGCGGCGACTCCCAGCCGCAGCTGCTGCTCCAGATCGTCGCGCGGCTGCTCGCCGGGGGCGCGACGGCGGGCGAGGCGATCGGCGCGCCGCGCTGGCGCCTCGACAGCGGCGACACCGGCTTCGACACGTGGGAGAACGCCGTCCGCGTCGAGGTCGAGCACGGCAGCCCGTGGGTCGCGGGGCTGCGCGAGCGAGGGCACGACGTCGTCGAGGCCGCCGCGGGTGTCGGGTTCGGGCACGCGCACCTCGTCGACGTGACCGACGAGGGCGTGCGCGCGGGTGCCGCGGACCCGCGCGCGGTGATCGGCGCGGCCTCCGGCGTCTGACCCCGCGGGGTATACCGGCCGGCGTACTGTCTCGCGAGGTATACGGGCCGCCGTACTACGTCGCGGGGTGGGGGAGCGCGGCAGGGCCGTGGCGGACCTCGACGACGGGCAGGGTCGGCAGACGCAGAGCGCCCGGTGCCGACGCCGGCACGACGGGCGACCGCGGCGCGACCGGCGCGAGCGGCACGTACGGCTCGCCGAGGGCTGGCCGGGCGTCGTCGTCGCCGCGGTTGGGCCACAGGGCGAACGCCCGCTCGGCCTGCGCGGTGATGGTGAGCGACGGGTTGACGCCGAGGTTCGCGGAGATCGCCGACCCGTCGACGACGTGCAGCCCCGCGTGCCCGAACACCCGCAGGTAGGGGTCGACGACGCCCTCGGCCGCCGACGCCCCGATCGCGCAGCCGCCCATGAAGTGCGCCGTCATCGGCACGTCGAACGGCTCGCCGATCGTCCCGCCGGGCGTCCCGCGCATGACCCGCGCCATGCGCCGCACCGCCTCGTTCGCGGCCGGGATCCAGCTCGGGTTGGGCGCGCCGTGCCCCTGCCGCGACGTCATGCGGCGTCCGAGCGGGCCGCGCCGCGTGAACGTGGTGATCGAGTTGTCGTCGGACTGCATGACGAGCGCGATGACCGTCCGCTGCGACCAGCCCCGCAGGTCGTACAGCTTCGGGAGGTCGCGGCGCTGCCGCCACAGCTCCCCGAGCCAGGTCCGCCAGCGGGCGCGACCGGTCGCCTCGCGCCCGTCCGTGAGCACGGTCTGCAGCAGGCCCATCGCGTTCGACCCGCGCCCGTACCGGACCGGCTCGACGTGCGTGTGCGCGTCCGGGTAGAACGACGACGTGATCGCCACGCCGCGCGAGTAGTCGACCGCGTCGTCGCCCGCGATCGCGCCGAGCAGCGCCTCGGAGTTGGTCCGCGTGAGGGCGCCGAGCCGCGGCGAGAGGTGCGGCAGGTGCCCGCGGTCCCGCTGCGCGTGCAGCAGCTTCTGCGTCCCCAGGGCCCCTGCGGCCAGCACCACCTGCGCCGCGGTGACCCGCGCCCGACGACGTCCCTCGCCCGGGGCGGCCGGCGCGCCGTCCGCGGGGGTCGCCTCGCGCGGGGGTCGCACGCCACCGGTGGGTCGCGTCCGGACCTCGTAGCCGCCGCCCGGCAGCGGGACGAGGTCGGTGACGGTGGTCAGCGCCCGGACCTCGGCGCCGGCCCGCTCCGCCAGGTGCAGGTAGTTCTTCACGAGCGTGTTCTTCGCTCCGTGCCGGCACCCGGTCATGCACTCGCCGCACTCCAGGCAGCCACGCCGCTCCGGCCCGACGCCGCCGAAGAACGGGTCCGTCGCCGGCTCGCCCGGGCGGGGCGCGCCGTCGGGCCCGGGGTTGAAGAACACGCCGACGGGCGCCGTCCGGAACGACGAGCCGACGCCCATCTCGTCCGCGACGCGGCGCATCACGGCGTCCGCGGGCGACTCGTGCGGCAGGTCGGTGACGCCGAGCATGCGCGACGCCTGGTCGTAGTAGGGCGCGAGCTCGGCCTTCCAGTCGGTGAGGTGGCCCCATGACGGGTCCTCGTAGAACGCGTCCATCGGCCGGTAGAGCGTGTTCGCGTAGACCAGCGACCCGCCGCCCACCCCCGCGCCCGCGAGCACGAGGACGTTGCGCAGCCGCGCGATCCGCTGGATCCCGAAGCAGCCCAGCGCCGGCGCCCACAGGAAGTCGCGCAGGTGCCAGGAGGTGCGCGCGAACTCGTCGTCCGCGAACCGGCGTCCCGCCTCCAGCACGAGGACCCGGTAGCCCTTCTCCGTCAGCCGGAGCGCGGCCACGCTGCCACCGAACCCGGATCCGACGACCACCACGTCGTAGTCGAAGCTCATGCGGTCGGACGGTACGCCGCCCTCGGTGCCGGTCGCGGGTACTCCTCAGCGGCGTCCCGGCTCTGCCGTCCGGATCGCGAGCGTCCTGCGGAACGCGGTGGCGGTCGCGTCGACGAGGTCGCCCGGGTCGGTGGCCAGGATGCGGCCGCTGGTGTAGCAGGCCACCGCGAGCTGTCCGGCGACGGTGGCGACGTCGAGGGGGGCGCCGTGCTGGAGGAGCGCCTTCGCGAACGCGTTCGCGATGTCCTGGTGCTTCACCACCTCGCGAGCCCGGAGCTCCTCGTGCGCGTCGACGAGCAGCGTGTGCCGGCGATAGGCGTCGAGGTCGGAGGTCGCCCGCTCGCACAACCGGAGGACGAGCGGTTCGAGCGCGGTCACGGCGCCCGCGAGGGAGTCCACGGGCCGTCCCGGGAACCCCGCGTCGGAGGTGGCGTCGGTGACGGCGTCGAACATGGCCTGCTCCTTGGCGAAGACGACCTCGGTCTTGTCGCCGAAGTGCCGGAAGAACGTCGTCCGTCCGACCTCGGCGCGCTCGGCGATGTCCGTCACCGACACCGCCTCGAAGCCTCGCTCGGCGAAGAGCTCGTCCGCGGCCTCGACGATCCGGCTCCGCGCTGCGCGCTGCTTCCGCTCCACCAGGGTCAGCGGGGCCTCGATGCCGGGAGCCTGCTCGTTCACGGTCCTCACCCTACCGCGGAAGCCACACCTGGTTCCGTTCGGGACGCGGTATGTTACGGTACTCAGTACCAAAACAAGGAGGCATCATGCTCACCACTGACGATCGCCAGCAGATCTCGGAGACGGTCGCGCGTCATGCGTTCGTGGTCGACGAGAACCGGCTGGACCAGCTCGACGAGGTGTTCACGCCGGACGCCACGTACGACATGACGAGCTCGGGGATGGGCGCTTTCCAGGGCCTCGACGCCCTGCGGGAGGCCGCCGGGCGGCTGTTCGCCTCCGGGCACGCCCCGCGGTCGCACTTCGTCACGAACATCCTCGTCACGGAGACCGGAGAGGCGACGGCGGCGCTGCGTTCGAAGGGGCTGATGATCATGGCCGACGGCGGCGTCCACGGGGTGGTGTACGACGACACGGTCGCCCTGCACGACGGTCGCTGGCTCATCGCGAGCCGGGTGGTCCTGCCGCTCGGCGCCACGGCCGACGCCGGGCACTGACACCGGGGGTGCTCGCGGCTCGTGGGGCTACGGCTGGCCCGACCCGGCATGCTGGGGGAGTGGTGGTCGAGCCGACGAGTCGGGACGGGGTCGTCGAGCTGGTCGTGGCCCGCGTGCTCGGGCTGACGGGCGGCGGCGCGGGGACGGGTCGGCGCGTGCGCGTGCTGGTCGACGGGCACCCGTCGACCGAGCCCGGCGGCTGGGCCGATGCGTTGGTGGAGCCGCTGCGCGCTGCCGGCCACGAGGCGTTCCGCGTGAGCGCAGGGACGTTCCTGCGCGCCGCGTCGCTGCGGCTCGAGCGCGGCCACGAGGACCCGGACGCGCTGTACGAGTCGTGGCTCGACGCCGCGGCGCTCGAGCGGGAGGTCCTGCGCCCGTTCGGTCCCGGCGGGACGGGAAGGTTCACGCCCAGCCTGCGCGACCCGGTCACCGACCGGCCCACCCGCGAGCCGGCCCGTGTCGCCCCGTCCGGGTCCGTCCTCCTGCTCGACGGCGCCCTCCTCCTCGGGCAGGGTCTGCCCGCCGACCTCACGGTCCACCTCGCGGTCCGGCCGGCGACGCTGCGCCGGCGCACCCCCGACGACGAGCGCTGGACCCTGCCCGCCTACGACCGCTACGAGCGCGAGGTGCAGCCGTCGGAGGAGGCGGACGTCGTCGTGCACGTGGACGACGCGCGTCACCCGGCGGTGCTGGACCGCACCACCGGGCGACGCTGACCCCGGAGCCCACCGGGGTCGTCAGAGGTCACTGCGACGGCAGCACCGACTTCGACAGCGACGGACCGAACACCTGGCCGATCCGGCTGACGCCGAGGCCGCCCGCCGAGAGGACGGACGCCGGGTCGATCCGGACGCCGTCCTGCAGCGGCACGCTGAACCGGTGGCTCGTGGCGCGCCCGCCCACGACGGCCTCCACGGAGACCGCCACGTCGACGTGCGCCCCACCGGACACGACCTCGACGCCGCCGATGCCCGGCTTCGCGTTGATCTGCGCGGCCTGGCCCCCGGCGAGCGGGACGCCGTCGAGCGTGAGCCGGAGCGAGTCGCCCGTGACCCCGAGCTTCTGGTCGATCCGGACGCTCGCCGCCTTGTCGTGCTGGGCGGTCACGCCGAGGACGGTGCGTGCGGTCCCCAGCCCGCTCAGCGCGAGCGACGCGGTCTCGCCGGACCCGACGGGCGCCGTGAGGTGCAGCTTCGACAGCCCGTCGCGGACGGCGTAGTCGAGGTTCCCCGCCCGGACCGCCCTGACCTCGTGGACGTAGTCGGACGCGGTCGCCGCGACCTGGAGCGCCCCGATCGCGGCCTGTGCCGCTGGGGTGAGCCGCGCGACGAGCCTCGCGTCCTGGAGCACCTCGTGGACGGTGGCGTCGCCGAGCGTCCCGCTGACCGCGGGGTCCTGGGCGAGCGCGCCCGCGACCCGCGACCGGGTCACGGCCCCGGACGCGACCTGCTTGAGCGTGATCGACCCGAGGCCGGCGCGGATCGGCGGGCGGACTCCGAGGGTCACGTCCCGCACGCTCGTCCGACGACGCAGCAGGACCTCCCCGACGACGGGGCGCGCGAGCGCGGCGGTCCCGACGGGCCCGGTGGTGACCGGTCCGGTCACGACGGGCCCGCCGTGCACGGGCGGGACGTGGATCGGCGGGGTGCGGACCGGGCCGTCGGTCACCGGGTCCGCGTCGACGGGGCGCAGCCCGGCCGGCGCTCCTACGGCGACCCGGGCGGCGTCGGACGCGCCGGTGCCCGTGACCCGCCCCGCGTTGAACCCGTGGACCCCAAAGAAGAAGTCGTCGAGCGGCGCCCCCGCCGCCTCGAGCCGTCGCCCGCGCGCCCCGAACGCGTCGAGGTCGTTGCCCTGGGTGTCGGTGATCGAGACGGTCTCGGCATCGGAGCCTAGGATCAGGACGGTCCCCGCGAGGATGAGCAGGATCGCGTCCCACACCGGGGTGTGCTCGCGCGAGCTGAGCAGGTGGAACGGCATGTAGTGCAGCCGTCCGCCGCCCGACGACGACCCGTCGTACGTGGCGCCCGCCCCGGCGTAGTGGAACGTGTTGGCGTCCGGGTCGACCTGGAGCGTCCGGCTCTGGCTGGGGAAGTTCGGGTCGTGGACGGTGATGGTCCACGGGGTCGTCCCGGTGTCCCAGCGGATGGGCCGGATGCAGTGCGGGGCTCCGCTGAAGTCGGTGTTCTGGGCGAGGCACAGGACCGGGTCGTCGCCGCGGGCCGCCGCGGCCTGGGTCTCGAGGAACACGGCCTTCGGGTCGTGGGTGCGGCCCGACAGGAACTGGTCCACGAACCACCAGATCGGAGCCGACCCGACCTGGTACTGGTGCTTCACGTTGAACGTCTGGCGCAGCTGGTTCCAGTCGCGGAACCGCGAGAGCGGCAGGCTGAACGCGCTCTGCCCCTTGTCGGCGTAGATCGACTCGAGGCTCATCCCGAAGCAGTTCCCGCCGCGCGCGAGCCCGTCGACGACGAGCGCGTAGAACAGGCGGTCGAGGTCGTCGTCGACGTCCCACCACTCGGGGTCGGAGTCGACGTCGCTGAACGCGGTCGCGTAGTCGGTGTACGCGATGTCCTGGGTGCCCGTGTTGGTCACGGCCCACCAGTGGTCGTCGTCCCCGAACCCGCCGGGCGGCGGGGTGGGCTGGACCGACAGGACGATGTCGTTGATGTTCGAGAAGTGCCCCGAGTGGAGGACGCCGCCCGCCTCCCGCAGGCCCCAGCCGTTCGCCATCGTGAGCTGCGTCGTCCACGTGCCGAGGTGGTCGTCGCCGCCGCCGAAGGGTGCGCCGTCGTCGGAGTCCCAGACGTCGATGGTGACGGTGAGGACCTGGTCGGCGCGGTTGGTGACGATGCCGCCCTGGGCGGGCAGGCGCAGGTTCGGCTGGACGACGTTGTGGTCGTCGGAGTCGCCCGACGCGGGCCACCGCTGGTTGACGAGCATCGTGGGCCCGTCGGCCACCATGGCCCGGAGGTAGACGTCGTTCTGGCCCATGAAGAGGCCCTCGGACTCGACCGTGTTCACCGTGCTGAGGAACAGCGAGAACGAGGTCGCCACGATCATCCCGTCGAACGTCCCGAACCACAGCAGGCTGCCGTTCTGGAACGTGGTGAAGCGGGCGGGCGCAGGGGCCCCAGGGATGTCACCCTCGTCGGACGTCGGGAAGCCGAGCTGCCCGCCCGGTCCACCGAGCGAGCGGTACTTGGTGCGGATGTCGCCGTGCACCTCGAACGCGCCGGTCGCGCCGGACCAGTAGATCGTGCAGCTCTCCAGCTCGTTGTACCGGCCGATCGCGGCGCCGTCGCGGACGACGTCGGCCTCGTCGGTGAGCGGGAAGCCCCAGGCGGCCGTGCCGCCCGTGGCGAGGAAGTGGGCGAGGATGCCACCGTGCAGCTCGTGCGCGACGCTCGCCCCCGACTTGAGGTAGAGCCGCGCGTTCTGGAAGACCTGCTCGAGACCGCCGGGGACGGTGCCGGCGAAGGCGGTGGGGAACCCGAGGCCCGCGGCCTCGTTCAGGCGCTCGTACGACAGGTACAGGTGCCCGACGACAGGGAACGCGCCCGTGGCGGCCGACCAGTAGATCCCGCCCCCCGTGAACAGCGACTTGCGCCCGCCGGGCGCGCGGCTGTCCGTCTCGTCGCTGACGAGCGCGCCGAGCGGCGACGGGTCCGCGAGCGACGTGTAGAGCTGCCAGATCGCGCCGTGCATCTCGAACGCGACGCCCGCGTCCTCGGCGTACATGAGGAGGCCGTTCTGGAACGCCTGCGTCGAGGCGCCGACGGCCGCCGACCACGTGACGGGCGAACGCGGGTCGCCGAGGTCGAGGCCCGCGAGCGCGACGGCCTCGTCCTTGTAGCCCAGGTGCCACTCGGGGCTGGTGCGCCGGCCGTCGAGAAGGGCCTCGAGGTCGGCGGGGACGTCGTCGGACCACCGGACCGCCGCCAGGGCCCCGTCCAGGTGGGACCCGCCGAGCGTGTCCGTCCCGAGGAACAGCGCACCCGAGGAGGCCACCGTGACCGTGCCGCGCGGGAACGCGTGCACCGCCTGCAGCGCACCGTCGACGTAGACGCCGACGGTGTCGGTGTCGTACGCGAGCGCGACGACGTGCCAGGTGCCGGGCGCGATCGCGGTTGCGTACGTGGTGCTCGCGCCGTGCTTCGCGCCGGCCGCCGGGGTCACGCGCCCGACGACGGCCACGCCCGTCGGGGTGCTCACCGAGCGTTCGACGGTGAGCGAGAAGGGCAGGAGCGTGGACGCGAGGACGGTCTGGGCGCTCGCGGGCACGGCGTCGACGCGCAGGGCGACCTGGACGGTGAAGCGCGCGGCGTCGGGGTGGAGCCCCGCGAGGTCGACGTGCGCCGCGCCGGCGGTGCCGAGGTCGAGGGCCTTGGGAAGGTTGCCCAGCGCGGTGTGGCCGGGCCCGGGGACGACGGTGACGCCGGTGAAGGTGACGGCCCGCGAGCCGTCGGGGTTGTGGACCGCCGCGCGGTCCAGCCGGTAGTCGATCAGCGCGGACATGGGTGCCTCCGCGGGGCTGCGCCCCGCCGACGGGTCGGGCGCCCGGTGCGTCCGGCATCGCGGGGAACGACGCCGCGGCGAGGTCACCTGATACGCGCCGCGCCGCGCGTCGCCGGGTGAGCCGGGGGTGAGTTTTGCTCCGGGGCGTGCCGCACGGGTAACCTAGCGTCGCCTGGTCCGTAGCCGTGCGGCTCTCGAGCTTCGTCTCGTGGACGCCCGGAACCGCGATCGGCGAGGAGACGTCGCATAGTCAGGTCTAGTGCGCCACCCTGCTAAGGTGGTAACGGGGCAACCCGTTCGAGGGTTCAAATCCCTCCGTCTCCGCTCACGGGTTCGCAAAGAACGTCATGAAGGCTCCGGCCGAGCATCGCTCGCCGGAGCCTTCTCCGTCTCCTCGCGCGGTTCCTCCGGGTCGCTCCCGCCGAGCGCCCGCGCCAGCGTGCTCAGCATGGCCGCGAGCTCCGCGTGCTGCTCCGGCTCCCAGCCGTCGAGCAGCTCGGCGAGCGAGTCGCGCCGCGCGGCGTCGAGCGCGTCCGCCGCGGCCTGTCCGGCGTCGGTGAGCGCGACGGTCCCCGGCGGGTCGTCGCGCACGTAGCCGAGGTCGAGCAGCCGGTCGTAGGTCTCGCTGATCGCCGGCAGGGCGGGGCCCGTCCGTGCAGAGATCGTCGACCACGGGAGCGGGCCGAGATGGTCCAGCCGGAGCAGGCACCACGCCGCCAGAGGCGACACCGGGACCCCCGCCTTCGCGGCGAGCCTGCGGTAGAGGTCGCGCCGCGCGTCCCGGCTGCTCAGCACCGACAGCGAGCGCTGGATCTCGTCGAGCGACGAGCGCTCGGTGGGCGAGCCACCCAGGCCCTCGCCGATGTCGGTGACCGCGACGGTCTTGCGGAGCGGCTGCTCCTTGACGAACCACGCGAGCACGAACGCGATCACCGCGATCGGCGCGGCGTAGAGGAACACCGTCGAGATCGAGTCGGAGTAGGCGCCGATGATCGAGCGGCCGACGTCGGCGGGGAGCTGCGAGATGACCTTCGGGTCGCCCTGGATCACCGACGGGTCGAAGCCGCTCGGGAGCTGCTGGCCCGCCAGGGCGTCCCGCACGTTCGACGCGAGCTGGTTGGAGAAGATGCTCCCGAAGACCGCGACCCCGAACGACCCGCCGATCGACCGGAAGAACGTGGCACCCGCCGTCGCGACACCGAGGTCCTCGTAGGGGACGGCGTTCTGGACGATCAGCACGAGCACCTGCATGACGAGCCCCAGCCCGAGGCCGAGGACGAGGAACGCGGCGCTCATCTCGAGGATCGAGCTGTCGACGCCCAGCCGGGACATCAGCCACAGCGCGACCGCGGTGATCGCGGTGCCGAGGATCGGGTAGATCTTGTAGCGGCCCGTGCGGCTGATGATCTGGCCCGTCCCGATGGACGTCAGGAGCATCCCGACCACCATCGGCAGCATCCGCACGCCCGACGTCGTCGCCGACACCCCGTGCACCACCTGGAGGAAGGTCGGGATGAAGGTGAGCGCGCCGAACATCGCGAACCCCACGATGAACCCGATGCCTGACGTCACGTTGAACACCGGCAGCCGGAACAGCTTGAGCGGCATCACGGGCTCCGCGGCCCGGCGCTCGATCGGCACGAACGCGACCAGCAGGACGACGGCGATCCCCGCGAGCGCGTACGTCTGCCACGACCCCCACGGGTAGCTGACGCCGCCGAGCGAGGTCATGAGGACGAGGGACGTCGCGATCCCCGCGAGCACCGCGGTGCCCAGGTAGTCGATCTTGTGACGCAGGTGGCTCCGGGGGAGGTGCAGGACGGAGCTGATGACCAGGAGCGCGACGATGCCGATCGGCAGGTTGATGTAGAAGACCCAGCGCCAGCTCAGGTGGTCGACGAACAGCCCGCCGAGCAGCGGGCCGCCCACCGACGTCACCCCGAAGACCGCGCCGAAGAAGCCCTGGTAGCGTCCGCGGTCCCGGGGCGGCACGACGTCGCCGACGATCGCCTGGGTGAGGACCATCATCCCGCCGCCGCCGATGCCCTGGATCGCGCGGAACGCGATGAGCTCAGGCATGTTCTGCGCGATGCCGCACAGTGCGGAGCCGGCCAGGAAGATGACGATGCAGGCCTGGAAGATGCCCTTCCGGCCGTACATGTCGCCGAGCTTGCCCCACAGCGGGGTCGACGCCGTCGACGCGAGCAGGTACGCCGTCACGACCCACGAGAGGTGCTCGAGGCCGCCCAGGTCCGAGACGATGGTCGGCAGCGCGGTCGACACGATCGTCTGGTCGAGCGCCGCCAGGAACATCGCGAGCATGAGGGCCCCGAAGACGACCCAGACGTTGCCGCCCGCGTGCTCGGGCGGACCCTCCGCCGCGGCGGGGGATCCAGCGGGTCCGGGAGGCTGCGTCGTCGCGCTCACCGTTCCACTGTGCTCCCGGCAACCGTCGGGCGCGCGAGGAGAGCCGAGCCGGCCGCGCCGCTCGGTAGCGTTGCCGTCGACCCGCACGCCGCTTCCCGGAGGTTTCCCATGACCGATGCCGCACCTCGAGCCCTCGTCGTCGGGGCGTCCCGCAACCTCGGGCTCGGGCTGGTCCGTGAGCTCGTCGCCCGGGGCTGGGACGTCGTCGGGACGGTGCGCGGCGACCGCCGCACCGGGCTCCACGACCTCGCGGACGCCCACCCGGGCCGCGTCCGGATCGAACAGCTCGACACCACGGTGCCCGCCGAGATCGACGCGCTCCGCGACCGCCTGGAGCCTGCCTCGCTCGACCTGCTCGTCGTCAATGCCGGCATCACCGACGCCGACGTCCCGGCAGCCGAGGTCGACGACGACGTCTTCGCCCGCGTCATGCTCACCAACGCGCTCGCGCCGGTGCGCGTCGTCGAACGGCTCTCCGACCGGGTGGCGTCGCGCGGGACGGTCGCCGTGATGTCGTCCCGGCAGGGGAGCGTCAGCCTCAACACGCGCGGCGGGCACGAGGTGTACCGGGCCAGCAAGTCCGCGCTCAACCAGCTCGTCCGGAGCTACGACGCGCGCCGCACCGACGAGCGCACCCTCGTGCTCGTCCACCCCGGCTGGGTGCAGACCGACCTCGGCGGCGAGGGTGCGCCGCTCACCGTGGAGCAGAGCGTCCCGGGGATCCTCGACATGCTCGAGAAGCACGCCGGTGACGGCGGCCTCCAGTTCCGCAACCACCTCGACGAGGTCGTCGCCTGGTAGGAGGGCGTCACCGCCGACGGCTCGTCGCCGCGCTCAGGACGACGACGCCCGCCCCGACGAGCACGACGCCCGCTGCGAGCCACGGCCAGGGGCTCCACTCCTCGGTGCACTCGCTCCCGGCGCCGCCGATCGCCCGGCACACGTCGCCCGGTCCGTCGCGGTTGAGCCAGGCCACCACGAGAGGCACGATGCCGGCGCCGCTCAGCGCGAGGAACGCGAGCTCGGCGCGCGGGCGCAGCACGCCGCCCCGGACGGCCACGACCACGAGGACGGCGACGAGCGCCGCGAGCAGCGCAGCGGCACCCGAGGCAGCGGACGCGACGGCGCGTGAGCCCGCGTCGTCGGTGCTGAGGCGCTCGCCGACGCCGACCACCAGCGCCGCGAGGGCTGCGACCGCGACCAGGCCCGCCAGCGCCCATCGAGGGCCGACGGTTGGCAGCAGCGCGGCCACGACGAACGCCGCGGGGGCCGTCGCGAGCCCGACGACGGAGATGACGAACGCGACGCTCGCCCCGGCGACGAGCCACAGCGCGCCCGCGAGCCAGGCGTCGCCGCGCGTCCCGGCTGCGGGGGTCATGCGTCGACGCTCCCGGGACCGGGGGTCCGTGCCTCGGTCGTCCCGGGCCGTGGCGCCCGGTCGGCGTCCGCGGCTCCCGCGACCGGCTCGAGGAGCGCCGCGACCGTCCGGGCGCGGTCGAAGAGCCGGTCGGTCGTCGCTCGGCCGTCGCCGACGCCCGCGAGCAGCTCGAGCCCGAGCAGCGTGGCCACGACGACGTGCGCGGCCTCGTCCGCGGCCACGACCCCGGCGAGCGGGACGAGCTCGAAGGCACGCGCGACGGCGTCCTGGGCGAGCGCCCGCCACGGCGCCAGCCGGGCCTCGACCTCGACATCCAGCCCGGGCACCGACGCCGCGGCGACCAGCAGCTCGGCGAGGACCGCGACGTGCCCGGCCGCGAGGTCCTGGGCCAGCACGCGCTCCGCCGCGTCGACGAGCTCGCGCAGCGTCCCCGCCCGGGCCAACATGTCGCGGTAGGCCGCGAGCCGGCGCTCGCTGACGTCGTCGAGCGCGGCCAGGAGCAGGCCGTTCACCGAGTCGAAGTGGTAGAAGACCAGCGCCTGGTTGCAGCCCGCGCGGCGAGCGATCTCCCGCGCGCTCGCGCCCGCGTAGCCGACCTCCCGCAGTGCGTCGGTGGCCGCGTCGAGCAGGGCGCGCCGCGTCGCGGCTGTCCTCGGGTCGGTGGGTGTCACGAGCTCTCCCGGCGCAGGGATTTCAAGCGGTCGCTCAAAAGTCTCCTCCGCTACCGTAGAACCCGCACCCCGACCCGCGTCCCAGGAGGACCCCATGCGCGCTGCCGTCATCCACGGTCCCCGTGACGTCCGCATCGAAGAGCGGCCCGACCCGAAGATCCTCACACCCGGCGACGCCGTGGTCCGCGTCGTCGCGGCCTGCGTCTGCGGATCCGACCTGTGGCCCTACCGGGGTGTCCGGGAGACCAAGTCGCCCCACCCGATCGGGCACGAGCTCGTCGGCGTCGTCGAGGAGGTTGGGGCCGACGTCACCGTCGCCGCGGCCGGCGACTTCGTCATCGCGCCCTTCTCGCTGTCCGACGGCACCTGCCAGTCCTGCCGCGCCGGGTTCACGTCCGCCTGCGACCACGTGACGATGTTCGGCGGCACCGACCGCGACGGCCTCCCCGTCGACGGCGCCCAGGGCGAGTACGTGCGGATGCCGCTCGCGGAAGGGTCGCTCGTCCGGGTGCCCGGCCCGGTCGACGAGGCCCTCGTCCCGGACCTCCTCACCCTGTCCGACGTCATGTCCACCGGGCACCACGCCGCCGTCAGCGCCGGCGTCGGACCCGGCTCGACCGTGGTCGTCGTCGGCGACGGCGCCGTCGGGCTCTCCGGCGTCCTCGCCGCCTCCCGGCTCGGCGCCGAGCGCGTCATCGCCATGAGCCGCCACGCGGACCGCGCCGAGCTCGCGCGCGAGTTCGGGGCCACCGACGTCGTCGCCGAGCGCGGCGACGAAGGCGTCGCCGCCATCCGCGACCTCCTTGGCGGCGACCTCGCCGACAGTGCCCTCGAGTGCGTCGGCACGAACGAGTCCATGCGCCAGGCTCTCGGGTCCGTCCACGGCGGCGGGCGCGTCGGGTTCGTCGGCGTCCCCGCCGGCGGGTCGGAGCTGCCCATCGGCTACCTGTTCTCGCGCAACCTCACCGTCGGCGGCGGGATGGCGCCCGCCCGCGCGTACATCCCCGAGCTCCTGCCCGACGTCCTGTCCCGCGCCATCGAGCCCGGGCGGGTGTTCGACCTGGAGGTGGGGCTGGACGACGTCGCGGAGGCGTACGCGGCGATGGACGAGCGGCGGGCGATCAAGGTGCTGCTGCGGCCGTAGGCGGGGCTTTCCCCGCTCGGCTGGGGCGGGCGGCGTCCGGGGGCGGTCAGGCGAGGGTGTGCGCCACCGTGCGGGTCGTCCAGGCCGCCGCCAGCACCAGGAGCGAGGCCGCCAGCACGCACAGGAGGAACTGGCCCACGACCGCCACGTTGGCGAGCGCCGTGACGCCCAGGACCGGGACCATGAGCATGAGGGCGCCCAGGGTCGCGACGCCGACCGCGACGAGGAGGGGGACCAGGGTTTCGTCGAGGCGGGCGCGGTCGAGGGTGCGCTCGTCGGTGCCCGCCAGGCGCAGGGCGCGGTACTCCGCACGCTGGTCGATGACGCGGCCCGCCTGCAGCACGCCGGTCGAGACCGCCGCGAGGATCCCGGCGATCGCGAGCGTGAGGAAGCCGCCGGTCTTGAGGTCGGCCATCATGAGGCGGTCCGCGGGCGGCTGGTCGGCCGGGTCGATCAGGGCGAAGACGCTGGTCAGGCCCGCCACGAAGGTCGCGAGGGCGACGCCGCCGACCGAGCGCCACGCCGTCTTCGGGGAGTCGACGATCCGCCGCCCCGCGAGGAGCCCCGGGACGCGCCGGGCGCGCCCCGCCGTCACCCGTCCCGCCAGCGACATCGCGAAAGGACCCACGACGTTGAGCGTCGCGAAGCCGCCCACCAGCACGGTTGTGAGGACGGCGACGACGACCGCCGCCGACGCCCACGGCGTGTTCATGGCCACGACCATCGCGACGCCCGCGAGCAGGAACGGCAGCACACGCGTCCAGCGCAGTCCCGGCGGCGTCACGCGCGCCGCGACGCCGAGCGGCGTGATCGCGACCCGGCGCAGGCTCACCAGCGCGGACGTCAGCGCGACCAGCACGACGCCGGCGACCGCGCCGAGGACCACCCACGGGCCCACCCACAGCTCGCCGAGGTCGAACGTCCGGCCCTGGAAGCGGAGCTGCGCGACGAGCGGGAGGAGAGCGAGGTAGCCCCCGATGCCGATCACGGCCCCCGTCAGGGCCTGCGCGGAGGCGTCGAGCGCGGTCAGGACGGTGACCTGACCGGTCGTCGCGCCCGCGAGCCGGAGCGACGCCAGGCGGGCGTCCCGTCGGGCCGCGGCCAGCCGAGCGGCGGCCCCGCCGAGCGTCGTCAGCGGGACGAGCAGCAGCAGCGAGGCGATCCCCGCGTAGACCGGGTACTGCGTCGCGTACGGGGTGACGTCCTCGTCGAGCCCGGCGGCGATCGCGTCCGACCCGCCCGCCCGCGCGACGAACGCCAGGAACCCGCCGATCACGACGAGCAGGATCGCCGTCGTCGTCGCGAACGCCACCACCGCGAGGGCCGTGGTGAGGCGCTGGGGCTCGCCTGCGCCGTCGGCGCCCCGCCCCCGACGGCGCAGCAGCCACCACAGCCCGACCGTCGCCTTGAGCCCGGTCACCGGTCGCCGCCCGCGGCGGATGTCGTCGGGGCGACGAACTCCTGGACGACGCGGCCGTCGCGCATCGCGAGGGTCCGGCCGCAGTGGCGGGCGACGCCGGGGTCGTGCGTGACGACGACGAGCGCCGCCCCCGACGCCTGCGCCGCCGACGTGAGGACCGCGAGGACCTCGGCGCCGGTCGTCTGGTCGAGGGCGCCCGTCGGCTCGTCGGCGAACACGACGCCCGGCGAGCCCACGAGCGCGCGGGCGATCGCGACGCGCTGCGCCTGGCCGCCGGAGAGCTCGCCCGGTCGCCGCTGCTCCATGCCGGCCAGCCCGAGGTGCGCGAGCCAGCCCGCCGCGACCCGCGTCGCCTCCGCGCGCGGGACACCGCCCAGCATGAGCGGGATCGCCGCGTTCTCGACGGCCGGGAGCTCGGGCAGCAGCTGGCCCGACTGGAAGACGAAGCCGAAGTCTTGGCGGCGCAGCGCCGTCCGACGGGCCTCCGACAGCAACGCGAGGTCCTCTCCGCGCCACAGCACCGAGCCCGACGTCGGCGTGATGATGCGCGCGAGGCAGTGCAGGAGCGTCGTCTTGCCCGAGCCGGACGGGCCCATGATCGCGACGGACTCGCCCGGCGTGATGGTGAGGTCCACGCCCGCGAGGGCGTGCGTGGTCGCGCCCGCGGTCCCGTACGTCTTGGCGAGTCCCGACGCGACCAGCGGGGTCGGCGGCGTGGCGCGCTGGCCGATGGGCAGCCCCGGCGACGGCGGGAGGCCTGGCGACGGCGGGAGGCCCGGTGCGGCGGCGTACGGGCGGGCGAGGGGCGGGGGCGTGAGCGGAGCGGTCGGCTGGGTCATGCAGCCAGCGTCACGTGCGGGACGGGCCGGGCGCGTCGGGCGGCGGTCGGGACCTGCGGGCGGTCGCGTGCGACCGTGGTCGGACCCCGACGACGGTGCGGTGCGCCCGCGGGAGGACGGTACGGTCAGGGTCGCCGACCGGTCCCGCGGGTGTGACGTCCGTCTCCCGGAGGCTGTTCGGGGGCTCCTCGGGCGGTTACGGTTTGGGGAAGCGGGGGACGGCACGGTAGTGTTTCCGTCGGCCCGTTCGAGAGAACAAGGCCACGCGCCCGTAGCTCAACGGATAGAGCATCTGACTACGGATCAGAAGGTTGGGGGTTCGAATCCCTTCGGGCGCACCCGATGCGAAGGCCCGGAACCGCAAGGTTCCGGGCCTTCGTCGTGTCCTTCCGCGTCCGGCGACCCGGGCACCGGGCCGCCGGGGCCGGCGTCTCGCTAGCTCGCGGTGACGGCCGTGCCGGAGGACTCGATGGCGGTCGCGGAGCCGCCGCGCTGGACCTCGATGCGGCGCGGCTTCGCCTCCTCGGCGACGGGGATGGTCAGCGTCAGGACGCCGTCGTCGTAGGTCGCGGCGATCGCGTCGAGATCCAGCCCCCGCCCCACGGTCAGCTGGCGGGCGTAGGTGCCGGCGGGGCGCTCCTTGGCCAGCCACTGGACGTCCTGCTCGGTGCGCGCGGACCGCTGGGCGCGGATCGTGAGGGTGCGGTCCTCGACGCTGATGTCGATCGACCCCGGGTCGGCACCCGGGAGGTCGACGTTGAGGACGTAGTGGTCGCCGGAGCGGTACAGGTCCATCGGCATCGTCGCGGCTGCGCGGTCGGACGCGAGCACCTGGCCCATGAGGCGGTCCATCTCACGGAAGGGGTCGAAGCGAGTAGCCACTGCCCGTCACCTCCTCGGTCGCGGTCCCGGGCCCTCCGGGACCACAGCATCGCCCGGCGGACCTCGGGTCCGCCGGAGGGCTACACCTCCACTATTAGCACTCCAGGGTGGCGAGTGCCAAGACCTCCCCGCGCGGTCGGGCCGGCCGGGTCGCGGGTGGCCGCCGGCTCGCGCGGTTCGTCGGGCGAAGGCCTCCCGGGCGGGTTTGGATGGGAGGGCGTCGTCGGGCTCGAGCACCCGCGGCCCGGCGCGCGACGGCGAGAGGGCGACCGATGGTGGAGCTGAGCTGGAGGCAGGACGGCGACGACGTCGTGGCCGACGGGCCGGGTGGGTCCTGGCGCATCACGCACGAGGAGGACGGCTGGCGGCTCATCCCCCCGGGCGCCGACCACCCGCAGGGTGCGCTCTTCGGTGAGCTGGACGCGGCCGAGCGGTTCGCGCAGCACCGCGCCGGGGGTTCCGACTGACGACGGGCGCCCGTGCGTAGGCGCGGGACCGCTCCTAGCCTGGGGCGATGTTGACCTTCGTGATCGTCCTGCTGGTGTTGTGGGCCGTGCTCGCGGTCCTCGGGTTCGCCATCAAGGGGCTGCTCTGGCTCGCGATCATCGGCCTCATCCTCTTCCTGGGCACGCTGCTCGTCGCGTTCGTGCGGCGGTCGGCGAGGAAGGCCAAGAGCTGACCGGCCGCCCTCGGTCGGCGGCGGCCTCGGGCGCGGCTCAGCCGTCGCCGTTGCGGCGCCAGATGTCGCCCGACAGCGCGGTCGCGAACGCGCACCATGCGGCGTAGGGCGCGAGCGCGACGCCGTGGGCCCGGTCCGCGGTCCCGGCTCGGCGCGCGAGGTCGGCCGAGCTGACCGCCAGGGCGAGCGCCCCGGCCGTGGCCACCGACGGGCGGCGAGCCCGGAAGAACAGTGCGGTCCAGCCCGCGTTCGCGGCGAGGTTCACGCCGAGCGCGACGCCGAAGCGCCGCGCCGCGCGCGGGTCGGTGCGCCGCAGACGCGTCAGGGCTGCCGCGGACGTGACGGCGACGTCCGCGTAGAGCGCCGTCCACACGACGGGGAACGCGAGACGCGGCGGCTGCCAGCGCGGCAGCTCGCGCCTGCGGTACCAGCGGCTGTCGACGTCCGTCGCGAGGCTCCCCACGACGGCGGTGGCCAGCGTCGCCGCGCCGGTCGCGGCGAGCGTCGCGGGCGAGGACGTGAACCGTCGGGCGAGGTCACGGATCGTCATCGTGCCGACGCTAGCGCCGCCCGGCGTCCACGCACCTCGGCGGCGTGCGCGCGCGTCGTCGTCACCCGGCGGACGGCGTCCCCAGGGAGCGGAGGACGCGGTCGCGCAGGAGCTCGTACTGCTCACGGTGGCGCCGTGGTGCGTCGGGCGGTCGGACGACGACCTGCCCGTTCACGACGCTCTCCTCCGGGAGGAACTGGTCGCCGGTGAGGTCGACCTCGGAGCCGTCGGGGAGCCGGTTCCAGTAGTGGTGCCCGACCTTGGCCCCGTCCACGTGCACCTCGGCGAGGATGAGCTCCCCGCCCAGCACGTCCTGGACGACGAGCGCGGTCATCCCCCACTGGTCGCGCGACGGGTTCTCCGGGGTCCACGTCGCGCTCGAGTCGGGGTAGCAGGTGTCCGGGCCCCAGGCGGCCAGGAAGTGCTCGCGGAGCTCGTCCGGGGTGATCGTCATGCCCGGAGCGTGGCACCCTCCACCGACACGAGGCTCGGCGCCGTACCAAACGGTGCGCGCCCGGCCTCCTCCTGTGCATGGCTCCCCGCTGACCGCGCGGCGCGCCGTCGCGCCGTGGGGAGCCCGAAGGAGGAGCCATGATCCGCACCGGCAAGAAGGCGCAGGAGTTCGCACTGGGCCGCGTGGGCGGTCACATGCCGCAGGCGGGGCTCTGCCTGCAGTTCACGCGCACCGTGTTCGGGGTCGGCCCGAAGTTCGGGTCCGCGATCGCGGCCTGGAACCACGCCGCCCACCGGCACACCGGGCGGCCGCCCGCCGGGGCCGTCGTCCCGGTGTTCTTCCGCACGCCGTCGAGGTTCCGGCACGTGGCCGTCGTCCTCGGGAACGGCAAGGTGGTGTCGACGAACGGCGCGAAGATCAGCCTGTGGTCGAGCATCGACCAGGTCGCGACCCTCTTCCGAGGTCCGTACCTCGGCTGGTCGGAGGACCTCAACGGCGTGCGCGTCTACACGCTCGGCGGCCCCCGCACGCTGCCGGTCACGGGCGTCTGGGGATCCATGACGACCAAGGCGCTGCAGCGCCGCTTCGGCACGAGGGTGGACGGCGTCATCTCCGGCCAGGTCCGCACCGACGCGAACAAGCACGTCGGCGCGCTCAAGGTCGGTTCGGAAGGGTCGCTCCTCGTCGTCGCGATGCAGCGGTGGCTCGGGATCGCCCCGGACGGCCAGCTCGACGGCGCGACGGTCCGTGCGCTCCAGAAGCGCTTCGGGACGCACGTCGACGGCGTCGTCTCCCGGCCGTCGAGCCTCGTGACGGCGATGCAGCGCGCGCTCAACAAGAAGGCCTCGATCTTCCCTGCAGAGGAGACCATCGGCGCGCCGGCCCCGGTCGACGAGAACCTCCTCCCCGACGGCTCTACGTTGCCGCTCGATCCCGACGACCTCGAGATCGTCCTCGTCGACATCGGGATCGAGCCCGTCGAGGCCCCGGCGGAGGCCGAGGAGGTCGACGACGACACCGACGACGTCGTCGACGACCCCGCGGCGGACGCGGCGGCGGCCGACGCCGACGGGGTCGACGAGGCCGATCCGGACCTGGACGAGGCCCACGAGCTCGGCGGCGCGCCCCAGGACGAGGAGGCGGTCCTGGAGGCCGAGAGCGTCGACGCGGCCGGCGCGGGGTCCTGACCGGCCCTCGTCGGCCCGACCGCTCAGGCGTCGTCGTCCGCCTCCGGGAGCAGCGGCGCCGCGAACCCCTCGCCGTGGCGCAGGAGGCTCGCGCGCCGCACGCTGCCGGAGCCGAAGCGCTCCGCGACCTGGTCGACGGCGAGGTCGAGCCCGTGCGTCTCCCGCCGGCTCCCGTCGACGACGCGCGGCGCGTCCGAGCCCGCGCCGGCCGCCCCGCGGAGGTCGAGGGGCAGCGCGGGCTGGACGACGTCGTCGGGGGCGAGGTTCGTCAGCGCCACGCCCACGAGCGTGAGGCCGCGCTCGCGGACGAGCCCGGCCACGCCGTCGAGCAGGAGGAGCGCCGCCGCCGCGAGGTCGTCGCCCGAGTCCGTGGCGTGCGGGAAGGTGTGCGACCGGGTCGCGCGGGTGTAGTCGTCGAAGCGCAGCCGCAGCACCACCGTCCGGGCGATCCGGTGCGCCCCGCGCATCCGGCGGCACACGCGGTCGACGAGCCCCAGCAGCGCGGCGCGCACGAAGCCGTCGCGGTGAGGCCCACGGCCCAGCGCGCGCTGCGCGCCGATCGAGCCGCGCCGTCGTCCGGTCTCGACCCGCTCGGACGTCATCCCGTGCACGACGGCGAACAGGTGGCGGCCCGCGGCCGGGCCCAGCATCGAGCGGAGGGCGACGTCGGGCAGGGCGGCGACGTCGCCCGCGGTGAAGAGCCCGTGCCGGTGGAGCTTGGCCGCGGTCACGGCGCCCACGCCCCAGAGCTGCTCGACGGGCAGGGGATGGAGGAACGCGTCCTCGGCGTCGGGCTCGACGAGCAGCAGCCCGTCCGGCTTGGCGACGCGGCTCGCGACCTTCGCGAGGAACGGCGTCCGCGCGACGCCCACGGTGATGGCCAGCCCGACCTCGTCCCGGACCTGTGTGCGCAGTCGGGCGCCGATCTCGACGGGCGGCACGTCGATGTGCCGCAGCCCCGCGACGTCGAGGAACGCCTCGTCGATCGACACCCCTTGGACCTCCGGCGTGGTCCGGTGGAAGACGTCGAAGACGGCGCGGCTCGCGGTCGTGTACGCGTCGAACCGGGGCCGCACCACGATCAGGCCCGGGCACAGCCCGCGTGCCTCGCGCAGCCCCATCGCCGTCCGGACGCCCGCCCGCTTGGCCTCGTACGAGCAGGCGAGGACCACCCCGCCTCCGACCGCGACCGGCCTGCCGCGCAGGCGGCGGTCGTCACGCTGCTCGACGGACGCGTAGAACGCGTCGAGGTCGGCGTGCAGCACCGCTGCCCGGCGGGGTCGTTCCATAGAACATATGTTCGAACGTGCGAAGGCTCGCCGTCCAGCCCGTCGCCGACGGGCTACCCCCGCGTCGCCTGCCGCCGAGATACCGAGATCGGGCCGAGATACCGCGTCTGCATCGGTATCTCGGCCGGATCTCGGTATCTCGCGGGGACGCGCGAACCGCTGGGCCGTGGCCCCGGGCAGGAGCCCGGCGCCGGCGCGCAAGTGCTCCCGCCGAATTTCACCCGCTCCCCGACGCGCACGCCCGCGAGGCGTGCGCATGGATAGGGGAAGAGGGTCAGCGGGGGCCGGCCCGACAGGGAGGCACCATGACGCCGTCGGAGCACCAGCGCCGAGCCGAAGAGGCCGACGCGATCCTCGACCTCGTGGCGGCGGTCGAGGCGGTGCGCGCCGGCCGGGACTCGGACGTCCGGTTCCTCGTGGGGGGTCGGCTGGACCCGACGTTCCACGACCTGCTGGTCTCGACCGTCGCGCGCGCCGTCGCGGCCGCCGAGCGACCCCTCCCGGTCGAGCTGAGCGGGCTGAGCGCCCACACCTGGGTGGAGGTGCGTCGTCGGGCGCGCCAGCACTCGGGCGAGACCGTCCGGTTTCCCGGCCGCAGCTCGCACCTGCCGCGGCACGTGGCCGAGGTCGTCCCCGCGTCGGTCGACCCGGTGCCCGTCCAGGCGCGCAACGCCGAGCTCGTCGAGGCGTTCGGTGCGCTGCTCGACGCCGACGACGCGGTCCACGGCCAGGGGCACTCGGCTCGCGTCCTCGCGACGGCCCGCGACATGGCCCTGCGGGCGGTCCTGCCCGCCTGACCGGTCCGGCCACCGGGTCCGCCCGACCGGCCCCCGTGCCCGACGCCGATCCGCGGGAACGCCCGTCTGCGTGTGAGACGCTGCCGTGACGGGCGCACCGTCGCGCCCCGCCCACCCTGTCCAGGAAGAGCGCATGACGATCGACGACCGCACCACCGCCCAGCCCAGCCGCCCGTCGGTCGCGCCCGACGGGACGACCGGCCCCTGTCGGCCCCGCCCCGTCGCGCCCGAGATCGCGCGCTCGTGGCTCCTGGTCAACGCGCTCAGCGGGGACTACGACGCCGCCGCCCGGTCGCGTGCGGACCAGGTCGTCCTGGACGTCGAGGACTCGGTCGACCCCGCCGCGAAGGCGGAGGCGCGCGAGCGCGTCCTGAGTTGGCTCCGGGACGGCGAGGGCCACACCTGGGTCCGGATCAACGACCGGTCGACGGCCTTCTGGTCGGACGACGTCGACGCCCTGGCCGGGCTGCCCGGGCTCGCGGGCGTGATGCTCGCGAAGACCGAGGCCGCGCAGGACGTCACCGAGACCTTCGACCGGCTCGGTGGCCGGACGCCGGTCCTCGCGCTCGTCGAGTCGGCGCTCGGGATCGAGGAGGCCGTGCACATCGCCCGCGCGCGCGGTGCGTTCCGTCTCGCGTTCGGGTCGGGCGACTACCGCCGCGACACGGGCACGTCCGCCGACGACCTCGCCATGGCCTACCCGCGTTCGCGGCTCGTCGTCGCGAGCCGCATCGGCGACCTGCCCGGCCCCATCGACGGCCCGACGACGTCGCGCAACCACCCGGTCGTGCGCGAGCAGTCGGGCGTCGGGGTGTCCCTGGGGCTCACGGGCAAGCTCGTGCTGGACGTCGAGCAGGTGCCGGTGGTCAACGAGGTCATCAGCCCGACGCCGTCGGACGTCGCGTGGGCGCGCGACTTCCTGGCCGACTTCGAGGCGCGCGGTCGCGTGATCCGCGACGGCTCCGACCTGCCGCGGCTCGGCCGGGCGCAGAAGATCGACCGCCTGGCGCGCGCGTTCGGGGTCAACCCGAGCTGAGCGCGCGCGGGCGGCGCGATCGGCGTCAGGCCGGGGCGAGCGCGCCCGACGACGGCGGCGCGGTGTTGTCGAGCCCCGCCTCCTCGTCCTGCGGGGCGTCCTCGAGGCGGTGGTCCGCGTCGAGGACCGGGTCGTCGTCCGCGGAGTCGAGGTCGGCCGGCGCCGCGTCCGCGGCCGGGTCGGCCGGGACGAGGTCGCCACGGATCAGGCCGAGGTCGATCGGGTCGGGAGGGAGCCGCGAGCCGTCGGCGAGCAGCGCCGGGTCGTCGGGCAGGACCGGCACCAGCACCCCGGGGATGCCGGGCAGCAGCGGCGGCAGGCCCGCCGGGCCGCCCGGACGGTCGGAGGGGCGGAGCAGCGCGGCGGAGAGCTCCGACGACGGCGCGTCGAGCGCCCGCTGCATCGCCTCGACCAGGGGCGAGGGCTTGGAGACCGAGCCGTCGACCGTCGTGCCGAAGCGCCGCTGGAGCGCCCGGATCGTGACGCCGTCGAGCTGGCCGGTGGCCTCGATGCCGAGCCACCGCTGCATCGCGACGACGAGCTCGGAGCCACCGGTGCCGGCGCGCAGGGACGGCACGTTCGCGTTCGCGCGGAGCCGCACCTGGCCCGTGACGAGACCGTCGGCGGGGGTCCCGAACCGCCGCTGGAGCGCCGTGGTCGTGAGCGAGCCCCAGACGCCCGTGACCGGTACGTGCCGGTGGGGCTCGCCGAGGTGGACGCGCGTGCCGTTGAGGTCCTCGGTCCAGCCGAGGTACGTGCCTCCGACGACCTCGGCGACGTGCTCGACGCTCGACCACAGGCTGATCGCGGCGCCGTTCGTCGACACGACCTTGCCGTTGCCGAGCGCGACCGCGACGTGCCGGTACGGGGACGGCGTCCGGAAGAACACGGGCACGACGGCGCCGGGCGGGGGCGCGGTCGTGTGGCGGCGCACGGCGTGCTCCCACGCCGCGACCGCCGACGCGTAGCGGGGCGCGACGCCGAACACCGTGCGCGTGAGCTGGAGGCACAGGCCGGGACGCGGCATCTGCTCACCCACACGTCCCAGCGCGTACGCCTGCGCCGCAGGACCGGTGCGGACCATCACGACACCATCCTCTCCCTCGAGGGCTCGCGCCCGTCGGAGAGGAAAGAGCACCGGGGTGCCCGGTCTCGTACGAGACCGGGCACCCCGGCGGGGTCGCGCTCGTGGCTACCTCACTGGTAGCTGACCGTGAGCCCCTCGTCCACGCTCCGCGTGCCCGCGTGCACGGTCACGGTGCGGGTCTGCGCGTCCCACGACCACGCGTCGGCCGCCAGCTTGTGCCCGTCGACGCGGACCACCCGCGGCTCGGTCGCGTTCGTGAACGCGACCGTCCACGTCCGGTCGGCGACCTGGCCGTCGAACGAGCCCTGCGCCGCCCCGACCCGGACCGTGTGGTTGATGCCCGTCGTCCGGTAGTCGATCGACGTCGTCGCGCTCTGCGACGGGTCGGTCGACGAGCCGTCGTCCTCGTACAGCGACGTCTCGCCGGCCGCGCCCTCGGCCACCGTGACGGTGACGTCGGTGAGCGGGTTCTGCACGTCGCCCGTGACGTCGTGCGAGCGGGTCGTGACGATCCCGCCCGAGCGCACGAACACCGGCATGGTGTCGAGGCCCGTCGTGATCTTCGCCGTCGTACCGCCCTGGTACGTCTTCCCGGTGAACCAGTCGGTCCAGGTGGAGCCGGCGGGGAACCAGACGGACGTCGTCGCCGTCGAGCCGGCCGTGGTGACCGGCGCGACCAGGACGTCCGGGCCGTACAGGTACTCGCTGTCGGTCTGCGCGTACGCCTCCTGCTGGTCGGGGTACTGCAGGTACAGCGGGCGGACGATCGGCATGCCCGTCGCGGTGGCCTGCTGGGCCAGCGTGTAGGTGTACGGCACGAGGTTCTCGCGCAGGTTGAGGAACTTCTCCGCCGACGACTTGGCGTCCGTGCCGTACTGCCACGGGAGCCGGTCGCTGTGGTTCGAGTGGAGCCGGTCGATCGGCTGGAAGGTCCCGAGCTGGACCCAGCGGGCGTAGAGGTCGTCCGGCAGCTTGGTGCTGCCGGGCTCCGCACCGGGCAGCTGCGTGCCGCCCGTGTGCCCGCCGATGTCGTGGCTGATCGACGCCAGGCCCGTCGCCGCGGACTCGCCGCCCGTGTACCCGACCTGGTACTTGAGCGACGCCCAGCTCGACGTCGTGTCGCCGGTGAAGTGCAGCGTCGTGCGCTTGTCGGCCCACGGCCCGGTGCTGACCGGCGTGACGTTGCCGTACCCGCCCGCAGCGAGCGTGCCGTACGCGCGGGAGAACGCGAACCCGCGGCCCACGGTCGCGTCGGCGGCGTTCGCGTACTGCAGGTTGATCCACGCGTCACCGGTCACCCCGGCGAGCGACGAGTACGACGCGTCGCAGCACCAGTCGAGCCACCACAGGTCGTTGCCGTCGGCGCCCATGGCGTCGTGGAGGTCCATGTAGGCCTTGAGCTGGTCGGGGTCGCCCCAGTCGAAGACGCCGTTCTGGATCTTGCCCTTCGCAGTCGCCTGGGCCTGCGCGAAGTGGGGGTCCTTGCTGTCGATGCTCGGGTGGATGTTGAGCGCCGTGTGCAGGCCCTCGCCGTGCGCCCAGTCGAAGAAGCCCTTCGGGTCGGGGAACTTCGTGGTGTCGATCTCCCACCCGTTCCAGGTCCCGGGGCTCTTGAAGTCGGTGTCGACGACGAGCGAGTCGAGCGGGACGCCCTCGGACCGGAACTTCGGCAGGATCGTGTCCTCGAAGTCGGCCGCGGTGCGGTCGTAGTACTCCGAGTACCAGAGGCCGTAGGCCCAGCGGGGGAGCAGCTCGGTCGGCCCGGTCAGCACCGCCAGGTCGCGCAAGCCCTGCGCGTAGTCCTGGCCGTAGGCGAAGACGTAGCCGTCCTGGTACGTCTCACCGCCGTGCCCGGACCGCTGGGTGACCTTCTGGGTGTCCGGGTCGAACTGCGCCGACGCCGTGTCGTCGAGCAGCGACCAGCCGTCCTGGTAGAGGAGGCCGGGGTTCGTCAGGGCCGCGCCGTCGACCCCGTCGATGCTGCGGCGGTAGCCGCCGAGCGCGGCGTGGGGCGCGAGGAGCGGGGTGCCCTTCGTCACGAACGCGACGGTGTCGACGTTGACGTTGCAGCTGACGTCGGCCGTGCACGCGAGCTTGACCGCGTTGGTCCCCGCCGCCAGGTGGACCGGCACCTCGACGGTCCGCCACGTGTCCCAGCTGCTCGTGGGCGGGAGCGGGACCGCCGTCGTCTTGTCCGGGGTCACGACGGCGAGGCTGCGGTCCTGCACCGCGGCGGCCCCCGCCGCCCAGTTCGCGTACCGGAGCTGCAGCGTGTAGTCGCCGGCCTTCGGGACGCCCGTGACCGAGACGGTGTCGGTCGCGCCCGCCTTCTCGAGGCCCGCGGTGAAGCCCGTGCCCGAGTAGTCGTTGTGGTCGTGCGCGGTCTTCGCGCCGCCGCTCAGGGCGCCGGTCTCCGCCTCGCAGATCTCCCCGAACGCGCAGGGCTCGCTGGCGGTGGCGCCGGGCGCCGGGTACGCCGCACCGGGGGTGACCACGGCCAGGCTGTCGAGGTTGATGTTGCCCGAGTCCGTCGCGGAACGGAGCACGGTGACGGTGTGCGTGCCCGCGGACAGGGCGAGCGACGCCGTGGCGAGCTTCCACGTGTCCCAGCTCCCGGTCACCGGCAGCTGCACGACCTGCGGGGTGCCGTCGTCGACCTGCACGCTCAGGGTGCGCGTGACGTTCTTGCCGTCGCCGCCCTGGGCGTTGGCGTAGCGCAGGTCAAGGTCGTAGGCGCCGGCCGTGGCCGCCTCGACCCGGAAGCTCACCTGGTTGCCGGCGCTCTGGAACCCCGCGACGAAGCCGTCGCCGGTCGCGCCGCTGTGGTCCTTCGCGGTGCCGACGCCGACGAGCCGCAGGCTCTCGGCCTCGCACAGCGTGCCGACGGCGCACAGCGGCGCGTCGGACGACGGCCACGGCGCGGCGGTGACCTGCTGGTCGCCGGTGCGGAGCGACAGCACGAGGTTGTCGGGGGTGAAGGGGCCCGAGCCGACCTTGTAGCGCAGGGTCGCGGCGTCGGTGGTGATCGTCAGCCAGCCGTCGCTCACCTTGGAGGTGAACCGGGTGCGGCTGAAGTCGTCCCGCCCGATCGCGTTGAACGTGCCCGCGTCGAGGAACCTCGCGTCGCCCGCGTACTCGGTGCGGATCAGGGTCGGGGACAGGACCTCGAAGCGCGCGTCGCCCGACACGACCGCCGACGCGGCCGCGCTCGACCCGTGCGCGGTGGTCGCGGCGAACGACGGCGCCGCGGTGGCGGCGGTCGTGGTGGCGAGGGCGGTCGCGGCGATCAGCCCGAGGGCCTTCCGTCTGCTCGCGTGCGGTCGCGCGGACGCGCGCGCACGCCGGGGTGGTGCTGAGGACATGAGGACTCCTTCGTCTCGTGCGGGATGACAGTGCCGGAGGGAGGTGCGGTGGGGCCGGTGGTCCGCCGTCAGGTCCCGGGTCCGAGTCGTCGAGACGGTCGCTTGCTGGTCATGCGTCTCCTTCGACTCATGCACGGCGGCGGCGCGGCGTTGCGTCCGAGCCCCCTCGGTGTGCCGTCCCTGTGCCTTCGGGCGTTCCCCTGGGACGACGAAAACGGACGCTACTGAGTTCGGAAGGTGAAGTCAACGGTTCTCTGGCAGCGTTGTCGTCGGAGAGTTCACGAACGCGCTGGAAGCGCTCCGACGGTCGTCGGAGCGCTTTCGTGCGCCGTCTCTGCGACGGCGGCTCTGTTGGCTTCCCGCGATGAAGCCAGCCGTGCGGCGTCGCCGCGAAACGACGACGGCGGCCCGGAAACGACGAAGGGCTCCCCGTTCCCGGGGAGCCCTTCGGTGGGGCGCGTCAGAAGCCAGGCGTCACGGCGCACCGCCGCCGAAGCCCCCGCCCCCGAACCCGCCGCCGAAGTTGCCGCTCGGGAACTGCCCGCCGGTACGGCCCTGGTTGCCGCCCAGCCCGCTCAGGCCGTTGGTCGAGCTGTCCGAGCCGCTGGTGACGTCCTTGGTGAGGTCCGCGAGGATCACGGTGTCGCCCTTCTTCAGGCCCGACGTGATCTGCGTGACGTCGCTGCCGACGGCACCGACCTCGACCGCGACCGTCGTCGCCTTGCCGTCTCGGAGCACCTGCACGGTGTGCTTCGTCCCCGACACGGTCACGGCAGACGTCGGGACGACCGTCGCGTCCTTCGCCGCGGCCACCGCGATCTCGAGCTGCGCCGACGAGCCGTCGTAGAGCTTCTTGGACGCGTCGTCGAGAGTGATCGACACCGTGTACGACGGCGTCGACGTCTCCGACTGGTTCACGACCCCGATGCTGCTGACCGTGCCGCCGAGCGTCTTCGAGGCGCCGACGATGCTGACGTCGGCGGTCTGGCCCGCCTTCAGGAGGGTGACCTTGGTGAGCGGGACCGTCGCGTCGACGACGTACCCGTTCTTCCCGACGACCGTCACGACGGCGCTCGACGACGAGGCGGAGACCGTGTCGCCCTTCGCCAGCGCGACCTGGGCGACGGTCCCGGAGATGCGGCTCGTCAGCTGGTAGCGCTGACGGTCGTCCTGGGCGATCGCGACCTTCGACTCCGCGAGGTCGACGCTCGCCTGGTCGGCGAGGATCTGCTCGGCCGTGATCGTCCTGGTCGACGCTCCCTGCCCCTGCGAGCTCGACCCGGTCCCACCCGTCTGGCCGGAGCCGCCGCTCGCGCCCGAACCGGTGCCGGCGCCCGAGCCCGAGCCCGAGCCGAAGCCCGACTGGCCGCCGGAGCCGCTCGTGCCCGACCCCGACCCGGTCGCGCCCGAGCCCGAGGGCAGCCCGGAGCCGGTGCTGCCCGAGCCCTTCGTCCCCGAGCCGGACGGCGCGCCCGAGCCGGACGAGCCGCTGCCCGAGGATCCGCTGCCGGACGAGCCCGAGCCCGACGGCGCGCCCGAGCCGGACGAGCCGCTCCCGGACGAGCCCGAGCCGGACGAGCCCGAGCCGCTGCCGGACGACCCCGACCCGGAGCCCGAGCCCGACGTCGAGCCGGCGGCGGCGACCGCCTTCTGGAGCGCGGCGACGGCGTCGTCGAGGTCGGTCGCGAGCGTGAGCAGCTTCTGCTGCGCGTCGTCGACGGTCTGCTGGTCGGAGAGCACGCCCTTCACGGCGTCCTGGCAGTCGGCGAGGGCCGCGGCGAGGTCGTCGTCCGACGAGCCCGACGCGGTGGCGCCGGACGTGGGCGTGGAGCCGTCCGAGCCGGACGTCGTGCCCGCGAGGAACGTGGCGCACGTCGTGCCGGACGCGGTGATGCCGTCCGAGCTCGCAGCGAGCGCCTGCTTCACGGTGTCGTACTGGGCGAGGAGCGCGTCCTGCGCCTCCTGCACCTTCTTCTTCGCGGCGGCCACGGCGTCCGTGCTCGACGACGCGACCGGGGTCGTGCGCGCCGCCGTCACGTACGCGACGGCGCTCGCGGAGCCGGTGCCCGTTGCCGCGCCGGCCGGCGCCACGTACGCGGCACCCTCGGTCGACGACGTGCTCGAGCTCGAGCTCGTCTGCGCGTCGAGGTCGTCGGCGAGCTGCTGCTTCGCGGACGTGAGCGTGTCCTCGGCGGACGTGACGGCGTCGTCGAGCTCGGACGTGTCGAGGGTCGCGAGGACCTGCCCGGCCTTGACGGTGTCGCCGACCTGCACCTTGACGCTGCCGACGGTGCCCGCGACGGAGAACGCGGCGTCGTCGCGCGACGCGGACGCCACCGTGCCGGTCGCGGCGATCGTCTGGTTCACGGTGCCGGTCGCGACGGTCGTGGTGCGGTAGTGCGTGTCGTCGCCGCGCGTGAACGCGTACGCGCCGCCCGCGACGGCGACGAGCGCGACCGTCGTGATGCCGCCCACGACGACCCGGCGGCGGCGCGCGCGGCGCCGCTTGGACCGGGCCGACCCACGGGCGTGCCCGGGCGACGTGGGCTCGAGCTCGTGCGGGGCGCCCGGCTGGACGTCAGGCATCGGTACCTCCCTGCTCGCCCGACTGGCCGCCCTGCTGGCCGCCCTGGCCGCCGCGGAACCCGCCGAACCCGCCGAAGCCGGCCGAGCAGCCGTCGTCGCCCTTGGCGCTGAGCGCGATCGTGGTCGCCTTCACCGTGCCCTTGGAGTCCGTCTCGCCCTGCGCGGTGAGGCACAGTCCGACCTTGATGGCCGACGTCTTCGCGGTCTTGGTGACGGTGTAGGTGGTGGACGAGTCGACGGTCACCTGGCGCTCGGTCGTCGTCGTGTCCTGGCCGAAGCCGGTCTGCTCGACGGTGAAGCCCGTCGCGGAGACCGACGTGACCTTGCCGGTCGCGAAGCCGCCGAAGCCGCCCGCGCCGCGCCCGCCGGTGCCTCCCGTCGGGGCGCCCGAGGGCAGGTCCGTCGGCATGCCCTGGGGCATCTCGCCGGTGCCACCGGTGGGCGCCCCGGACGGGCGTGTGCCGCCCGCCCCGCCGCCGAACCCGCCCCGGGCGGACGTGCAGTCGCCCGACGTGGACTGGACGACGACCGTGCCCGCCGTGATCGGGGAGTCCGTGGACGTGGAGCCGCTCGACGAGGACCCGTCGCCGCTGCTCGCCGACGTCACGACGACGCACGCGCCGGCCTTCACGTTCGCGAGCGTGCCCGCGACCTGCTGGGTGACCTTGGTGGACGACGTCCACGAGACCGCGGTCTGGGCGTCGCTCGACTGGACCTGCGCCGTCGAGCCGGAGACCGCCGCGACCTCGCCGGACGTCCCGGGACGCTGGCCACCGCCCTGTCCGGGTGCGCCCTTGCCCTCGCCCTGCTGGCCCTGCGGGTTCTGCTGCCCCTCGCCCTGCGGGGCGTTCGCCTGGGTGCTGCCGTCCGCGCCGGATCCTGACGAGCAGGCCGCGAGCGAGAGCGCGACCGCCGCGACGACGCCCGTCGCGGCGAGGACGAGGGACGGGCGCGCGGCGCGGCCGCCGCGTCGGGAGGTGGGACGGACGGGTGACATGGCAGCTCCAGGGTCGACGGAGTCGGGGGTGGGGGTGGCGGCGTGCGCCGCGGGTCGGGAGCGGGGCATCACTCGCTCCTCAGGGCGTCGATCGGCGCGAGCCGCGCCGCGCGGACCGCGGGGTAGACGCCGAAGACGAGGCCGATGCCGACCGCGATGACGATCGAGCCGACGACGGCCGTGGGCGACACGACGATCGACGAGTCGAGGACGCTCGGCAGGAGCTTCGCCGCCGCGATGCCGAGAGCCGCCCCGACGAGCCCGCCCCCGAGCCCGAGCACGGACGCCTCGGTGAGGAACTGGCGCCGGATCGCGACGGGTGGCGCGCCGAGCGCCTTGCGCAGGCCGATCTCCCGGGTCCGCTCCGTGACGGAGACGAGCATGATGTTCATGACCCCGATCCCGCCGACGAGCAGCGACAGCGCCGCGATGCCCGTGAGCAGGACGGTGAGCGTCCGGTAGACGGACGTCGCGGTCGAGACGAGGGCGTCCTGGCTGCTCACGGTGAAGTCCGCGTTGTCGGCGTCGGTGATGCCGTGCAGGTTGAGCAGGAGCTGCTGCGTCTCCTGGTAGGCGGCGGAGATCTCGTCGGTCCCGACGGCCTTGACGTAGATGGTCGAGACCGCGGTGCGGGTCGTGCCGCCCACGATCGTGTTCTGCATCGTGCTCATCGGCACGACGGCGGTGTCGTCGAGGTTGTCCGAGCTGCTGGACCCGGCGGACTCGAGGACCCCGACCACCGTGAACGTGACGTCGTTGATGGTGAGCGTCCGGCCGACGGCGCGCGGGCTGCCGAACAGCTCGGTCGCCGTCTCGGAGCCGAGCACGATGTTCGTCGTGCGGTCGGTCTCGTCCGCGGCCGTGAGGAACCGGCCCTGGGCGACGGTGCGGGACCGCACGTCCAGCCACGACGGCGTCGTCCCGACGACCGTCGACGTCCAGTTCGTGTCGCCGTTGACCAGCGACTCGGACGACGACTTCTCCGCGGCGACGGCCTCGACGTCGGGCGCGGCCGTCTTCGAGGTGAGGGCCGACGCGTCGGACGTGGTGAGCGTCGTGGACGAGCCGAACCCGCCGCGGATGCCCGCGGACGACGTCGTCGAGCCCGGGGACACGATCAGCAGGTTGGAGCCGAGCGAGCTGATCTGCGCGCTCACGTCCTTCTGCGTTCCGAGCCCCAGCCCCACGGTGAGGATGACGGCCGCGATCCCGATGAGGATCCCGAGGACCGTCAGGAGGGAGCGCATCGAGTGCGCGCGGATCGCGTGCCAGCCGGTCGCGAGGGTCTCGCCCCAGCTCATCGCAGCTCCTGGGTGTCGTCGGTACGGAGGGTGGTGGACGGCGCGCCGGGCGCGGGGACCGCCCCGTCGTGGTGGAGGTAGCCCCGGTCGTCGTGCAGCGCCGACGCCGGGCCGTCGCCCTGGATCAGGCCGTCGCGCACGCGCACGACCCGGCGGGCGCGCTCGGCGACCTCGGGCTCGTGCGTGATGAGCACGATGGTGCGGCCCGCCTCGTGGAGCTCGTCGAAGAGCGCGAGCACGTCCTCGGTCGAGGCGGTGTCGAGGTTGCCGGTGGGCTCGTCCGCGAGGATGAGCGCCGGCTCGCCGACGAGCGCGCGCGCCACGGCGACGCGCTGCTGCTGGCCGCCGGACAGCTCGCCCGGGCGGTTGTCGAGCCGGTCGCCCAGCCCGACGCGCTCGAGCGCGGCGGCGGCGCGGTCGCGCCGCTCGTTGCGGGCCACCCCGCGGTACATGAGCGGGAGCTCGACGTTGCGCCAGGAGGCCAGCGACGGCAGCAGGTGGAACTGCTGGAAGACGAAGCCGATCTCCTCGTTGCGGATCTGGGCGAGCTCGACCTCGTCGAGGTCGCCCACGTCGTGCCCGGCGAGCCGGTAGGTGCCCGACGTGAGGACGTCGAGGCAGCCGAGGACGTTCATGAGCGTCGACTTGCCCGAGCCCGACGGGCCCATGATCGCGACGTACTCGCCGCGCTCGATCCGGACGTCGACGCCCCGGAGGGCCTC
>Ga0180221_1000390_pt1 | contig 41391 bp, 39 predicted proteins | sample eDN5th37CKraftMG_FD_151339 | JGI IMG/M metagenome (GOLD analysis project Ga0180221, IMG submission 151339) | Enriched Miracle-Growth compost microbial communities from Emeryville, California, USA - eDNA 5th pass 37_C Kraft MG (version 2) (version 2) ...
CGGCCTTGAGGCCCGTCTTGCGAAGCTCCTCACTGTGGCAACGGGGACATTCCAACGGGCTTCTCCTCGGCAAATCAAACAGACAGCCCAAGAAGAATCCAAACTCAGTCTAATGTAAACACTGCCCAAACTGACGGGGGCGCCCCAGGAAACCGAAGCCTTCATTTTCGATCTTACCGCCACGAATGGCGCGGAGCACCAGGACACGGAGCACTATTCACTTACAGTCCAGGGAGACGCGGACTTATCATTGCTCGCCTTGAGTACTGGTAAGCTAACCCCGACCTTTACGTCGGGCCAAACTGCCTACAGCACGTCGGTTTCCTACGATACCGATAAGATCTCGGTCACTCCGACTGCCAACGATTCCTCCGCGATGATCACAGTCAACGACTCTGCCGTGCCATCGGGGACAACTTCGCAAGCGATCTCGCTGGAGGTAGGTAGCAATCCGATCGCCATCGAGGTGACGGGATCAGATGACACCACGAAAAAAAACCTACACGATCGACGTCACCCGAAAGAATGCGGAAATCGTAATCGACCCTGCGAGCATTCCTGATGGTCAGGTCGGCATCTCCTATGGCCCCGTCTATCTGGAAGCGTCCGGAGGCGTCGCGCCGTATAGCTGGGGGCACGACATACCGCCAGGTCTCAGCCTGAATGCAGGTGCGCCTGCGCGCGACGGCAGGCAGGTGTTCGGATCAGTGACTGCCGGATATGAGAATCGCCAAGACGGCTGGCTGATATCGCCCTACGGGAGATTGGAGGCGTCGCGATCGACACTGGACGGCTTCACCGAATCTGGAGGCAGCATATACAGACTGAACTACGGTGACCAAAAGATCGATACGCTTTCGGGCGTTCTCGGACTCCGCCTCGAATATGCAATGACGATGGATTGGGGTGTACTGAAACCGCGAGCCCGGCTCGAATATACGCACGATTTCAACGGATCGAGTCGCATCAGCCTCGGTTACACCGACATTGGCACAATGCCGTATGGAATCGACATCGACCCACTCTCCAGCGACTACCTGACAATAGGCTTCGGCTTCGATGCGCATGTCGGTGACAGCTGGAACCTCGCCTTTGACTATCGGACTGTGTATGGCAGCGGCGAGAATGGTCGGGACCATACGTTCGCTGTCAAAGTCGGCGCGCCGTTCTGAAAGGTAGTGAGTGCCTGGGGCGAGATAGCTGAAATGCACTGCAGCGGCGCATGTTCGGGCATGTAGTCGTTGTCGATCTTTACATCTCCCCACATCAAACGAGAGTCCGTTCAGCGCATACATGCCAGCGTCCTTGAAACATGTCGGGTCCGTGTTTGATCCCATGCTTTGGTGGGGCATTCTTGTCACTCGAATCAAAGGACGCGTTGTGGGCCCAGTTCTGCATGGGAGCGCCACGACGACAGAGGCGATCCGTCGCGCAATACAAGATAGTCATGTCTGGACGGCGCCTGCCGATCAAGGGTCTATTTTCGGCGATGGGATGGTCGCGGGTGCGGTCATGTCTCCGGCCTGTTGCTGCGGTACACTGACCGCTGGCCCTGATGGTGTCCGCTGATCCTTTGGCCTGATCAAGAGAACGAGCTCGAAGCTCCGACTATGCTGCAGGCTTTCAGGATCTGTCCTCGTCTGTTCCCATCACGTCACTGTCACCCTGGATTCCGGATCGGCGATCTCAGCCGCCGCTGCCGTTAAGCCGGTGTTCCGGCATAGTGTGCCTTGTCGCGCATGAGCGCGAAGACGATCCGGGCGAGCTTGTTGGCGGTCGCCACGGCGACGAGCTTGAAGGGCTTGGTCCCCATCAGGCGATCGGCCCAGCTTCTCAATGCATCGCTACCGCGCCTGCGGTGGAAGAGAACCGCGTGTGCACCGACGACGAGCAGCTTGCGCAGATAACGATTACCCATCTTGGAGACGCGCCCAAGCCGCTTCTTGCCGCCGGATGAACTCTGTCGCGGGGTGAGCCCGAGGAAGGCAGCAAACTCACGCGGGCCGGAGAAGCGGAGATGTCCTGGATGCTTGCTGCAAGCGCAGAGGCGGTGATGGGACCGATGCCTGGAACGGTCATCAGGCGGCGTGCCCTCTCATCGGCTTTGGCGAGAGCCTGAATGGCCTGATCGCTTTGCAGGATTTCATGATCGAGTTCGTTCAGCCGCCGTACCAACGGCAACAGGGCCGAGCGCACGATGGACGGGATCATCTGGTTTCCTTCCGCGCCGAGAACCGCCAAAGCGCGAGCATTGTTGGGTCCTTGCGCGGCGATGATCCCGATCTCGGCCAGATGGCTACGCAAGGAATTGAGGATCTGGGTGCGCTGCGCCACCAGCAGGTCGCGCACTTTGTGGTGCATGAGCGCAGCCTGGTTCTCGATCGATCGCACCGGCACAAATCGCATCGAGGGACGCGTTACCGCCTCGCAGATAGCCGCTGCATCAGCAGCATCGTTCTTCTGGCAACGGACATAAGCCTTCACGTAGGTCGGCGCATCAGACGGACATTATGGCCAAGCTTGATCAACTCGCGCGCCCAATGATGGGCGAGCCGCATGCTTCCATGCCCACAAGACACGGCGGCAGACGCTCGAAGAATGCCAGCACATCTTTCCGCCGCAGCGCCCGGGTCACGACGACGAGGCTAGTGGCGTCGACAGCGTGAACCTGGAAGACTTGCTTGGCCAGATCGAGGCCGATGGTGGCTACGGTATCGAGATCGGTGGTAGTCTTTTCCATGGACGGTGCTCCTTCAGATGAGTGCTCGACAGCAGCCATCTTGGCACGCCTCTCACGAGGATGATGCCGTTGCGGGCGCCGTCCACCCCATCAAGAGAGCTTGAGGGCGCTTTCGAAGCGCTACGGGATCAATCAGAAGACCATCGCGAAGTGGAAGAAGCGGACCTCGGTCGCCGATCTGCCGACGGGGCCGAAGGCTCCGCACTCGACGGTGCTTTCACCCGAGGAGGAAGCGATCATCGTCGCCTTCCGAAAGCAGACATTGCTGCCGCTCGACGACTGCCTCTACGCCCTGCAGCCGACGATCCCGCACCTGACGCGGTCGTCCCTGCACCACTGCCTGCAGCGCCACGGCATCGGCCGGCTGCCCGAGGTCGACGGCGACAGGCCGGCGAAGAGGAAGTTCAAGACCTACCCGATCGGCTACTTCCACATCGACATTGCCGAAGTCAGGACCGAGCAGGGCAAGCGGCACATGTTCGTCGCCATCGACCGCACCTCGAAGTTCGCCTTCGTCGAACTGCACGAGAAGGTCACCACCGCCGTCTCCAGGGAGTTCCTGCTGCGGCTGATCGCGGCCGTTCACTACAAGATCCACACCGTGCTCACCGACAACGGCATACAGTTCACCACGCCCGGCGCCGGAGGGTCGGCGTGCCCCTCATCAAAGAGGCCATCGCCAACGGAGAGATCTTCAGGGCGCATGCCTTCGAGTATGCCTGCGCCAGGAACGATATCGAGCATCGCACCACCAAGGCCAAGCATCCCTGGACGAATGGGCAGGTGGAATGGATGAACCGGACCATCAAGGAGGCCACCGTCAACGCTTCTACTAAGAGAGCCACGACCAGCTCCGGCAACACCTCGCCGACTTCGTCGCAGCCTACAACTTCGCGCGCAGGCTCAAGACCCTCAAGGGCCTTACCCCTTATGAGTTCATCTGCAAGCGATGGACATCACAGCCCGAACGCTTCACACTCAATCCGCTCCATCAAATGCCGGGACCAAACATCCAGCCCCAGGCTGGCGACATTCGGAGGTGCCAAAGTCCTGCGCAATGACAGCCATCAAACAGCAGATCGGGACGTACATCCGACGGATAGGCTACGACCGACCAACCGGGCCTATAGCGGCAGGCCAATTTCAGTTTCCGCAGGCCGACGCAAACAACTATGCCATTGCCGTTTGCCGCACGAAATGTGTGGGAGACACGGCATTCATTGGCATATGAATGGGAATGAAATCCGGCCCGCGCACTGCGCTTGGTATCTCGTCCGACATCGGCTCCCGGGCAACCGGACGCTTTGCCGGATCTGCGACGGGAACCGTTGAGAGCAGCTTGCGAGTATAGGGATGCTGGGGATTGTTGAAGACAGATCTGCGATCACCGATTTCCACAATCTCGCCGAGATACATGACGGCGACACGATGCGCGATGCGTTCCACCACAGCCATGTCATGACTGATGAACAGAATTGCGATGTCCATTTCGCGCTGCAGATCCATCAATAGATTGATGACCTGCGCCTGGATCGTCACGTCCAGCGAGGCGACCGCTTCGTCTGCTATGATGAGGCGGGGGTTGAGGGCGAGCGCCCGAGCAATACAGATGCGCTGGCGCTGACCGCCGGAGAAGGCATGCGGGTAACGTTCGAGATGCTCCGCCGGCAGGTCCACTTTGGCCAACAATTCGGCGGAGCGCTCACGTAGCTTCGCACTTGAGCCAGCGCGGTGGACCCGCATCGGATCCATCAGTGCCTGTGCTATTGTCATGCGCGGATTGAGCGACGAGAAGGGGTCCTGAAAGACCATCTGCACTTCGCGCCGGAAGCGTGCAAGGGTTTGACGCGGTGCCCCGATCATCTCGTTGCCATCGTATCGGATGGAACCGGATTGCGGCTTGTCCAACTGCATGATGCTGCGCGCGACCGTTGATTTGCCACAACCGGATTCGCCAACCAAAGCCAGCGTCTCGCCTGCAAAGATATCGAACGAGACGCTCTCGACGGCGTGCACACGCCCTGTAACGTGACCGAGCACGCCACCTTTGAGTTCGAAACGTGTGACCAGGTCACGTATCGCGACCAGTGGATTTCTGTCGCTTGCATGCAAACTCGCGGTCATTCGGCGGCCTCCCTCAGTGCCACTTCAGCGTCGTACACGACCAGCGGGAATTTCTCGGGTGCATCCTTGTCGGCCATGCTGCCGAGCTGCGGCACGGCCGAGATAAGGGCGCGCGTGTAACGGTGCTGGGGAGCGGCGAAGATCTGGTTGACCAAGCCTGTCTCGACGATTTCGCCCTTCAGCATGACACAGACCCGGTCGGCGATCTCTGCAACAACGCCCATGTCATGGGTAATGAACAGGACAGACATCCCGATCTCGCGTTGAAGGGCCCTTACCAGGTCGAGAATCTGTGCCTGGATCGTGACGTCGAGAGCGGTGGTCGGTTCGTCAAGGATCATCAGGGATGGTCGGCAGGCCAGTGCCATCGCAATCATGACACGCTGGCGCATGCCGCCGGAGAGTTGGTGCGCATATTGATCCAGCCTGCGGGCGGCGTCCGGAACACGCACGAGCTTCAGCACGTTCAGGGCAATTTCCCGCGCTTCCCGAGGTGACTTTCCTTGATGCCGGATCACGGCTTCAGCGATCTGATCGCCCACTGTGAAGACCGGATTGAGACTCGACATCGGATCCTGGAAGACGATGGAGAATTCGAAGCCGCGAAGTGCCTCCACACGCTTTTCCGAGAGCTTGGTCAGATCGGCTACGTTGCCGTCCTTCAGTCTCATCAAGATGCGCCCGGCCGTAATCTTGGCGCCGTCATACTCGGTAAGGCGCATCACGGTCATCGCGGTAACTGACTTGCCAGAGCCTGACTCCCCGACCAGTGCCAAGGTCTCCCCGCGTTTGATTTGAAACGACACGCCACGCACCGCGCGCACAGGCCGGGTAGCTTGAAGGGCGAAGCTAACCTCCAGATTCTCGACCGAGAGAATTACATCGTCAGGAAGCATAACGGCACCGGCAGACGTCGTCGTCAAAGGAAGCTCCCGATAAAGCGGTAGGATCACATTTTAAGACATCGAACGCAGCATGCCAGCAAGCTGTCAATAGTCCTGCGCCTCTAAGACTCGCACCGACATGCTTTGGCAGAAGCCATATCCTTGGTTCATTCTCCGGTAGCGGGAAGCCAGAGGTTGGAAAAGACTGGAATTCACGCGGCCGGGGTTAGGGTCATGCAAATTTTGCATCGCCTTATCGCTTTTCGCATAGTCGGATCGCTGGAATTGTAGGGTGTTGGTTTTACATTCCTTCAACGCAGGGTCAGAGTGGAATCGACTATAGTTCGCCCTCTATGCAATTCGGCTTTCTCGCAAAGATACTTCCAGAATACTTCTCCATCACGGTTGCGTATGCCCACCCGCCGGAAGATCCTGATTTCTATCTCCAGCGACATCTGCTGCCCGCCAATCTGGATGAGTTCACCCTGAACAATCGATTTCTGAACGCATATCTGGGGTAGCCAGGCCACGCCGCGTCCAGCGACTGCCATCTGCTTGAGTCCTTCTGCAAGAGAGGATTGGTAGACTGTGCTGAGAGTGAGGGGCTTTCGCCAACGCGATTGAATGAGCGAGATCAGCTTGCCGAGATAGCCGTCGCTCCACGAAAAAGAGAGGTAGGGAATCTTGGTGCCTTCGGGCACGTCTATGTCGAAGAGTGGTTTTCCCGTCGGGTCGGTTCCTGACACCAGAATCAATCGATCCTTGCCGATCTGCAGGGATTCGAACGGACCTGCCTCCAGAACTGGAGGGCCATCAGGGTGATCATAGATGATCGCGAAGTCGCATTTACCCGAGGACAGATGCTCCACGCACTCCAGAAAATCGGCCGTATGCATGCTGCTGCGCACCGGCGCGTTGGGCATGTCGGAGTTGCTGATCCAGTTAGGAAAAAAATATATCGCCAAGGTGTGTAGTGCGGCAAAAGTGAGAAGTTGCGAGCTTGCGCCGGCGACATTGCGGCAGTCAGTCCGCAACCGATACATGTCGCGCACCATTTCCTGGCAGCGCGGCACGAACATGTTTCCCGCACTTGTGAGATGAACGGGGTAGGTGCTGCGGTCGATAAGATCAGCACCGATCCATGTTTCGAGCGATTTGATACGGCGGCTGAAAGCCGGTTGCGAGATATTCCGAGCCGCCGCGGCAGTGGAGAAGTTCCGCGTTGCGACGATTTCCAGGAAGTCCTCGAGCCATGCCAGCTCCATCACGACCTCATGTGTTCTTTGCATAACCGATCCTATCTACGCATTGGACAGCGATGCAAGTGTGCTCCTAGCTTTCTCTGCAACGACAAGAAGACTTCCGCGTCCACTTCAGGGGAACATCTCCATGAAACGTGCTTTGGCATTAGCTCTGTACCTGGGCCTTGGCGTGGCGGTTGCGCCCGCCCTGGCCGAAACCAAGAACCCCGGAACTTTCGTCTTTCTCTGGACCGACGACGTCCAGTCGTTCGACCCTGCCTACATCGCAAACACGCCGAGTTCCTATGGGGTGTTGAACGTCTACAGCCGGCTGCTCAACTACAACGGCTCCCAGATTTCAGAGTTCGTGCCGGCGCTTTCCGCCGAGGTGCCGAGCTTGGAAAACGGTCTCATCAAGCAGGGTGAGGACGGCTCCATCAGCTACACCTTTCCGATCCGCAAGGGAGTTCACGCGCATAAGGTCGGGGTCAAGGGAGACGACGGCAAGGTCACCTGGCAATATTATGACGGGCTGACCGACGACCAGAAGGCCAAGATCGAGCCCGGCTATGGCGAGATTACGCCGGAGGATGTGCGTTATTCGCTGCTGCGTGCCATTCTCATGGGGCAGTCGTGGATGTCCAACGCGATCACGGAAGTGATAACTGCCGGCAAATACCCGGATGTCGCCAAGTGGGTAGAGACGGAAGGTAATGTCTCGAACATCAACGATGCGGGTCCCGAGGCACTTCGCAAGGTGTATGACCAGCTTGCCTCGCAGATTATCGTCGAGGGCGACAATGTCACCTTGAAGCTTCCAAAGTCGTTCCCCGCCACGCTTGGCGTCCTGGCCCTGCCGTTCGGCGCATCGATCGTCGACAAGGAATGGGTCGCCTCAGTCGGAGGATGGGACGGTGATGGCAACACATGGAAGAAGTACTATCGTCCAGATCTGGGCGACGATCCGCTCTTTGCGCAGGAGAACGGCACCGGCCCTTTCATGCTCGATGAATGGGATCGCACCGATCGCCGCATCACGCTGAAGCGTTTCGACAATTACTTCATGGGGGCTGCCTCGCTTGAACGCGTGGTGATGCGCACCGTGCCTGAATGGACCACGCGACGGCTGCAATTGCTGTCTGGTGATGCCGATTTTGTCACTGCGCCGGTCGAATTCCTGGACGAGCTCAGCAAGACCGAGGGTGTGAGGGTCATTGACGGCCTGCCGAAGGTTTTCAGCCGTGGGCTGTATTTTGCCTGGCCGCTGGATGACGCCGACAATCCAGCAATCGGCAGTGGCAGGCTGGATGGAAATGGCATTCCACCGGACTTCTTCGCGGATATCGACGTGCGCAAGGGCTTCAATTACTCGCAGAACTATGATGCATTGCTGAAGCAGGTTCTGCTCGGGAAAACGGTCCAGTCTCGCGGACCCACGGTGCGCGGCATCATGGGCTATCGTCCCGATTCGCCAATTTACACTTACGACCCGAAGAAGGCTGCGGAGCATTTCAAGAAAGCTTTTGGCGGCAAGTTGTGGGATACCGGCTTCACCTTCACTGCCTATGTGCAGGAAGGCACACCGCAGGGAACCGCCGCGTTGTCGGCACTCCAGCAAGGGCTGCAGCGCATCAATCCCAAATTCAAGATGAAGATCCAGTCGTTGCCCTGGGCGTCGATTTCGGACAAGCTGAATAACCGCGAAAAGCCTGCCTCGCCACTCACCTATATGGGCTGGGGCCCGGACTACTCCGACCCGGGTGGTCCGCTCGGTGCCGCGACCTACTACCTCTCTCCGACCGGGCTTGTCGGTGGCATGCTCGGCCAGGGCTACCGCGACCTGATGGCGGAGAAGTTCAAGCCGCTGCTGGATGAAGCCTGGGCTTCAAGCGATCCGGCAGTCCGTGAGCCGATCTACGCCAAGCTGCAGGAAATGTCCTACGACTACGCCACCACCCAGTTCCTCTGGGAGGATTTCGGCTACATTGTCACCCGCAGCAATATAGATGGCTATGTGCACAACATGATCCTCTACGGTGCCTGGGACTTCTATCCCGTCACCAAGGCGAATTGAGCCACGTCGAAAAGTGCCGGGCGGCGTCGCTGCCCGGCAGATTTCCTCCACTTCTCATACAGCGGGTCCCGATGTGCTGAATTACGCTTTGCGGCGGTTGCTGATGCTGCCCGTCGTTCTCTTCGCCTTGTCGCTGATGCTCTTCGCGCTGCAGATGTCGCTGTCGCCGACGCAGCGCCTGGCCGCCTACGCACCATCGCCCGATTTCCTCAAAGGCGGACAGGAGAGCATCCGCAGGATGATTGAGCAGTACGGGCTGAACGATCCCTTTCACGTCCAGTATGGCCGCTGGATCGGCAACATTCTCACCGGCAATCTGGGTTGGTCTGAAACCGCTCGCCAGCCTGTCGCTCATGCCCTAGCCTCGTTGCTGCCGGCGACGCTTGAGCTGGTGCTGCTGGCTTTCATCCCAGGCTTTCTGCTTGCCATCTACCTTGGCTCTCGCGCTGGCATCTATCTCAACCGCTGGCCGGATCACGTCATTCGCATCTTCACGATCCTGGGTTGGTCGTTTCCGGTCTATGTCTTCGGCCTATTGATGCTGCTGATTTTCTATTCGGCGCTCGATTGGTTCCCGCCGGGTCGTCTCAGTCAGTGGGCGCAGGCGGTTGTGACGTCACCGGGTTTCACCCGATACACCGGCGCAAATACCGTGGATGCGCTGCTCAACGGGAATCTCGCAATCTTCGGGGATGCGCTCCGTCACCTCGCTGCCCCGGTTATTACGCTCACCTATGTCAACCTCGCTAGCATGACGCGCGTGATGCGAACCTCCATGCTGGAGACGCTGCGCCAGGATTATGTCCGTACTGCACGAGCCAAAGGCATGCCCCGGCGTGTGGTGGAACTGCGGCATGCGCGCCGCAATGCCCTTCTTCCCGTTACGACGATTGCCGGCATGGAACTGGCCACCATGATGGGGGGCGTCGTCATCACCGAAACCATTTTCGACTATGCGGGTCTTGGCCAGTTCGCCGCGAAGTCCGCCGCCAACCTGGATTTTCCTGCTGTGCTCGGCTTCGGCCTCTATTTCGCGATCGTGCTCGTCCTGATGAATCTCATCGTCGATATGATCTATCCGCTGCTTGATCCGAGGGTGAAGACGCGATGAAAGTGCTTCGCTATCTGCTGCGCAACCCAATGTCGCTGATCGGCGTCCTCATCCTGGTGGCCTTCGTGATGGTGGCGATATTCGCGCCGGTTCTGGCCCCGCCGGAGGAATTCCAGATGTCCGTTTACGACACGCCGCGCGCGGGCTTTCTCGCCACCCCGCAGCCACCTTCGGCCGATGCCATCTTCGGAACGACCGAAGGCCAATATGATATCTATTACGCTGTCATCTGGGGCACACGTACCGCATTCAAGATCGGACTCGGGGTCGTTGCGATCTCGGTACTTGTCGGCACGATCATAGGTTCGATCGCCGCCTTCTATGGCGGCGTGGTGGACGAGGTGCTGATGCGCATCGTCGACGTCTTCATGGCCGTACCGTTCCTAATCGCAGCGATGGTGCTGACAGCACTGCTCGGCAAGGGCATAGGCCCGATCACCATCGCGCTGACCACCTTTGGGTGGATGGGCTATGCGCGTGTTGTGCGCAGCGAGATCCTGAGAATTCGTGAGATGGACTATGTACATGCGGCGAGGAGTTATGGCGCGGGCGACCTCCGGTTGATCGTGCTTCACATCCTGCCCAATGCCTTCTTTCCCGTTCTCGTGCTTGCCACCATGGCCACCGGCTCGATGGTGCTTTCGGCCTCGGCGCTCAGCTTCCTCGGCGTGGGAACCGAGGAAGGCTATGCCGATTGGGGGCAATTCATCGCCTACTCGCGCAACTGGATCGTCGGTCAGCCCGGAAATCCGTTTCAGTACTGGTATACGCTCGCCTTTCCGGGGGCGGCGATTTTCCTGTTCGTGTTGTCGTGGAATCTTGTCGGCGATACTCTGCGCGACATCCTCGACCCTCGCCACACACGCTGAAATCCTGGGAGGATTATTGTTGTGCCTTCGCTCTCACATGAAGCCGTTGAACTCTTCGAAGACCTCATCCGCCATGAGGTGGAAGATAAGGCTATTCCCTCCATTTCCTATGCGCTCGTGGACAGGGATGGGCTTCTGGCCCAGGGACATATTCAGCGCCATGACGGCCACTTCAACCTGAAGGCGGACACCTGCTTCCGCATCGGCTCTATTACGAAGACATTCACCTCCGTTGCGATCATGCAACTGGTAGAAAAGGGGTTGATTGATCTCGACGTGGATGTTTCCGAGTATCTGCCCGGTTTCCAGCCGCTCAATCCGTTCGCGGGGCGTGAAAGCGGGCCTTATGGCTCGCATATCAGTCTGCGCAAGCTGATGAGTCACACAGCCGGCATCGTGCGCGAGCCCAAGAGCGGACATTATCTGGATGCGCATCGGCCGCCTCTGGCCGATACCGTTGCCGAACTGGCCACATCCACGCTCAAGCAGGACCCCAGCGCGGGCGTCATGCACTATTCCAATGCGGGCATTGCCGTGGTCGGCATGGTGATCGAAAGGGTGACGCGGAAGAGCTACGCGGATTACATCACCGAAAACATCCTGAAACCGCTTGGCATGAATGACACGTCTTCCGGCATGGCGCCCGGCATCCGCGAGCGGCTGGCGCCGGCGGAGATGTGGACGCTGGACGGCGATAGCCCGGCGCCGGTTTTCAGCCTCGGTGGTTCCCCCGCAGGCAACATCTTCTCCACCACGGGAGACATGGCAAATTATGCGCAGTGTCTGCTGAGGGGCGGGTTTGTGCCGGACGGCAATGCCATAATCAGTCCCGCATCTTTGCGCGAGATGTGGACCCCGATTGGCAAGCGGCCGGCCGGTCATGACAAGGCACTGAACGGTTATGGCCTTTGCTTCGGCGTAGGAGACATGGATGGCTGGACATCTGTCGGGCACGGCGGGGCGGTTTATGGCTATGCGTCGCAGATGATGCTGCTGCCACGGGCGGGGGTTGGTGTTCTCGTCTTTGCTACGCTGGATTTTGCCAATCAGATCGCCTCCCGTCTTGCCGGGGATGGCCTGCGCATTGCCCTCGCGGAGCGAGGCATGGGCAAGCTGCCGCAGCGAACTCGGACGCCGCCGCCCATTACCAGGGATCAACTCGCAATCTTTCCCGGACTCTATCAGCATGAGGCAAATGGCGAGGTCGTGGAGGTCAAGGAGAAGGCTGGAAAGCTCTACCTCATGGGCGAGGGCGTGCCCCTGCAAATCCGTCCCGTATCCGGCGCCGATTTCGTTATCGATGGGCGCATCTACGGTCGCGGAGCGGATTATCCGCACATGAACGTTTCCTTCCCGACTTCCGACAAACTCATCTGGAAGGGGGAGAATTGGACGCGTGTCGATGCCTTGCCGATCGAGAGGATTCCGCCCGAGATAACACCGCATCTCGGTGAATATGGACCTGATTTCAATATTACCTACCTGACCTACAGCCACGGCCAGCTGAAATGTCTGATCGAGTATTTCTGCACGCACACATGCGAGCCCGTGGACGCTCGTCGTTTCCGCATGCATGGCCTGCTTTATGAAGAGGAAATCCTTGAGTTGGACGCGGTCGACGAAAACGGTCGTCGCGGCATTCGGGTCGGGCCGATGTTCCTCGAGCGACGGCGGGCAGAAGCGGCTGTCTGAAGAAAGAGAAAACCGATCATGGTTTCGTCAGTCTTGATGGAAACGCCGCTCGGTGCGCGCATGCGGATCAACGGCCGCGAAGTCGACTACTTCTGTGGCACCAGCTATTTCTGCCTGCATGGCCACCCGGAAGTGATTGAGGCGGCATGCTCCGCTACGCGCCAGTTCGGCCTCGGTCCGGGTACACTGGCACGAATGCAGGTCTACTCCGATCTGCAGGAGCGGCTTTGCGAATGGTTCGGGACCGAGCAGGTCGTGACCATGGTCTCAGGTTATTCCAGTCCGATGGCGATGCTGCAGGGGCTACGCGACGACTTGGATCTGATCTTTATTGATGAGGCAACTCACTACAGCGCGCGCGACGCGGTTCCTATGCTCGGAAAGCCGGTACGCCGCTTTCGCCACCTCAATGCCAACAGCCTCGCGGAAGAACTCTCGCGTCACATGGCGCCGCAACTGCGCGCGGCGGTGGTGACGGACGGAGTTTTTCCATCCAGCGGTGCTCTGGCGCCACTGGCGGACTACAGGAGGGCCATGGAACCTTATCAGGGTTCCATACTATGCGTGGATGATTCTCACGGGGTCGGTGTCCTGGGCAGCAGCGGGCGTGGCTCACTACAGCATGCGAGCATCGAGGCTGAGGGGAATTTCCTTGCAGGAACCCTTAGCAAGGCGTTTGGCTCCTTTGGAGGCATCATCCCCGTAAATGCATCGCTTGCCGAACGGATCAGGAGCAACGCCATGATCCTGCGGGGTGCATCACTGCCTCCACCAGGAGCAGCCGCCGCCGCGATCGCTGCCATGCGGTTGCTGAAGACGATGCCACAGATGCGTATGGACCTCGAACGTAATGTGAAACATATGCGCGGCGGTCTCCGCAACTTGGGTTTCGAGATAGATGATACGCCGGTTCCTATCGTCTGCGTTCGTGGAGACATGGACCTCGAACGAATTCGGGCAGGGCTCGACAAACGCGACATTGTCGTAAAGGTCACACCCGCTTCCGGTTACTCGGATGCGCCCGATGTGCCGACGATGCGGTTGGCCGTATTTTCGCAGCATACGCCGCAGCAGATCGACAGGCTGCTGTCATCAATGGGCGAACTTCTATGAGATCGGGAAAGGCAAGGCTATGAAGGTATTCATCAGCGCCGATATTGAAGGCACGGCAGGTATCACCAACTGGGACGAAGCGAGGAAGGGAAATCCAGACTATACCGAATTTCGGGAATACATGACCGACGAACTGGTTGCTGCTTGCGAGGGGGCGAAGGCCGCAGGCGCTACCGAGGTTGTCGTCAAGGATGCCCACTCGAGCGCCCGTAACCTAATCCTCTCCAAGCTGCCGCATTATGTGCGGATCGTGCGCGGCTGGAGCGGGCATCCGGACGCAATGATGTTCGGCATTGATGGGAGCTTCGATGCGGCTCTCTATACCGGCTACCATAACAAGGCGGGTACTGACACCAATCCGCTGGCCCATACGCTGACCGGAACCGTTTCCAGACTGCTGATCAACGGTGAAGTCGCGTCCGAGTACACGCTGAACGCGCACTGCGCGGCTCGCTATGGCGTACCGTCCGTGTTCCTCTCAGGCGACGCAGCTATGTGCGCGGAAGCGAAAGTACTGGTGCCGGAGATTGCTACAGTTGCCACCAGCGAAGGTTTCGGTCCGGCCACCTCGTCATTGTCCCCGCTGGCCGCGGTGAAGGCCATTCGTGAAGCCGTTGAGGCGGCCCTGTCACGTGATCTGTTAAAATGTTTGCCGAAGCTGGCCGACAATTTCGAGCTGGTCGTTGAATACACAAATCCGGTCGAAGCTTATCGGGGAAGCTGGTATCCTGGCATTGAACATCCAGCCCCACGCACGCTTCGCTTCAAGGCGGACAATTTCTTCGACATCCAGCGTGCGATAAGATTTGTGGTCTGACGGTTGCTCAGAACATATATCCTACGAACCGGGCTCCGTCGCCGGCGACTGGCAGCACCGAACCCGCAAGGGCTTCGCCGGCGCAGTTCGGACTGCGACTGGTCCTGGAGCTTGTGACAGTAAATCGCGTAGTCGTCCGAGAACCCCGTTTTGATGCGCATCGCCTGCTTCCAGGCGACCACCCGCGGCGAGTTCGAGTAGTTCAAGGAGGTGAGCCGCGGCACGATCGGTGTTGACGGTCGTCAACCGCTTTGGGAGCTGACGCAATGGCGCAGGCTGTTGTCGACGCCGAAGCGAAGCTCGATTCCGCGCTGGTGGCAAAATTCTCCGCGTTCGACGGCGTCATGATGATGGACGAGGGCGGCAGTCATCCGCCGGTCGATGGGCGTGGCGGCAGCCACGGCGGCTAATCTCTCCCGTGCCCGGCAATCCAGAGTGCGATAAGCGTGCATAGCGCGCCGGAGAGCAGATATGCGCCGGCCGAGATCAAGCCGAAGCTGGAGGAAAGCAGCAGTGCCGCGAGCGGTGCAAAACCGGCGCCGAACATCCATGCCAGATCGGATGTAATGGCCGATCCCGTATAGCGATAGCGGCGTGAGAAGCTTGAAGCCACCACGCCCGAGGATTGCCCGAACGACAGCCCGAGCAGCACGAAGCCCAGCACCATGAAGGTGGCTTCGCCGGCCGCGCCGGCATCGAGGAGCTGCGGCGCGAAGCCGCTGAATGCCGCGATCGCGACGGCCGTGCCGACGAGCAGCGCGCGGCGTCCAACGCGGTCGGCGAGCGGCCCGGACGCGATGATGGCGGCTATGCCGAAAAGCGCGCTGACCGCCTCGATCACGAGGAAACGTTCGGGACCTTCATTGGTGAACAGGAATACCCAGGACAGCGGGAACACGGTTACCATGTGAAACAGCGCGAAGCTGGCCAGGGGAGCAAAGGCGCCGACGACCACGTTGCGGCCTTCGGCCCTGATCGTGTCTCTTATGCGCGTCGGCTGGAGGTCGCCGCTCTCGTAGAGGCCTGAGAATTCGGGGGTGACGACGATGCGCAGCCTGGCGAAGAGCGCCACCACATTGATGGCGAAAGCGACAAAGAAAGGATAGCGCCAGCCCCAGGCAAGGAAGTCGTCGGCCGACAGATTGACGACGAAGAAGGCGAACAGCGCGCTGGCCACGATCAGGCCGATCGGCGCGCCGAGTTGCGGTATCATCGCATAGATGCCGCGCCGGTTCTCCGGCGCGTTGAGCGCGAGCAGCGAGGGCAATCCATCCCACGTTCCGCCCAAGGCTATACCCTGCCCGATACGGGCGAGCGCGAGCAGCCAGATCGCGACCGCGCCGATATCCGCATGGGCCGGCAGGAAAGCGATGGCGACGGTCGAGGTGCCGAGCAAGAAGAGGGCGATCGTCAGCTTCGCTCCCCGGCCATAGGCGCGGTCGATCGCCATGAACAGAACCGTGCCGAAAGGACGTGAGACGAACGCAAGCGCGAAGATTGCAAAGGAATAGAGCGTTCCCACGAGCGGATCGAAAGCCGGAAACACGAGCTTGGGAAAGACGATGACCGAGGCGATCGCATAGACGAAGAAGTCGAAAAACTCCGACGTCCTGCCGATGATGACGCCGACTGCGATGTCGCCTGCGCTGACCTGCCCGTGGTGCGAGCCGATCAGCTCACCGCTTTCTTCGCCTGTCGTCGTCTGAGCCATTATACCTGCCGCCCCGAAGTGGAAGAGTGGGTCGTGGAACGGCGAACATCACCGTCCCTTTGTGCTTTTGTGCGTTGCACACGTTTTGCCGAAGACTGGCCAATCGAGGGATTGGACAAATTGTCCAATGTCACCGTGCGCTCGCCGCGGTTAGCCATCCGGGCCGATACCGCACTGCAAAATGCAGGACGGCGATGCAATCACCCACCGAGGGCAGCGCCTGATGAAACGCTTTGGAACCTTGCTACTCCTTCCCCTGGCGGGGCTGTTGAGCGGCTGCAATCTCGACGTGCTTGCGCCCGCGGGCGATGTCGCGGCCCAACAGCGCGACCTGCTCGTCGTCTCGACCGCGCTGATGCTCATCATCATCGTTCCGGTGATGGCGCTGACCGTCTTTTTCGCCTGGCGCTATCGGGCGTCGAACGCATCGGCGACCTACACGCCCGACTGGGATCACTCGACAAAGCTGGAGCTGGTCATCTGGGCAGCGCCGCTCCTGATCATCATCTGCCTGGGCGCCCTGACCTGGCTCGGCACGCATCTGCTCGATCCTTACCGGCGGATCGACAGGATCGAGCCAGGCAAGCCCATCACGCAGGATCACAGGCCGCTGACGGTCGAAGTCGTCGCGCTCGACTGGAAATGGCTGTTCATCTACCCGGAATATGGCATTGCGGCGGTCAACGAGCTGGCGGCACCGGTCGACCGGCCGATCGATTTCCGCATCACCTCGTCAGCCGTGATGAACTCTTTCTACATTCCCGCCCTCGCCGGGCAGATCTACGCAATGCCGGGCATGGAAACCAAGCTGCACGCGGTCATCAACGATCCGGGCACCTATAAGGGCTTCTCCGCCAACTACAGCGGCGCGGGCTTTTCGGGAATGCGCTTCGACTTTCACGGCCTCTCCGCCGAAGCCTTCGACCGATGGGTGGCAAAGGCCAAGGGCGGCACGGAAAGGCTCAGCCGCGAAAGCTATCTCGAACTGGAGCGGCCGAGCGAGAACGAGCCGGTTCGCCACTACGCTTCCGTCGATCCCGATCTCTATGACGCCGTGCTCAACATGTGCGTCGAACGCGGCAAGATGTGCATGAGCGAGATGATGGCGATCGACGCCAAGGGCGGGCTGGGTCTCGCCGGCGCGCGCGCCACGCTGCCGCTGGAATACGACAAGTTCGCGCGGCGCGGCGCGGTGTTCGGCGTCGATCCGTCCTACGTCGCCAGCATCTGCACGGCGGAGGAGGCGGCTGCCGCCTGGCGCGCGGCGCGCGGTGCCGAGAAGACGGATTGGATGCCGAAGGACCTTTCTCCGCTTCGCGGCGCGGGGCTGCTGCGGCCGGGCATGAGTCGGCAGCGCGCTGACGCCGGCAGCGGTGGCGGCCATTTGCCGCTGTTCGAATTGTGAAGGATGCACGATGCCTGACTCGCTGATCAAATTCATCTTCGGCCGGCTCAGCTGGGAATCGCTGCCCCTGCACGAGCCGATCGTGGTCGGCACCTTCATCGCCGTCGCGCTGGGCGGAGCCGTGCTTGTCGGCGCGCTGACCTATTACCGGCTGTGGGGCTATCTGTGGCGGGAGTGGTTCACCAGCGTCGACCACAAGAAGATCGGCATCATGTACATGGTGCTGGGCCTCGTCATGCTGCTGCGCGGCTTTTCCGACGCCATCATGATGCGCCTGCAACAGGCCATCGCCTTCAACGGCTCCGAGGGCTATCTGAACGCCCATCACTACGACCAGATCTTCACGGCGCACGGCGTGATCATGATCTTCTTCGTGGCGATGCCGTTCGTGACCGGCCTCATGAACTACGTGGTGCCGCTGCAGATCGGTGCGCGCGACGTGTCGTTCCCGTTCCTCAACAATTTCAGCTTCTGGATGACGGTGGGCGGCGCCATCCTCGTCATGATGTCCCTGTTCGTCGGCGAGTTCGCGCGCACGGGCTGGCTCGCCTATCCGCCGCTTTCCAATATCGGCTACAGTCCCGACGTCGGCGTGGATTACTACATATGGGCGCTGCAGGTCGCCGGCGTCGGCACCACGCTGTCGGGCATCAACCTGATCTGCACCATCGTCAAGATGCGCGCGCCGGGTATGACGATGATGCGCATGCCGGTCTTCACCTGGACGTCGCTGTGCACCAACGTGCTGATCGTCGCATCCTTCCCGGTGCTGACGGCGGTGCTGTCGATGCTCGCGCTGGACCGCTATGTCGGCACCAACTTCTTCACCAACGACTTCGGCGGCAACCCGATGATGTATGTGAACCTCATCTGGATATGGGGTCACCCGGAGGTCTACATCCTCATCTTGCCGCTGTTCGGCGTCTTTTCCGAGGTCACCTCGACCTTCTCCTGCAAGCGCCTGTTCGGCTACACGTCCATGGTCTACGCCACGGTGGTCATCACCATCCTGTCGTATCTGGTCTGGTTGCATCACTTCTTCACGATGGGCTCGGGCGCCAGCGTCAACTCCTTCTTCGGCATCACGACGATGATCATCTCGATCCCGACGGGGGCAAAGATCTTCAACTGGCTGTTCACCATGTATCGCGGCCGCATTCGCTTCGAACTGCCGATGATGTGGACGGTCGCCTTCATGCTGACCTTCGTCGTCGGCGGTATGACGGGCGTGCTGCTCGCGGTGCCGCCGGCGGATTTCGTGCTGCACAACAGCCTGTTCCTGATCGCGCACTTCCACAACGTCATCATCGGCGGCGTGCTGTTCGGCCTGTTTGCCGGCATCGTCTACTGGTGGCCCAAGGCGTTCGGATTCAAGCTGGACCCGTTCTGGGGCAAGGTCTCGTTCTGGTGCTGGGTGGTCGGCTTCTGGTTCGCCTTCATGCCGCTCTACATCCTTGGCCTGATGGGCGTGACACGCCGCATGCGCGTCTTCGACGACCCGTCGCTGCAGATATGGTTCATCATTGCAGCGTTCGGCGCGGTGCTGATCGCCATCGGCATTGCTGCCTTCCTGATCCAGATCTACGTCTCCATCCGCAGGCGCGAGGAGCTGACCGATCCGACCGGCGATCCCTGGAACGGCAGGACGCTCGAATGGTCCACCTCCTCGCCGCCGCCGGCCTACAACTTCGCCTTCACACCGGTGGTGCGCGATAACGATGCCTGGTGGGACATGAAGCAGGCCGGCTACAAGCGTCCGCTTTCGGGGTTCAAGCCGATCCACATGCCGCGCAATACGGGCACGGGCGTCATTCTGGCAGCACTCAGCGTCGCGCTCGGTTTCGGCCTGATCTGGTACATGTGGTGGCTGGCGGCAGCGAGCTTCATCGGCATCATCGCGACCGCGATCGGCCACACCTTCAACTATCACCGGGACTTCCACATCCCCGCATCGGAGGTCACGCAAACGGAAGAGGCCAGAACACGGCTTCTTGCCATGCAGGGCTGAACGGTCATGACAACAATGCTCATGTCACAAACGGCAAAGACGGCCGGCGCTGAACCGGTTTTTCATCTGGAGAACGAGCACGAGCATGCCGAAGGCGGCAGCACCATGCTCGGCTTCTGGATCTACCTGATGAGCGACTGCCTGATTTTCGCGATGCTGTTCGCGGCCTATGGCGTGCTCGGCGGCAACTACGCGGCCGGCCCCGCGCCGAAGGACCTGTTCGACCTGCCGCTGGTGGCGGTCAACACGTCCATGCTTCTGCTGTCCTCGATCACCTACGGCTTCGCCATGCTGACCATGGAGAAGGGCCGCGTGGCGGCGACGCAGGCGTGGCTCGCCGTGACCGGCCTGTTCGGGCTCGCCTTCATTGGCATCGAACTCTACGAGTTCGCGCACATGATCCATGAAGGCGCCACGCCGCAGCGCAGCGCCTTCCTTTCGGCCTTCTTCACGCTGGTCGGCACGCACGGCCTGCATGTCACCTTCGGCATCATCTGGCTGGTCACGCTGATGGTTCAGGTGTGGACGAGCGGCCTCATCGCTGCCAACCGCCGCCGGCTGATGTGCCTCAGCATGTTCTGGCACTTTCTGGACGTCATCTGGATCGGCGTCTTCACCTTCGTCTACCTCATGGGAATGTTGCGATGAACGCTGAGGAACACGCCAGCCACGACATCCACGCACATGGCGATGCCGGCGCCCATGGTTCGCTGAAGAGCTACCTAATCGGCTTCGCCCTGTCCGTCGTGCTGACCGCAATTCCGTTCTGGCTGGTCATGACCGGCGCCATCGACAACAAGCAGGCCACGGCCATTGTCGTCATGGCTTTCGCGGCAGTGCAGATCGTCGTCCACATGGTCTTCTTCCTGCACATGAACACTGCCTCCGAGGGAGGATGGTCGATCCTGGCGCTGATCTTCACCGTGGTCCTTGTCGTCATCGTCCTCACCGGGTCGCTGTGGGTGATGTATCATCTCAACGTCAACATGATGCCCGTTCCTCATGATATGAGACAGATGCCGTGAGCCCGGCGGCGGGCGCGGGGAGGACCAAGGTCGAAGCTGAAGCATTGTTGGGAGACGCGGCAAACGCGTCTGCCCGAAGCGCCGGGAAGCGTTCTGTTGCAGCGCGGCTTCTTCTCGTTGTGCTTGCGCTTTGCGGCGTCGCCGCTTTCACCGGCCTGGGCATATGGCAACTGGAGCGGCGGGTCTGGAAGCTGGACCTGATCGCGCGGGTGGACGAGCGCATCCATGCGCCGGCCGCCGACGCGCCCGGCCGTGCCGACTGGCCGGCGATCAACGCGGCAGACTACGAGTATCGTCATGTGCGCCTCACCGGCCGCTTCCTCGACCAGCCCGGCACCCTGGTGCGGGCGGTGACCGATCTCGGCAGCGGCTATTGGGTCCTCGCGCCCATGCGGACGGATGACGGGTTCATCGTCCTTGTCAACCGCGGCTTCATCCCGCCGGAACGCAAGGCGGAGTTCGAGCGACCGGAGGGCGGGTCCAGATCGGCGACCGTCATTACCGGCCTGCTGCGCATGAGCGAGCCGGGCGGCGGCTTCCTGCGCAAGAACGATCCCGCCGGCGACCGCTGGTATTCCCGCGACGTCGCCGCGATCGCGGCCACGCGTGGCCTGGCGGACGTGGCGCCCTATTTCGTCGATGCCGAGGCCTCGGGACCGGACAGCTGGCCGCGCGGCGGGCTGACCGTGGTGCAATTCCGAAACAGTCATCTCGTCTATGCATTGACCTGGTTCTGCCTCGCGGTGATGCTTATCATCGCCCTGACGGTTCCGGCCTTGAGGAACCGCCCGGGCAGCGGGCAGAGTGGATGATGGATCCGATATCGCAGCTTCGAGGTGAGACGTCCGCTCCGGGTGTACGGCCCGCGATCGGCGCGTCGGAAGGCGTATCGAACCCGGACAGGACGAACAGGAAGAACCTGCTCCTGCTCATCCACCTGCGATGGCTCGCCGTGGCGGGGCAGGTGCTCACCATTCTGGTCACGGAATTCTGGTTCGATATCCAGCTGCCGCTCGCACTGATGGGTGGCGTGGTGATTTTCCTCGTCGGGCTGAACATTTTCAGCCTTTTCGTGCTGCGCGGCCGTGCTCCCGTCACCAACAATCAGCTGTTCGTTGCCCTCATTTTCGATATGGCGGCGCTGACGATCCAGCTCTACCTGAGCGGCGGGGCATCGAATCCGTTCGTGTCGCTTTATCTCCTGCAGATCACGCTCGGAGCCGCGCTCCTGACGCCCTGGTCCACCTGGATCCTGGTATTGGCGGCCTCGGCCTGCTTCGTGTTCCTGACCTTCTATTTCCAACCGATCGCGGTGCCGCATCATGACGGCAGTGATCTGTTCGCCCTGCACATTCGCGGCATGTTCATATGCTTCGTGCTGGCGGCGGGGCTGATCGTGATTTTCATGACCCGCATCAACCGGAACCTGCGCGAGCGCGATGCCTATCTGGCAGATCTGCGCCAGCGGTCCGCCGAGGAGGATCACATCGTACGCATGGGCCTGCTGGCCTCCGGCGCGGCGCATGAACTCGGCACGCCGCTCGCGACCATCTCCGTCATCCTTTCCGACTGGCGTCATATGCGCGCATTCAGGCGCAACCGCGAGATGGCTGAGGATGTGGCCGAGATGCAGGTGCAGATCGACCGCTGCAAGCATATCGTGTCGGGAATCCTGATGTCGTCGGGCCAGGCGAGAGGCGAGGGAACCATTCGCACGACCATGCGCGATTTCCTCGATGATCTTGTCGAGGAATGGCGCGCCAGCCGCCAGCCGCTCAGCCTGGATTATGGTAACGGTTTCAATCCCGACGAGCAGATCGTCTCCGATGCGGCGCTCAAGCAGGTCATCTTCAACGTCCTCGACAACGCCCAGGAAGCGTCGCCGGACTGGGTTGGCGTCACCGCCGAGCGGCAGGACGAGAAGCTGGTGTTTTCCGTCCGCGACCGCGGACCGGGCTTCGACAAGGATATTTTGGCGGCGCTCGGCCAACCCTATATGTCGAGCAAGGGGCGGCCGGGTGGCGGCCTCGGTCTCTTCCTGGTCGTGAATGTGTTGCGCAAACTCGGAGGAGACATTTCTGCGCGCAACATGGCCAGGGGTGCCTGCGTAACCCTCTCACTGCCTCTGGCAGTGCTGACGAATGGAGAGGATCATGACGCCTGATCGATCCTTGGTTATCGTCGAGGACGATGCCACTTTCGCAAGGACGCTGAAGCGCTCGTTCGAAAAGCGTGGCTACGATGTCGTGATCTGCCACGACAGGGAGGCGTTGCGCATCGCGCTGGAAACCGCTGTTCCGGCATACGCAGTCGTCGATCTCAAGCTTGGCGCCGGCTCTGGGCTGGAATGCGTGAAGCTGCTGAGCGCCCGAGATGCCTCTATGCGGATCGTCGTCCTGACGGGTTTCGCCAGCATCGCGACGGCGGTCGAGGCAATCAAGCTCGGTGCGTGCCACTACCTGGCGAAGCCGGCGAACACGGAAGACATCGAAGCCGCCTTCGGCCGAAAGGAAGGCGATGTCTCGGTGCCGCTTACCGCTCGCCCCACTTCAATCAAGAATCTCGAATGGGAACGCATCCACGAGACGCTGGTCGAAACAGGCTTCAACATTTCCGAAACGGCACGTCGGCTTGGCATGCATCGCCGCACGCTGGCGAGAAAGCTGGAGAAGCGGCCGGTGAAATGACACCATCGGGGCCGTGCTTTCCCTTCAATCCATTCGGGCACAAGCCCCATGCCTAATCGCATCCTGTTGCCCGGAGCATGTCACGCGGCCAGCGCGTGTTCGAAGAACTGGAGGAACAGTTCCCGCTCCGTGGTGATGTCGAGCTTCTCGTAGATGCGGCGGCGGTGGTTCTTGGCCGTGCCCACGGTGATGCCGAGGCGCTGGGCGATGGTCGCGGTCGGATGGCCGGCCAGCACCAGCGACACCAGCTCGCGTTCGCGCGCGCTCAGCTCCGGCCACAGGCCGGCCGGCAGGCACGGCTCGCGCCGCGGCGAGGCGCCGGGCAGAACCGGCGCCGGGGTGCGGGAGAATTCCGCGTCGCGGGTGCGCAGGTCCTGCGCGTGGAGCGCGGCGAATACCGGCAGGCGCTCGTTGAGCACGGCGATCTCGCCGGAGCGGAAAGGCCGGCTGGTGCGATCGAGGAAGATGCCGAGGCACCAGTCGCCGCCGTCGGCCAGCAGGATGCCGACCTCGTCGCAGATCTGTGACTTGGCCAGGAACTCGGCGATGTACTGGCCGCGCTTGACCTCGTCGCCGGCTAGCGCCCGCAGCGGCACGATGCCTAGCCGCCGCTCGCGCCGCCATGAGGCGTAGAACGGATCGTAGACGTAGTAGCTTTCCAGATAGCGCCGCACCATCTCGTCGGAAAAGCGCCGGTGCTTGACGAATTCCGGCATCTTCGTCGCCGAGTAGCGGGTGACGGTGATCAGATCGTGATCGATGTCGGCGCCGATCAGATCGATCAGGCGGTCGACATGCTCGTCACAGCCGTTGGCCGCGATGGCGCGCGCAAGTGTCTGCCACAATCTCCCGGTCCCCATGTCTCATACTCGGCGTTTCATCCCGAGGCGTCATTGTGCCTTTAGGCATATGGCGCGCCGCCCGCCGCTGCCGCTAGCCTCGGTCACAATCAAGCCAAGGACATGGAAGGCGACCGTGACCGAACTCAGCACAACCCAGCCCATCGTTATCGGCATCGATGCCGGCGGCACCATGACCGACACCATTCTTGTGGATCGCGACGGTCACTTCAAGATCGGCAAGTCCGCAACCACCCCACATAATGAATCGGAGGGCTTTCTGGCCTCGGCCGAAGATGCTGCGGATGCGTGGGGCATTTCGCTGGAGGACCTGTTCGGCGGCGTCAACGTCGTGCTCTACTCCGGCACCGGCATGCTCAACACGCTGCTGTCGCGCACCGGGCGCAAGCTCGGCCTGATCACCAGCAAGGGGCTGGAAGACATGATCCTGATGGGGCGCGGGCTTCAGGCCTGGGCCGACTACTCTTATGCAGACAGGCTGCACGCGGTTACGCACGCTCACCCCGACCCGCTCGTTCCACGTCGGCGTACCCATGGCGTTACCGAACGCATCGACCAGTTCGGAGATATCGTTCTGCCGCTTTACGAGCATGAAGTTCACGCAGCGGCGCGGAAGCTGATTGCCGACAAGGTCGACGCCATCTGCATCATGACCATCTTCTCCCACGTCAATCCGGTGCACGAGAAGCGCATTGCCGAAATCTGCCGCGAGGAGATCGACAAGGCCGGGGCCGACATCACTGTCTACACCTCGCACGAGGTGCGCCCGGTGATCCGCGAGCAGTCGCGGCTGAACTCGGTGCTGATCGAGGCCTATGCCACCTCGCGCGGCCGCAAGCAGCTCAAGGGCATCGAGGACATCTCCAGGAAATACGGCTTCCGCTACGGCGTGCAGACGCTTTTGTCCTTCGGCGGCCTGACCTCCATCAACCATCCGCGCCTGCACGAGACCATGATCTCGGGGCCTATCGGCGGCATTCTGGGCGCGGCCTATGTTGGCAAGCTGATCGGCAACGATTCGCTGATCTGCTCGGACATGGGCGGCACCTCCTTCGACATGGGCGTCATCACCCGCGGCCAGACGCGCATCGAAAACGAACCGCTGATGGATCGTTTCAAGCTCAATGTGCCGACGCTGCACCTCGACACGATCGGCGCGGGCGCGGGCATGATCCTGAAGGTCGATCCGCTGACCCGAAAAGTGTCGCTCGGACCGGAAAGCGCCGGTTCCGATCCCGGACCGATTTGCTTCGACAGGGGCGGCACCGAGCCGACCATCGCCGATTGCGATGCCATCCTGGGCCGGCTCAACCCCGATTATTTCCTCGGCGGCAAGGTCAAGCTGCAGGTCGAGAAGGCGCGCCAGGCGTTCAAGGCGAAATGCGCCGATATTCTGGGCGTCGGCGTGGAGGAGGCGGCCGAAGGCATGATCGAAATGCTGGAGACCGATGCCAACAATGCGCTGCGCCGGGTGATCTCCGGCCAGGGTATCCATCCCTCCGAATTCACGCTGCTCTCCTATGGCGGCTCCGGCCCGCTGCACCTGGCCGGTTGCGCGCGCGGCATCGCCTTCAAGGACATCATCACCTTCCAGTTCGCGGCGGCGTTTTCGGCTTTCGGCTGCACCACGGCCGATTTCATGCGCCGGCATTCGGTGTCGACACAGCTCGACATCGGGGCGCGCGCCGGCGACGAGGAGCTGAAGGATTTCGGGGCCCGTATCACCGCGGTGTGGGAAGACCTCACCCGCGCGGCGGTGGCCGAGATGGAGACCGACGGCCATCCCCGCGACAGGATCAGGACGGTGCCGTTCCTGATGATGCGCTACACCGGGCAGCTCGAGGACGTCGAGGTTTCGGCGCCGCTCTCCGAGGTTCGTTCTGCCGACGACATGCGCGCCGTCATCGCCGCCTTCGAGAGCGTCTACGCCAAGGTCAACCACCGCGTGTCGCGCTATGGCGAGGCGGGCTTCTCCATCACCGAGCTGGGACTGGTGGCCACGGCCGAGAAGGTCAAGCCGGTGCTAGTCAAGCGCCCGCTCGGCGCCTCCGATCCTTCCTGCGCCCACAAGGGCGTGCGCGAGGCCTATATCGGCGGACGCTGGCACAAGGCCAATCTCTACGAGATGGACCTGCTCCAGCCCGGCCACGAGGTGAACGGCCCGGCCATCATCGAGCACCCGGCGACCACGCTGGTGGTGCATCCGCAGGACCGCGTCTTCGTCGATGAGTGGACGCTGCTGCATTACGCGCATGGGTGAGGGAAAGCGGATGGAGAGTTTTCCCCGGACCCCCACCCCTTACCCCTCCCCACAAGGGGGAGGGGGAAATCCGGATGCCATTCCGCTCCATCGCCAAGGTTTGGCCGGCGCGGCAGAGCCGCAAGCTTCCCCTCCCCCTTGTGGGGAGGGGCCAGGGGTGGGGGTAACAGCCGCTTCACCCGAAACGAATTTCTATGCTTGAGAAGGCGAAACCCATGCTGAACCGACCGACCGCGCCGCTTCGTGAACGGCTGATCGAATCCGAACGGCTCATGGATGAGACCGGATGCTATGACGGCATCACCGAACTGACGCTGCGCAACCAGGATCCGCTCAAGTTCGAGACGCTGCACACCAAGCTGCGCGCCTATTGCGTCTCCGCCCGCGAGATGGCGCGGCGTATCTCCGCATCGCCCGGCGTGCGCGAGGTGGGCGAGATGGTGGTGGCGATCTATACGCCCGAGGGCGACGCGATCGCGCTCTCCAACGGCATCATGGTGCATGTCCACACCATGAGCCGCTTCATCAAGTGGATGATCCGCAACGGCTACGAGGACAATCCCGGCATCCGCGACGGCGACATCTTCGCCAACAACGACGCCTTCATCGGCACCGTGCAGGTGCCGGACGTGATGGACGTGATGCCGATCTACCATTCGGGCCGGCTGGTGGGCTGGGCCGGCGCCGTGTGCCACGAGCTGGAAGCGGGCGGCATCACCCCCGGCGGCGACGTGGCGCTGGCGCAGGAGCGCTTCACCGAAGGTCTGTTCGTCTGCGCCGAGAAGGTCGGCGAGAATGATGAGCTGCGCCGCGACTACGTTATCCGCTGCGAGCGCAACCTGCGCATGCCGATCTACTGGGTGCTGGACGAGAAGGCCAAGGTGGCCTCGTGCATCGACATGCGCGAGAGCGTCAAGGCGCTGATCGACGAGATCGGCCTCGACTACTGGATGCAGGTGTCCAAGGAATTCATCGAGGAGGGCCGCCGCGCCCAGCTCGCCCGCACCCGCCAGCTCACCGTGCCGGGCAAGTATCGCGGCCATACCTTCTACGGCCACGTCACCGCCGGCAAGCCGGGATACCAGCCGCTCGGCGATCCCGACTGGCTCTACAACATTCCCATCGAGATGGAGATTTCCACCGACGGCAAGATCACCATGGACTTCGAGGGCACCCAGCCCTGGGGCTACCATTCCATGAACTGCACCCCGGCCGGCATGGATGGCGGCATGTTCGTGACGCTGACCCAGCACATGAATTTCGAGGGGCTGGTCAATGACGGCGCCTGGATGGCGACCGAGCTGAAGCTGCCCGAAGGCACCTGGACCAATCCCGACAACGAGATGGTGGCTACGGCCACCTCCTGGGCGCTGCTGTTGCCCGCCTACGGCGTGTTCCAGCGGCTTTTGTCGCGTTCCTTCGTCGCTCGCGGCTTCGTTGAGGAGGCCTTCGTCGGCCAGGTCAATTCACCGATGATCGAGATGGGCGGCACCAGCCAGTACGGCACGCCCTTCGGCATGGCGCATTTCGAATGCGCGGCGGCGGGCTCCGGCGCGCTCGCCATCAAGGACGGGCTCGACACCGCCTATGTCGGCTGGAACCCCGAATCCGACATGGGCAATATCGAGATCTGGGAGCAGAACATGCCGATGGTCTATATCGGCCGCTCCATCGTGCCCAATTCCGGCGGCGCCGGCAAATATCGCGGCGGCTGCTCGTTCATCTCGACCTGGCTGGTCAACAAGACCGATCATCTCAGGCTCGTCACCTCCGAGCACTCCAGCCGCGTGTTCGACAATGGCGGCATGTGCGGCGGCTATCCGGCGCCGACCTGCCAGAAGCACCGGGCGGCGCGCGACACCAACATCTTCGAGCTGGCCGAAAAGGGCGCGCCGCTGGCCCATCACACCGGCACCAATCCGCATCGCTCGGAACTGGAACTGCGGCTGGAAGGCGAGCATGTGACGGTGGAGGGGCCATATATCACCGCCCCCCACAAGGCCGGCGACGTCTTCGCCCATTCCTACAATGGCGGCGGCGGCTATGGCGACGTGCTGGAGCGCGATCCGCTCAAGACGGCCTGGGACGTCGAGAACGGCTTCCTCACCAGGGAGGCGGCGGAAGGCGTGTTCGGCATCGTGCTCGACGAGGGCGACGACGGCTTCCCGGTCGCCGATCTGGAGGCCACCAAGCGCCACCGGGCCGAGATGCGGGCGCGGCGGCTGGCGCGGGCAAAGCCGGTGTCGGAATGGATCGCGGCCGAGCGCGAGCGCGTCAAGACGGCCGATTTCGCGCCCGAGGTGAAGAAAATGTATGCCAGCGCGATCCGGCTGTCGCCGCGCTTCGCCCGGGACTTTTCCGATTTCTGGAACGTCGACGCCAGGTCGACCTTCGGCGTGGAGTGAGAGAACATGACCTCATACAGCAAGGAAGTCATCGCCGACCTCGTTTCCGGCCAGCTCCCCTGGCCGCAGACGCGGCGCATCATGAGCGCCTACAAGGACGACGACCGCTTCTTCAAATATATCGCGGTGCTGCAGGACCGCGTCGCCTGGACGGACCCGATCCTGTTGCCGGTGTCCGACCATCTGTTCATCTGCCAGAGCGGCGACGAACGGGTGACGAAATGCGAATGCGGCCATTCCTTCGGCGACTATCGCCGGAACTGGAAGCTCAACGCCCACATATTGGTGCGCGACAGCGAGGAATCCCTGCGCGAAATCTATCCGAACAGCGATCTTCCCGATCCCGAATGGATGGAGCTCCGCGAGTTCATCTGCCCCGAGTGCGGCACGCTGCACGAGGTGGAGGCGGCCGCGCCCGGTTATCCGATCGTGCATGATTTCGAGCCGGACCTCGAAGGGTTCTATCGCGAATGGCTGGGCAAGCCGCTGGCGGAGGAGAAGAACGGGTGACATTCCTTTCAGGACGCGCTGCCGTCATCACCGGCGGGCTGACGGGGCAGGGGCTGGCGATCGCTCATGAACTGGCAAGGGCCGGCGCAAGCGTCGCCGTCGGTTCCTATGTCAGCGAGGCGGCGGGCCGGCAGGGCGACGCCGCCGCCTATCCCGACCCGGACGAGATCGTGGCCGTGCGTGACGCCCTGGAGGCGCATGGCGCGCGGGTCTTCGCCGGCCATCTCGACGTGCGCGATACCGGCGCGATCCGCCAGTTCCTGAGCGCCGCCGAGGCCGCTTGCGGCCCTGCCGACATTCTCGTCAACGCCGCAGGCACCACGGCCGAACAGCCGGTCTGCGGTCATTCCGACGAGCTGTGGCTGAAGATCCTCGATACCAATCTCAACGGCGCCTTTCGCATGGTGCGCGAGGTGCTGCCGGGCATGATCGGGCGCAGATGGGGACGTATCGTCAATATCGGTTCGACGGCGGCGAGCGTCGGTTGGAAGGACAACCCTGCCTATTGCGCCTCCAAGGCCGGCCTGTTCGGGCTGACGCGCTGCGTGGCGCTGGAGGGCGCGCCGCACGGGGTCACCTGCGTCATGGTCAGTCCCACCTGGGTCGAGACCGAGCTGATGCGGCGCAATGTCGAGCAGGTGGTGGCGCGCGAGGGCAGGGGCCGCAGCCTCGCCGAGGCCATGGCCGAGATCGCCGCGCAGAACCCGCAGCAACGCATCATACAACCGGCGGAGATCGCCGGGACGGTGGCCTTTTTGTGCAGCGAGGCGGCGAAGGGAATCACCGCAGAGAACATTCAGATAACCGGCGGGGCACTGTGGTAGGAAAAAAGCACGCGGACATCCGCGCAATGCTTTTCGACAGGGATGGAACGCTGGTTGACTTCAACCGGGCCTGGTTCCGGCTTTGCATGTCTCTCGCGGAACAAGCCGCCGTCACTCTGCGGGGTTACGCCATGAAGCCCCGGTAGCTTGAAGCCCAGATAACCAGAAAAAGGGAGGAAGGCATGATAAGATACCTCTCCATTGCGGTGGCCGCCGCAATGGCTCTGAGTTGCACCGAGACGCAGGCCCGTGAGCCTGAATCTTGCCAGAAGGTCCGCTTCTCCGATGTCGGCTGGACCGATATCACCGCTACCACCGCGACGGCGTCGCTGGTGCTGAAGGCACTGGGTTATCAGCCGGAGACCCAAATGCTGTCGATCCCGGTCACCTATTCCGCCATGAAGAGCAAGGATATCGACGTCTATCTCGGTGATTGGCAGCCAAGCATGGAGGCCGACCGCAAACCCTATCTTGACGACAAGTCCATCGAGGTGGTCGGCACCAATCTCACCGGCGCGAAATACACGTTTGCGGTCCCGAAATATGTCGCCGACGGCGGCGTCAGGAACTTCGCCGACTTGCAGAAGTTCGCCGACAAGTTCGGCAGGAAAATCTACGGCATTGAACCCGGCAACAACGGCAACCGTATGATCCAGGATATCATCGACAAGGGTGATTTCGGCCTGAAAGCGTGGGACCTGGTCGAATCCTCCGAACAGGGCATGTTGACCGAAGTCGAGCGGGCTGTCCGCAACGAGAGATGGATAGTCTTCCTGGGCTGGGCGCCACACCCGATGAACTCACGCTTCGAGATCGAGTATCTGGCCGGCGGGGATGACTATTTCGGACCCAACTATGGAGGCGCCGAGGTCCTGACAGATATCCGCGCCGGCTACGCGCAGGAATGTCCCAATGTCGCAAGGCTTGTCGGCAATCTTCGGTTCTCCGTGGAAATGGAAAACGAGATCATGGGGGCAATACTCGACAATGGCAAAGAACCGCCTGACGCCGCCCTCCAGTGGCTGCGCGCCAATCCACAGACCGTGGAACCCTGGCTGGATGGCGTTACGACTTTTGACGGCGGCGACGCCAAGACCGCGGTGGCGCAAAAGCTGCTGAGCAACTGAGGATGCGCCGCCTTCTTTCCGGCACGCGGGATGAACACAATGAGGAAGAAATCCAGCTTTGCGGTCCTGTCTTTCTGACCGAGCGTCTGCAGGACCACAAGCCAGAAGCCGGTTGACTGGATAGTTACCGTTCGGGAAGGGATTCCGCCGCACAGCGAAATCCCGCCTGTCGTTTTCAAAACCGGTTGACTGCGCTGAAGCTGCCGATATCCGTCGCTCGGCAGCCGAGCGATTTCATTGACGATAGCGCCAAATCCGTCATCCTCCATGCAAGCAAAACGGTCTTGTCGTAGCCGACTTCAACATGGACAACGCGATCGGCCCAAAGGTACGCTTTTCCAGAGTTACCGGTCCGCCCGCTAACCCGGATATGTAATACTACAGGCGCACTCAAGTGTCAGCTTCCGTGAGAACAATCGGAACCTGAAGCGCATGTCCGGTAGGTGTGGGGATCGATGATAGCGGTCCTTCGCGAATCATCGGGGAGACATGGCGACACATCGGCAGCCTCGTCCCAGCCATCCAACCCGCAGCAACTACTTCGCAAACGCCGGGTGCGCTTCCGTTGAAAACTGAAACGCCCTGGCACCGGAGCTCAAGCAGAACCGCTGCATTACTCAAAGCCTGGTAGCCGGCCTTCGAGCCGCCTGAAAGGTCGACGGCGCACCTAGCCCGACATCGTGAACATTGGATCAGCCTCCCGAAATATTCGTGGGAGGCATCCGATCGCGGCTCGGACAACCGCCATCTTCTCGCCGAGGCTCGGGCTTTGCAGAAATCTACGGTCTCGTTACTGCAAGCATCATGCCGCAGCCCGTCCGACGGGATGGAACGCTCGCCGAGGGCGTCGTTCAACCATATCGCGATATCAGGCTTGCCCGTGAAATTCTCGGGTCCAAAAAAAAATTCAACATCGATTCCAATGGGATACCACGAATTCGTGGCTACGGATCGCCATAGGAGAGCCCAAGCCGGTTGACAGGCTCAAGCGTCGGCGAAATTATATTCGACATGGATACAGAATATTCAAATAGAATACAAGAGCAAAGTGGCGTGCGACCGCTCTCCACCGTCATCAAGACGCTGGCCGTGCTCGACGTTCTTGCATCCAGCCCGCGCGGCATGCGTTTGCCCGAAGTGGCGGCCGCCATGAACCTGTCGCGCCCGACCGCCTATCAGCGGCTGCTCACCCTCATCGAAGCCGGCTGGGTCGAGCAGGACGAGGAGATGCGCTACCGGCTCTCCATGCATTCCTGCCGCTTTGCGGCGGCCGCGCTCGAACAGGCCGATCTCGGCGCGCGCGTGCAGCCGGTGCTGGAAACGCTGGTGAGCAAGGTGAAGGAAACGGCTTCAGTCGCCGTGCTCGACAAGGGGCTGCCCTTCGTCGTCGCGCGCGTGGATTCGGAAAGCCTGCTGCGCGCCGAGCAGAAGATCGGCACGACTTTCGAGCTGGAGGGCTCGGCCTCGGGCCGCATCCTCACGGCTTTTGCCGATGCCAACACGCTGGCCCGTTTGAACGAAGGCGGCGCGAAGCTCGCATCCGAGGAGGTTCTCGCCGAGGCCCGCACCAACGGCTACGCGATCTCCAGCGGCTACACGCACAGCGGCGTCATCGCCATCGCCGCGCCGATCTTCGACATACGCGGCAAATGCTTCGCCACGCTGTCGCTCGTCATGCCCGAGACCCGTTTCGAGCTCGAGAAATTCAAGCAGCCGCTGCTCGACGCCGCGGCTGAAATCACCAGCATTCAGCAAGGGGGACCTTCGGTGAGATGACAATCGCGCCGCACGATCCACGACACATCGGCCAACCCGGCCTTCGCCCCGGCGCGCAGGTCATGCGGCCGGAAAGCCTCGCCGCCATCCAGCCGTCGCGCCTCAGCGGCTCACGCGCCTTCATGAACAAGATGCTGCGCGAGCGCTGGGACATTTCCATCGAACGCTTCGACATCGATGCCAATTCCGAGGGCACGGTGGTCTATTCGATCAAGGCACCGACCATGGAGTTCAGCTTCATCGGTTTTTCGCGCCCGCCGAGCCGCACCGCGCGCACCGGCCGCATTATCGGCCAGGCCTGGGACATGATGGGCACGCTGATCGAAGGCGCGGCCACCGAAGCCGATATCGAGTCGGCGCAGGAGGAGTTGCCCAAGCTCTACACAGGCCGCGCCACGCCGCACACGCTGATCTGGTGCCGGTCGAACCGCTCCATGCGCGTGTTCGACCAGACGCTGGATGCATTGGCCGGGGGCCGGCAGCCGTCGGTCGAGGACCTTTCCAAGGTCTGCTACCTGATGCGCAACACCGGCCTGGACGGCAACGGCACCTTTGGCACGCGCTCTTTCCCTTCGCTCGGACGCGCGCATCCGCTGGGCGGCGTGCTGCAGGCGCAGCTTCTTACCGCCTATATGATGCGCGAATACTCCTGCGACCTGGTGGAGCACCTCGCGAAGCTGAAGTCTGACAAGGCTGTGCCGCTCGATCCGGCCATCCGCCGCTATCTCGGCGTCGGCAATGGCTCGGCTCTGGGCCTGATCTTCTTCATCCATCGCCACCCTCGCCTCGTCGACCAGTGGCTCGGCGCGCGCGAGGCGATCATCGCGAAGGCCCGCGCCCTTGAGGTAGAAGCAGGCGATGCGCGCATTCAGCATTTGCTGGAGATGGTGCGCACGGCAATCACCTTCCGCAAGCAGGACCGCATGCTCTATGAGGCCTTCACTTCGAGCGGCGAGGTGGCCGCCGATCTCGAACGGGGCGCTGCTGCCCTCTCCGAACTCTGCGAGAAGGGCACGCTGGACGGGCAGAAGCACGCCTATCCGCTCGACGTGCTGGTGAGGCGTTTCGAGCAGGCGGCCAAGCCGGAATCCGTCGAGACCCTGCTTTCGCTGCTAATCGAGCTTTTGCCCGAAGAGGCGGACGAAATGTTCGCCGAGATCGATGCGCCGGACGAGTTCACCGTCTCGCCCGCGGAAAGCATCGAAAGCCTCGCGACCACCGTGCGCGAGGAATATGACTGGGCGCTCGCCGCCGATATGGCCTCGCCGGACGCTTACAAATATGTCTGGTACAAATCCGAGACCGCAGAGGAGCCGCGCCGTGGCGCGCGCGAGGAAGTGCCTGAAGCGCTCGACCTTGGCCTCGATGTCTGCGGCGGCGTGCAGGCGTTGATCGCAGATATTGCTGCCGAAGCGCCTACCATGACCGTGGCGCGCTTCCTGCTGAAACACCCTCGGCACCGCTATCTGGTGGCGCGCATCCAGGGCCTGCGCGGGCGCGCCTATCACACGCCGCGCGCCAACATCAACGCGGAGGCCTTCATCCCCATCGACCTGGTGCGGCTGATGAATTGCGGCATCCACGGCATCGACAAGACGCGCGACTTCCTCAACCGCAACCTGCGCGGCGTGCTCTATCACGGCGCACCGACCCGGGACGACATCCGCTCTGGCTATTCCGGCACATGGTTTTATCCCGCGGAGCCCGTTCAATGACCGCATCCTCCCAAGAACAGTTCCTGCGTGTCATGCCGCGGGAAATGCGCCTCATGTCCGAGCGCATCTTTTCCATGACCGGCCAGCCCAAGGGTTTCTTCCTGGCCGTGCAGGACCTGGCAATGTATTCGCAAAAACTCGGCCTTGGCGGCTTCGCGCTACTGGAAGAGCGTTTTGAAAGCCTGCGCGGCGCAGGGCCGGAAAAGGCCACCGTGCTTTCCGAACAAGGCAGCGCGATGCGCTTCGACGGCGGCGGCCAGCATGCCTGGTTCGTGATGCCAGCTCTGATCGATCTGCTCGGCGAACTCGTTGCGCGCTTCGGTGAAGCGGAAATCGCGATCGCCAACGTGGTCGACCCCAATGAGCTGAAGATCGCGACTGGACTTGGCGGGCGCACCGGCCTCGCCGTGACCTTCGAAAACGACGCCACGCTCCGGGCAAAGTCCCGGCCCATCACGGGCGATGTCGAGCAGGACGACCCGCTGCTGTGGGACGTGCTGCAAAACGGATTGCAGGTCGAAGCCGACCTGTGGTGGCGCATCTACTATCTGGCCAAGAAGGCACTGGCGCCCGACAGCGTCGTTTCGCGGCGCCACGCCGGCCCGATGATCGTCAATCCGGACGGCACCGTCATCGGCCGCAAGGATAATGACGACGACACCGACATAAGCTTCCTGATGAAGCCCCGCGCGCTCGAAACCCAAACGGAAAGCACGAATTCATGATCATCGACGGTTTGCAGTGCGGTCATTTCGACCGTGAAGCCTTTCAGTCTCTCCAGAAAGCCGGCGTCGGCGGTGTGGTCGTGACCTGCGGCTTCTGGGAAGGTGCGGTGGAATCGCTGGACTCGCTCGGTCGCTGGCGCGATCTGGTGCGCGAGAACGCGGATGTCGCGGAGATTGCCACTACGTCCCAGGAAGTGGACCGCATCGGCCGTTCGGGCAAGGTCGCGGTGATCCTTGGCTACCAGAACGCCAATCTGTTTGACGGTCGCATCCGTTTCGTCGAGTTCTTCGCCGAGCTCGGCGTGCGCGTCGTGCAACTCACCTACAACAACCAGAACGAACTCGCCGGAAGCTGCTATGAGGTGGAGGATTCCGGCCTTGCCCGCTTCGGCAAGGAAGTGGTGCGCGAGATGAACGCGGCCGGCATCCTCGTGGATTGCAGCCATGTCGGCGACCGCTCCACGCTTGATGCCATCGAGGCATCCTCGAAGCCCATCGCAGTCACCCACGCCAATGCGCGCTCGCTGTTCGACCACAAGCGTAACAAGTCCGACGACGTGCTGAAGGCGCTGCGCCAGACTGGCGGCGTCATAGGCTGCGCCGCCTATCGCAATATCACGGGCGACGACTACTGCAAGTCGATCGAGGCGTGGTGCACCATGGTCGCCCGCACGGTCGAGATCGCGGGCATCGACTCGGTGGCCATAGGCACCGATCGCAGCCACAATTTCACCGCGCCCGACTATGCCTGGATGCGACAGGGCCGATGGACGCGCGGTGCTGACTATGGCGCCAGCGCTGCCGGTCGGCCGCTCAAGGCACCGCCGCCGGCCTGGTTCCAGAAAGTGGAGGACCTCAACGTCATCCCCGGCGGCCTGCGCGCCGTCGGTTTCTCGGACGAGGAGGTCGCCAAGATCACCCACGGAAACTGGCTGCGTCTCTACGAAGCGACCTTCCGCGAGCCATGAGTTGCCGACGGGGCGCGTCTTTGCCGCGCCAGATGAGTATGGCCGGTGACTCACGTGACATCGGCCAATGTACAAGGGGTATGCGATGGGTAATGGCATCGCGAAATTGACGGAACGAAAGAACCTGTGGCCTTGGCTGCTGCTTGCGCCGCTGGCGATCTATATGGCCGTGTTCTTCCTCGTTCCGCTGATCGACGTTGCGATCATGAGCGTGACCGAACCGCGACCGACGCTCGCCAACTACCAGCGCGTGCTGACGGGCTCGCTTTATCTGCGGGTGTTCCTGAACACGTTCATGACGGCCATTATGGTCACATTCGCCTGCCTGCTGGTCGGTTATCCGCTGGCCTATCTGATGGCCAGCAGCAAGCCGCGCACGGCGACGCTGATCCTGCTTCTGGTCACCATGAGCTTCTGGACCAGCTTCCTGGTGCGCACCTACGCCTGGATGGTTCTGCTCGGCACCAACGGCCCGATCATCTGGCTGCTGCAGTCGCTGGGCGTGCAACAGCCGCCGCAGCTTCTGTTCACGCGCTTCTCCTCGACGCTGGCGATGGTGCACATCCTCGCTCCCTACATGGTGATGAACATCTATTCGGTGATGCGCAAGATCGACCCGGTGCTGATCCGCTCGGCCGAGAGCCTCGGCGCGAAGGGGCTGGCGCTGTTCCGCCATGTCTACCTGCCGCTGACGGCGCCGGGAATAGCCAACGGTTCGGTGCTGGTGCTCGTCATCTGCCTCGGCTTCTACGTCACGCCCGTGCTGCTCGGCTCGCCGCGCGAACAGATGGTGGCCGGCCTGATCGGTAACCAGATCGACGAGTTCCTTGCCTTCGGCATGGGCTCGGCCATGGCCATGGTGCTGCTGGTCGTGACGCTGGTGATCCTCACCATCTATCACCGCCGCTTCGGCCTCGACAAACTCTGGGGTTGACCATGAACCGCTTCCTGCGCTGGCTCGGCATCGCGGTGGTGATCTTCATCGCCGCACCGCTGGTGATCGTCGTTCCGATGTCGTTTTCGAATGCCCGATCGCTGCAGTTCCCGCCGCCCGGCTACTGGCTGGGCTACTACCAAGCCTATTTCACCGACTGGAGCTGGCTGCGGCCGACCTGGAACAGCATCCTGATCGCCACCGCCACCACGGTGTTGACCATGGCGCTGGTGGTGCCGGCGACGTTTGCGCTGGTGCGCCACCGCTTCCGCGGCAAGGGCATCGCCGACGTGATGATGCTGATGCCGCTGGCGGTGCCGCATATCGTCATGGCCGTGGGCTATTATTCCTATTTCGGCGCATTCGGCATCGTACACACGCATCTGGGCGTCGTCCTCGCCCATACCTGCCTGTCGGTGCCGATCGCCTTCCTGGTGCTGTCGGCCAACCTCAAGGGCTTCGACCGCACGCTGGAGCGCGCCGCGCTGAGCCTCGGCGCCAGTCCTGCGCGCACCTTCATCCACATCACGCTTCCGATCCTGCGGCCTGGCCTGATCATCAGCGCGCTGTTCGCCTTTATCCAGTCCTTCGACGAAACGGTGGTGGCCATCTTCATCTCTGGACGCGATGCCGAGACGCTGCCGCGAAAAATGTTCGACAGCATTCGGCAGGAGGCCGACCCGGTCATCGCGGTGATCTCGACGCTGCTGTTCGCGGCCGTGATCGTCGGCGTGACCGCGCCGCTGGTGGTCGCGCGCATCCGCAGCAGACGATCGCGCCTTGCCGCTGCTTGACCAATCCGGCGCGCCTCACGGCGCTGCCACAGGAGTTTCCATGAGCTATTTGAAACTATCCGGCATTTCGAAATCCTACGGGCAGTTCAACGCCCTCGAAGCGGTCGACCTCGACATCGCCAAGGGCGAGTTCGTCACCTTCCTTGGCCCCAGCGGCTCGGGCAAGACCACGACGCTGATGATCATTGCCGGCTTCGAAAGCGCGACTTCCGGACAGGTGGAGATCGAGAACAGGTCGCTGTTCGGTCTTGCGCCCCACCAGCGCAACATCGGCATCGTGTTCCAGAACTACGGCCTGTTCCCGCACAAGACGGCGGCGCAGAACGTCTACTTCCCGTTGCAGATGCGCGGCGTGAAGAAGGCCCCCGGCTTGCGAAAGGCCGAGGAGATGCTGGAACTGGTGGGCCTGAGAGGTTTTGGCCATCGCCATCCCAAGGAGCTTTCGGGTGGTCAGCAGCAGCGTGTCGCGCTGGCCCGCGCGCTCGTCTTCGAGCCCTCGCTCCTGCTGCTCGACGAGCCGCTCGGCGCGCTGGATAAAAACCTGCGCGAGCAGATGCAGATCGAGATCAAGCGCATCCAGCGGGCGCTCGGCGTCACCACCATCTTCGTCACCCACGACCAGTCCGAGGCGATGTCGATGTCGGACCGCATCGTGGTGTTCGAGAAAGGGCATATCCAGCAGGTCGCGACCCCGCTCGAACTCTACCATAGGCCGCAGACGCGCTTCGTGGCTGGCTTCATCGGCGAGAGCAACCTGATCGACGTGAAGATCACCGACGCCGCTAGGGGCGAGGCCCGCAACGGCGCCATCGGAGCGCTCGACTATGCGCCGAGCGAGTGCACTTCGACGGGCTCGGAAGCGACGCTGATGATCCGGCCCGAGCATATCAAGCTTTCGCGCAACCCGGTCGAAGGCCGGCACAATGTGCGCATGAAGGTGGAGACCATCATCAACTACGGCGACAACGCGCTGGTGGTCGGCAAGGTCGGCGAGCAGGCCATGCGTGCGCGCGTGCTCGGCGCCGACGTGGTCATCATCAAGGAAGGCGAGGAGTGCTGCATCAGTTGGCTGCGCGACTCCGTCTACCTGATCGCCAAGTGACGCGGGGACCGACATGACTTCACCTCTCGACAATAACGCACTTGCAGATTTCGTCACCCGCTTCGGTGTCGGCCAGCGCGGGAGCCTTGCCACTGTGCACAATGGAACCGGCTATTTCGCCGTCACGCCGCAGGCGCCCTACGATCCATCGCTGGGCATCGCCGAGCAGACCACCCAGCTTCTGGCCAAGGCCGAAGCGCGTCTCACCGAGATCGGCAGCGGCAAGGACAAGCTGCTGTTCGTCGCGATCATTCTCGCCGACATGGCCGGCTATGCCGAGATGAATACGGTGTGGGACGGCTGGGTCGGCGGCATCAGGCCGCCAGCACGCGCCTGCTTCAGCGGTGCGCTCGCCAACCCCGCGCTGAAGGTCGAGATGATCATGATCTGCGCCGTGCCCTAGGCACGCATCGCAACAACCAGACACAGGCCGAGGCGTCTGCCGAGAGCTTCACGAACTGACCGCAACCCACTTCGCACCAAGCAAACGCACCGGCAGCGACAGTGGAATTCACAACCAGGGAGGTAACACCATGTTGGAAAAATCTTTGAACCTCAAAGCCAGTCGCCGGCAATTCCTGATCGGCTCGGCTGCGGCCATGGCCGGCGGACTTGCCATGCCGGCAACAGCGCGGGCCGAGACCAGGAGCATCTCGGTCAATTCGTGGGGCGGCTCGTGGCTGGATTCGGCGCGCGCCAACCTCTTCGACCCGTTCACCGCGGAAACCGGCGTCAAGGTCGAGACGGTTTCGCCCGTTTCCTTCGCCAAGCTCGCCGCGCAGGTGAAGACCGGCGTCTACGAGTTCGACGTCACGACGCTGGGTGCTGCCGAGCTTCTGCGCGCCAACCAGAGCGGCCTGCTGGAAGATATGGAAGAGCCATATCCGGGCGGGCTGCTGCAGAACGGCGTCGGCTCGCATGCCTTCGGCACGCTGATGGGATGGCGCACGGACAAATACGGCACCGAGCCCAAGAGTTGGGCCGACTTCTGGGATGTCGAACGCTTCCCCGGCACGCGCTCGCTGCAGCGATACCCGGCCCGCGTGCTGCCCATTGCCCTTTTGGCGGACGGCGTGGCCAAGAAGGACCTCTATCCGCTCGACGTGGACCGCGCCTTCGCCTCGCTCGACCGTATCAAGAAGCACGTCGTGGTGTGGTGGACGGCGGGCGAGCAGTCCGCGCAGATCCTGCGCGACGGCGAGGTCGACATGATCGGCATCTGGAACTCACGCTATTTCTCCGCGCAGGACGAGGGCGCACCGGTCGCCATGACCTGGAACGAGTGCATCCTCGACAAGGCTTATTGGGTGGTGGCCAAGGGCACGCCGAACGCCGACGCCGCCAAGGCCTTCGTCAAGTTCGCTACCTCACCCAAGCCGCTCGCCGGCTTCACCCTGGCGCAGCAGGATGGGCCGCTCAATCCGGCCGCACTCGAACTCATCGATCCGGCGAAGGCCGAGCGCATGCCCACCAACACCCGCTATGCGGACCTCGTCGTTTCGCAGGACATCGAGAATTTCGGCATCGATCCTGCCGAGCTCTCCGAGCGATTCGAGGAGTGGATCCTGAGCTGACCCTGGCATGAGACCGATGCCCGGCTGGCGTATTCCAAGGATGGTTTCGCCACGTTAGGCAATTCGCTGCACAGGGCGGTCTCACCGCCCGGTTCTGCAATTCCAGCTTTCGGAAATTCCCATGAGTCTCGCATTCGGTCGTCATTACCTGGCCATACCGGGCCCCTCGGTCATTCCCGACCGGGTGCTGGGCGCCATGCATCGCGCGGCGCCCAACATCTATCAGGGCGAGCTGCTGGAGATGATGCCCGGCCTGCTGCGCGACCTGCGGCGCGTGGCGCGGACCGAGAAGGCCAATGTCGCCATCTACATCGCC
>Ga0180221_1000392_pt1 | contig 41318 bp, 40 predicted proteins | sample eDN5th37CKraftMG_FD_151339 | JGI IMG/M metagenome (GOLD analysis project Ga0180221, IMG submission 151339) | Enriched Miracle-Growth compost microbial communities from Emeryville, California, USA - eDNA 5th pass 37_C Kraft MG (version 2) (version 2) ...
GGCAGCGGACCTCCCGCCAGCGCCCCGCCCAGCAGCAGCCCCCCCAGAAGCAGCACGGACAGCGCCGCCAGGGCTTCGACGGCATAGCGCAGCCGCGCGGCCCCGCGGCTGGAAAGCCGGCGCCCGATCCGGTTGGCCGCCCCGCCGGCGGCCACGGCCATGCAGGCCAGGACCGCCACCGTCAGGCCCGTGCCCAGACCCATGGCCAGGGCCGAAGCCACGCCCGCCGCGAAAAATCCTTGCGACAGCGCGAACACCAGTACGATCAGCGCGCCGCTGCAGGGCCGCAACCCCACCGCGCCAATGGCGCCCGCGGCGCGCCGCCAGTCCCACGGCCCGGCCGCCAGCTCCGGCGGCGGCGCATGCGCGTGCCCGCAACCGCAGTGCCCGCCGTGATCGTGCGCGTCGTGATCGCGGCCGTGTCGCTGGCCATGCCCGTGGCCGTGTTCATGGGCATGGGCATGCTCCAGACCATGCCGGTCGCGGCCCGGCCTGACGCGGCCCGGCCTGACGCGGCCCGGCCTGACGCGGCCCGGCCTGGCGCGGCTCGACGCTTCACCGCTCATGTCCAGGACGGCGTCCCGCGCGCGCCGCCGGCGCAGCGGGCGCAGGGCCTTGACCCACGCCAGCCATGCGCCCAATCCCGTCACCAGCCCGTACGACGCCAGTTCCAGCCAGCGCGTCGCCGCGTTCATGACGGCCGCCGTGGCGTTGAACGCCAGCGCCAGCAAGGCCACCACGGCAATCGCCACCAGCGCCTGGAGCAGCGAGGCGGCCAGGGCCAGCAGCGCGCCGTTGCGCGCGGTCTGGCGATTGGCGAGCACATAGGAGGAAATCACCGCCTTGCCGTGGCCCGGGCCCAGGGCGTGGAACACGCCGTAGGCGAACGACAACCCGATCAGCGCCCAGGCCGCGCCGCCGTCGGCCTGCCAGGCCCGCACCGCGCCGGTAAGCTGGCGGTAGAAATGCGCCTGCCAGACCGCCGCCTGCCCGAACAGGCCCGGCAGCCAGCCCGCGCCGCCGCTTTCGGGCACGCCGAACGGATGCGCGGCCTGGGCCGCGGCCATGGCCGGCATGCCCAGCAGCAGCCAGACCGCCAGCGCCACGCCCCCCGCCTTCAGGAACATCGCAGCCCGATGCGGTGCGTCAGCCCTTTGGTAATGGCGAACAGTTCTTCGGGCAGGGCGTCGGGGTCGGCCGGAATGGCGGCCAGTTGCTGCATGGTCTTCCAATCCAGCTCCTTGGGTTTGCGGTAGCCGGCCTTGCAGGCCGCCGCGCCGGGGCCGTCCACCGAGACGGCGTCAGGCGCGTCGAACGCATAGGCCACGAAATACGTGGGGTCGTAGATGTCCACCTGCGCGCCGTCCGGCCCCGGCGCGGCGGGCCGGGCCAGCGGCAGCGTGAACGCCAGCGTCAGGCGCTGGGTGCGCGGATCCCAGCGCACGCGCGCATCGCGCGGCTCGGCAAAGGCCTGGGTTTCGCCCCTCACCGTCACGCGCGTGAAATAGTGCGACACCGGCTCGCCCAGCGACCGCATCCAGTCGCGCGCCATGCCTTCCAGCACCTCGGGCGGCAGCTCCCCGCGCTTGCCGCGCTTCAGGCCCTGCGTGGCATAGGCGCCGAACATGTCGTCGAACCGCCATTCCTGGCGCACGGCGGTCAGGCGGTGCCCGGCGTCCACCTCGACCACCGCGCGCGCGTCTATCCACATGTGCGGATGGGCCTGCGCCGCGGCGGATGCGAACAGGGCCGAAACCGCGATCAGGGCCGCATGGCCGCGGCAAGCTGTCTTGCGTTCCATTCAAACATTTCCAGATAGGTCGCCGCCGGCTGGCCCGGCTTGGACAACGCGTCGGAATACAGCGTGCCGCCCACCTTCGCGCCCGTCTCGCGCGCGATCTGCTGCACCAGGCGCGGACTGCTGATGTTCTCCACGAAGACCGCCGGCACCTTTTCGCGCCTGACCTGCTCGATGATGCGGGCGACGTCGCCCGCCGAAGGCTCCGCATCGGTGGAGATACCCGCCACAGGCAGGAACGATACACCGTACGCATCGCCAAAATAGCCGAAAGCATCGTGCGAGGTCACTACCTTGCGCCGCTCGGCCGGAATGGCGGCAAACGTCTTGCGCAGCGACGCGTCCAGCGCCTGCAGGCGGGCGGCATAGGCCTGGGCGCGCTGGCGATAGGCGTCGGCATGCGCCGGATCGGCCGCCGCCAGGCCCTCGGCGATGTTGCGCACATAGATCACCCCATTGGCCAGGTTCTGCCACGCGTGGGGATCGACGTCGCCGTGGCGATGCGCATGGCCGTGAGCGTCGCCGTGGCCGTCGCCGTGATCGTGGTCGTGGTCGTGGCCGTGATCGTGACCATGATCCCCGTGGCTTTCGCCGGCCTTGAATTTGCGCGGCGCCACGCCCTGGGCGGCCACCACCGTCCGGCCCTTGAAGCCGGAGGACGTCACCAGCCCCGGCAGCCACGCCTCGAACTCCAGGCCATTGACGAACAGCAGCTGCGCGGCCGCCAGTTTCCTGGCGTCGCCCGGAGTGGGTTCGTACTCGTGGGCATCGCCGTCCGGGCCGACCAGGACGCTGACGCGGACGTCCGGGCCGCCCACTTCGCGCACCATGTCGCCCAGGATGGAAAAGCTGGCCACGGCCTGCACGGGGCCGGCGGCCTGCGCCGCCGCCCCCGGCGCGATCAGGCCCAGCGCGGCCAGGAGCAGCAGCGCGCGGCGGCGCAGCGATATTTCGGGTTGCATCCTATTCTCCTCGTCGAAAGCGGGCCGGCGCCGCGCGCCGCGCCCGGAGCAGCCCGCCCTGCGGGCCGGCTGCGATGGAACACACATAACAGGCGCCGGCCGCCAGGATGATGGCGGGCGAAGCCGGCACATTGAAGTGATAAGACGCCAGCAGCCCCGCCACCGACGAGGCCGCCCCGATCGCCGCGGCCAGCGGGGCCTGGCGGGCAGCCGACACCGCCCAGAACCGCGCCGAGGCCGCGGGCAGCATCATCATGCCCACCACCATCAGCGTGCCCAGCACCTGGAAGCCCGCCACCAGATTCACCACCACCAGGACCAGGAACCCCATGTGCGCCCATGCCCCGCGCCCGCCGCAGGCGCGCAGGAAGCCCGGGTCCAGGCACTCGGCCGCCAGCAACCGGTAGATGGCCGCCAGCGCAATCAGGGTCGCGCTGGCCGTGCCCGTAACCAGCAGCAGCGCCGCGTCGTCCAGGCCCAGCACCGTGCCGAACAGCACGTGCAGCAGATCCATGTTGGAGCCGCGCAGCGACACCAGCAGCACCCCCAGCCCCAGCGAAATCAGATAGAACGCCGCGAAGCTCGCGTCCTCGCGCAGCGGCGTCATGCGCGCCACCAGGGCCGCCAGCAGCGCCACCGCCAGCCCGGTGACGATGCCGCCCAGCATCATCGCGCCCAGCGACAGCCCCGCCGCCAGGAACCCCGCCGCCACGCCCGGCAGAATGGCGTGCGACATGGCATCGCCCATGAGGCTCATGCGGCGCAGCACCAGGAACACGCCCAGCGGGGCGCCGCCCACCGACAGCGCGCAGGCGCCGGCCAGGGCCCGCCGCATGAACCCGTAGTCCGCGAAGGGAGACACCGCCCACTCGTACAGGCTCATGTCCACGCCTCCGCATGCCAGCGCCGGGCGGTCCTGAGGTTGGCCTCGTTCAGCACGCCGGCCGTAGCGCCCCAGGCCACCACCCGGCCGGACAGCAGGACGCATTGCGGGAAATGCTCGCGGATCATGTCCAGGTCGTGCATCACCGCGACCACCGTGCGCCCCTGGGCATGCAGGCCGCACAGCAGCGACATCAGGGTCTGCGCGGTATGGCTGTCCACCGCCGCGAAAGGCTCGTCGAGCAGCAGCACCGGCGCGTCCTGCACCAGCATCCGCGCGAACAGCGCCCGCTGCATCTGGCCGCCCGACAGCGTATCCGCGCCGCGTCCCGCCAGATGCGCGAGGCCCACCTGCTCCAGCGCGCCCATGCAGCGCCCGAGCTCGTCGCGCCCGTACCGCCGCCACGCCCCCACGCGCCGCCAGGCGCCCATGGCCACGAGGTCCAGCACCGTGACAGGAAAAGCGCCGTCCAGCTCGGCCGCCTGCGGCAGCCACGACAGGCCCGCGCGGCCCGTCCCGCCCAGACGCACCGACCCCGCCAGGGGACGCAGCACGCCCATGATGCCCTTGAGCAGCGTGGACTTGCCGGCCCCGTTGGGCCCGGCCACGGCCGTCAGGCTGCCTGCGGCGAAGCTGCCCGACACATGCTCGAGCACGGCCCGGCCCCGCCAGCCGAGGGAGACGTCGTCCAGCGCTATCGCGGCCGGGCCCGGCGCGCAGGCTTCCCGGGGCGCCTGCACGCATCCGGCCCCATGCCCATGCCCGGACGCCAGGACGGCCGTCATGCCGGCCACCATCCCAGCGCCCAACCCGTCAGCAGCCAGAGGCCCGCCACGGCGGCAAGCGCCCACGCCATGCGGCGCCAGGCGGAAACCAGGAAGGCGGAACGGCGCGCGGGCGCTCCGGGAGCGGAGCCGGAAGGCGCCGAAGGCGGGAAATACGGCATGGGAAGACGATGGAGGCGGAAAACCGGATGCGGGCCGGATGGAAATCAATATGTTATATCATAACCAAACTGGCTTGAAGACGGCCTGCGTGCCCATACGTAAGTGTTTTCTGATACCTTCCTGGCATCGCGCTCCGCGCGCCGTCTTTTTCTTTTCCTGAACAGCCCGCCATGCCCGCCTCTTCCGGTTCTCCCGACAACGACAGCGTAGGCGCCCAGCTCAGCGTCGCCGAGGCGTTGTGCGAGCAGCGCGGCCGGCGTCTCACCCCCATCCGCCGCAAGGTGCTCGAACTCCTGCTGCGCCACGGCCGCAGCCTGAAGGCCTACGAGCTGCTCGACGCCATGCGCGCCGTGCACCCCGGCGCGGCGCCCCCCACGGTCTACCGCGCGCTGGACTTCCTCATGGACGAAGGCCTCATCCACCGCCTGGACGCGGTCAATGCCTGGAGCGCCTGTCATGATGCCGGCGGCGCCCCGCACGACCTGCTGGTCGTCTGCACCGGCTGCGGCGCCGTGGCCGAACTGAGCGACCCCGCCATGAGCCGCCAGCTCGCCGAGCGCGTGGCCCGGACCGGCTACGTCCTGGCCACGCACGAAACCGAAATCCGCGCCCTCTGCCCCCAGTGCCAGCAAAAGCAGCCGGCCGAGGGCCATCACCACCATCACCACTGACCGCGGGCCCGCCCGCGCGGGGCTCTTGATTTCCTGCAACCCGCCCCCAATTGATGGTATCGCCCGATACTTGACGGCGTACAGCCGCGATCCGGACGGACGCGCCCCCCGGGTTGGCCCGGGGTTTGCCCCCCGCCGCCGACTGTGCTGTAATCCTGCGTCCGGCCGCGATTGGCGGCCTTCGCAGCCCGTGGCCCAAGACACCTGGCGCCCCGTCCGGCACCCATCCGGCGCCCGCGCCATCCAGCCCCACCGGCCTGGTGTCCGACGCCTTGACTTCACGCTAGCCGCTTCGCCATGAACACCCCGCGCAGTTTGGACAAAATGGTTCCCGTCACCATCCTCACCGGCTTTCTCGGTGCGGGCAAGACCACCCTGCTCAAACGCATCCTCACCGAATTCCACGGCCGCCGCGTGGCGGTCATCGAAAACGAATTCGGGCCCGAAAGCATCGACAACGACCTGCTGGTGCAGGACAGCAACGAAGAAATCATCGAGCTGTCCAACGGCTGCGTCTGCTGCACGGTGCGCGGCGACCTGATGCGCACGCTGTCCGACCTGCGCGCCAAGCGCGAATCCGGCGCGCTGAACTTCGAGCGCGTCATTATCGAAACCACCGGCATGGCCAACCCCGGCCCCGTGTGCCAGACGTTCTTCATGGACGACGACATCGCCGAGTACTACCGCCTGGACGCGGTGGTCACGGTGGTCGACGCCAAGCACGGCATGGCCACGCTGGACGAGCAGCCCGAGGCCCAGAAGCAGGTCGGCTTCGCCGACCGCATCCTCATCTCGAAGAAAGACCTGGTCAACGAAGTCGACTACGAGGCCCTGCGCTCGCGCCTGGTGCACATGAACCCGCGCGCGCCCATCACGCCGGTCAACTTCGGCGAGGCCGACCTGAAGTCCATCATCGACATCAGCGGCTTCAACCTGAATTCCATTCTCGACATCGACCCGGACTTCCTGGCCGATGAGCATGCCGACGCCGCCCATGGCCACGGCCACGATCATGACCACGATCACGACCACGATCATGACCACGAGGGCGAATGCGGGGCGCATTGCAATCATCCCCACCATCATCACCATCACCACCACGACGACGAGATCGGCGCCTTCGTGTTCCGCTCGAACAAGCCCTTCGATCCCGTCCGGCTCGAGGAATTCCTGGGCGGCGTGGTGCAGGTCTACGGACCCGACCTGCTTCGGTACAAGGGCATCCTGTACATGAAGGGCATCAACCGCCGCATGCTGTTCCAGGGCGTGCACATGATGATGGGCGCCGAACCCGGCAAGCCGTGGACCGCGGCCGAAAAACCGTCCACGAAAATGGTGTTCATCGGCCGCAAGCTGCCCCAGGAAATTTTCACCCGGGGCTTGGAGCAGTGCCTGGCGGGGTAAACCCCCCTTTCTCGGAACGTGACGCAACGCGACGATGGCAGTACTGTGAGGTACGGATAGCGTAGGCAATCAGCAACACGGTCGGGAACAGGGACACCCGCGCCAGGATCGATTCATAGTGGAGTGTTTTCATGGCTACCAAGGCAGCAACCAAGAAATCAAGCAAGTCGACGAGCGATACGGCGATTGATCTGCCCAGCGAAGAGGAAATGCTGGCCATGCCCGAGTCCGATTACATGAACGAGCGCCAACTGGCGTTCTTCAAGGAGCGGCTCAAACAACTCGAACAGGACATCCTCGCCAACGCGGGCGAAACCACCGAGCACCTGCGCGAAACGCAGTTCGTGCCCGACCCGGCCGACCGCGCCACCATCGAGGAAGAACACGCCCTGGAACTGCGCACCCGCGACCGCGAACGCAAGCTCCTGAAGAAAGTCCAGCAATCCATCGCCCGCATCGAAAGCGGCGAATACGGCTGGTGCGAAGAAACGGGCGAACCCATCGGCATCCCGCGCCTGCTGGCCCGTCCCACCGCCACGCTGTCGCTGGAAGCCCAGGAACGCCGCGAAATGCGCCAGAAGCTCTACGGCGACTGATCTCCACCGATCCGTCCCGTTTTCAACGCGCCGGGTGAAAGGCTATGCTGGTCTGCCAGCATGGCCTTTTTCTTTTGCGCGCGCGGCCCGCACGCAAGTCTTGATTTCCGCCCCACTGCCCCCAGCTAGTCCTTTCAAAGGAAGGAACGCATGGAACAATTTCACGCCACCACCATCGTGTGCGTGCGACGCGGCAACCGCGTCGCGCTTGGCGGCGATGGCCAGGTCACCCTGGGCAACGTCGTCATCAAGGGCACCGCACGCAAGATTCGCCGCCTGTACCAAGACAAGATCCTGGCCGGCTTCGCCGGCGCCACGGCCGACGCCTTCACCCTGCAGGAACGTTTCGAAGCCAAGCTCGAAAAGCACCAGGGCAACCTGATGCGCGCCGCCGTCGAACTCACCCGCGACTGGCGCACCGACCGCGTACTGCGCCGCCTCGAGGCCATGCTCATCGTGGCCGACGCCGAACACACGCTGGTGCTCACCGGCAACGGCGACGTCCTCGAGCCCGAGCATGGCCTGGCCGCCATCGGCTCCGGCGGCGCCTACGCCCAGTCCGCCGCCCTGGCGCTGTTGCGCAACACCGAGCTGCCGCCCGAGGACATCGTCAAGCAATCGCTCGAGATCGCGGGCGACCTCTGCATCTACACCAACCAGAATCACGTCATCGAAACGCTGGGCGCCTGACGCCCGCCCGGCGGCGGCGTCCCGCGCCGCCGGCCCGCCCCGCCCCAAGGATCCGCCTCATGTCCGCTTCCACCATGACGCCCGGAGAAATCGTCTCCGAACTCGACAAATACATCATCGGCCAGAACCGCGCCAAGCGGGCCGTGGCCGTGGCGCTGCGCAACCGCTGGCGCCGCCAGCAGGTGGCCGAGCCGCTGCGCCATGAAATCCACCCCAAGAACATCCTCATGATCGGCCCCACCGGCGTGGGCAAGACCGAAATCGCCCGCCGCCTGGCCAAGCTTGCAAACGCCCCATTCATCAAGATCGAGGCCACCAAGTTCACCGAGGTCGGCTACGTGGGCCGCGACGTGGACACCATCATCCGCGACCTCACCGAATACTCCATCAAACAGACCCGCGAGATGGAAATGCGCCGCGTGCGCACCCAGGCCGAAGACGCCGCCGAAGACCGCATCCTCGACGCCCTCGTCCCGCCGCCGCGCGGCGCCAACGGCGAACCCGAACGCGGCGAAGACAGCAGCGCCCGCCAGACCTTCCGCAAGCGCCTGCGCGAAGGCAAGATCGACGACCTCGAAATCGAGATCGAAGTGGCCCAGGCCGTGCCGCAGATGGACGTCATGACGCCCCCGGGCATGGAGGAAATGGCCGAGCAGCTGCGCGGCATGTTCGCCGGCCTGGCCCGCGACAAGAAAAAGCCCAAGAAAATGAAGGTGCGCGAAGCCTTCAAGCTGATCGTCGAAGAAGAAGCCGCCAAGCGCGTCAACGAAGAAGACCTGCGCTCGGTGGCGATCACCAACGTCGAACAGAACGGCATCGTGTTCCTGGACGAAATCGACAAGATCGCGGCCCGCCAGGAAACCGGCGGCGCCGACGTCTCGCGCCAGGGCGTGCAGCGCGACCTGCTGCCGCTGGTCGAAGGCACCACGGTCAACACGCGCTACGGCATGGTCCGCACCGATCACATCCTGTTCATCGCGTCCGGCGCCTTCCACCTGTCGCGCCCGTCCGACCTGATCCCCGAGCTGCAGGGCCGCTTCCCCATCCGCGTCGAACTCGACTCGCTAACGGCCGAAGACTTCGTGCGCATCCTGTCCGACACGGACGCGTCGCTGACCAAGCAGTACAAGGCGCTCATGGCCACCGAGGACCTCGAGCTGGAATTCACCGAGGACGGCGTGCGCCGCCTGGCGGAACTGGCTTTCGAGGTCAACGAAACCACCGAGAACATCGGCGCTCGCCGCCTGTACACGGTGATGGAGAAACTGCTCGAGGAACTGTCCTTCGACGCCACGTCCAGCCAGGACAAGCACGTCAAGATCGACGCCGCCTACGTCAACGCCCAGTTGTCGGAAGCCGCGAGCAGCCAGGACCTGGCGCGCTACGTGCTGTAAGGGCATTCGCGAGGCGCGCCGCCCCCTCAGCGTCAGTCGCGAAAAAAGCCGGAACCCGCCGCAAGGCGGTTCCGGCTTTCTGTTTTGCGGGCGGCCGGCCAGAATGACCGGCGATAGCGCCCGACGAGGGCCACGGCAAGAATCGCCGGCAAGGCCGCCCGACCGACCCGGCACGCGCGGCCCCAGGCCGCGCCACCCTAGTTGCTGATCGACGTCACCACGTACTTGCCGTCCTTGCGCTCGGCGGTGAACTTCACCTTGTCGCCCGCCTTGATCTTCGCCAGCAGCGCCGGATCGGCCTGATACACCAGCGTCATGGCTGGCAGGTCCAGCGCCTTGATCGCGTCGTGCTTGATCGTCACCTTCCCGGCGGCCGGGTCCACGCGGCGCACCTCGCCGCTGGCCTCCGCCTGCTGCGCAAACGCCAGCGGCGTCGCCAGCGACACCACGGCCATCGCGGTCGCCACCGCCATCGGCGTTGCGTATTTGCGGTTGAAAGCCATGCTTTATCCTCCAGTTTCGGCCCCGGCCCGACAACGGCCCCGGCCTGACGCAATGCTAGGATACCGCCCTCGCCCCGCAAATCCGCGCCATACACGCAACAATTCTGACGGTTCTTTGCCGCCCGCGCCCCGGCCCGCAGCCTCCGCTTACGCCTGACGCGAAACGCTCACGACTCGTCACCAGACCAAGGACTCCTCATGGCCAACCGCCTCTCAGTCATCGCCACCCGGACCGGAGACGACGGAAGCACCGGGCTGGGCGACGGCTCGCGCATCCCCAAGGACGCCCCCCGCATCGCCGCCCTCGGCGACGTCGACGAACTCAACAGCCACATCGGCGTCCTGCTCGCCGAATCCCTGCCCGGCGAAATCGCCCAGGACCTGCTGGCCATCCAGCACGACCTCTTCGACCTGGGCGCCGAACTGTGCATCCCCGGCCACATCGCGCTCACGGACGAACACGTCGCCCGCCTGGACGCCCGCCTGGCCCACTACAACGCCTCGCTCGCCCCCCTGCGCGAATTCATCCTGCCCGGCGGCTGCCGCGCCGCCGCGCTGGCCCACGTGGCCCGGTCGGCATGCCGGCGCGCGGAACGCGCCGTCGTCGCCCTGGCCCGCGCCGAAGCGGTCAACCCGCCCGTGCGGCAATACCTGAATCGGTTGTCGGATTTGATGTTCGTGCTGGCCCGGCATTTGAATAGCGCGGCCGGCCGGCCCGACGTATTCTGGACCAGCCCGAATTCGCGCATGCAGAACAACAATTAAACCGAACCGTCGCCGCTTTTTTCCTGCGGGCGCATCGGCGCAAAAACTCACGGTATTTACCACAGCCTTACAGCGCCCGACCTGTAGGACCAGCCCCATTCCGGCATAATTACTGGTTTATCTAGGTCGTCCCCCGTCTCCAGCTCGCAGATTCGCAGGAAATAAACGAAAATGAGTATTATTGTTACTGGCGGCGCCGGCTTCATCGGGTCCAATTTTGTCCTGGACTGGCTCGCCCAGAGCGACGAGCCCGTCATTACGCTGGACAAGCTGACCTACGCCGGCAACCCGGAGAACCTCGCATCTCTCAAAGGCGACAGCCGCCACAAGCTGGTCCACGGCGACATCGGCGACCAGGCCCTGGTTGAATCCCTGCTGCAGGAACACCGGCCCCGCGCCATTCTGAACTTCGCGGCGGAATCCCACGTCGACCGTTCCATCCACGGTCCCGGCGAGTTCATCCAGACCAACGTCGTCGGCACCTTCCACCTCCTGGAAGCCGTGCGAGCCTACTGGGCCGAGCTGCCAGCCGCCGAGAAAGACGCCTTCCGGTTCCTGCACGTCTCCACCGACGAAGTCTATGGTTCGCTGGCCAAGGACGATCCCGCCTTCACCGAGCAGAACCGCTACGAGCCCAACAGCCCCTATTCCGCCAGCAAAGCGGCCAGCGACCACCTGGTGCGCGCCTACCACCATACCTATGGGCTGCCGGTGCTCACCACCAATTGTTCCAACAATTACGGCCCGTACCACTTCCCGGAAAAACTGATCCCGCTCATCATTCACAACGCGCTCAACGGCAAGCCGTTGCCCATCTACGGCGACGGCCAGCAAATCCGCGACTGGCTGTACGTCACGGACCACTGCAGCGCCATCCGCCGCGTGCTGGAAGCGGGCAAGGTGGGCGAAACCTATAACGTCGGCGGCTGGAACGAAAAAGCCAACCTGGAAGTCGTGCATACGCTGTGCGGGCTGCTCGATGAACTCAGCCCGCGCAAGGATGGCAAGTCATACAAAGAACAAATCACTTTCGTTACCGACCGCCCTGGCCACGACCGCCGCTACGCCATCGATGCCACCAAGCTCGAGCGCGAGCTGGGCTGGAAGCCCGCCGAAACCTTCGAGACCGGCATCCGTAAAACCGTAAAGTGGTATTTACAGAACCAGTCATGGGTGGCCAGTATCACCAGCGGCACCTATCGCGATTGGATTAGCACCCAATACGCAACCTGACGGATCGGCGTTCGCACAGCACACGACGCGCCGCGCACCGCCAATCACGATATGTCGAGTTTCCGCATTGTCAATTAGCCTACAATCTATCCCGACGAGCCAGGTCGCGAATGAGCGGATCGCTATCCTGCTCTGCACGTACCAGGGTGAAACGTACCTGCCGGCGCAACTGGACTCATTCGCCGCCCAGACTCATCCCAACTGGATCGTCTGGGCATCTGATGATGGCTCTTCCGATGCCACGCCTCAGTTGCTTGAGGATTACCAACGCCGCTGGGCGTGCGGCCGATTGATGATACTCGCCGGCCCACGCAAGGGCTTCGTCGCGAATTTCATGTCCTTGCTATGCAGCCCGGGGCTGGCCGCTGATTATTACGCGCTCTCCGACCAAGACGACATCTGGCACGCCGACAAGCTGCAACGCGCCGCGAATTGGCTGCGCCAAATACCCGAAGACGTGCCTGCGCTCTACTGTACGCGCACCGAGCTCATAGACGAAGCCGGCCGTTCCCTCGGCTATTCGCCGTTGTTCAGACGACCGCCTTCTTTTGCCAATGCTCTCGTACAGAACGTAGCGGGCGGCAATACGATGGTAATCAACAATGCGGCGCGCAACCTGCTGCTGGAGGCCGGCGCCAATCTCGATATCGTCGCCCATGACTGGTGGATCTACATTGCAATCAGCGCCTGCGGCGGCCATGTTTACTATGATAGTCAACCGTCACTGCAGTATCGTCAGCATGGTGGCAACCTCATCGGTGCCAATGCTGGGTTGGTTGCACGACTGCAAAGGATCCAGTTGCTGTTCCGCGGTCGTTTGAAGACCTGGACCGACCAGCATATCGTTGCGCTGACGCCCTTACTACCCAAGCTGACACCCGTTAACCGCCGCATATATGAGCGTTTTGTCAAAGCTCGCCAACGCGGCCTTCTGCCCCGCATCGTCGGACTCAAACGCTCAGGCGTCTATCGCCAGACTGCCTTGGGAAATCTGGGGTTGCTGGCCGCCGCGATATCCAACCGGATTTGAAAGTAGCTATGAAAATTCTACTGTTAGGCAAAGATGGCCAAGTTGGCCACGAGTTGCAGCGGACCCTGCTGGCTCTCGGCGATGTCCACGCCTCTGGCCGAGAGGGCGCCAACTTTGAAGATCCGGAAGGCCTTCGCCGCTTGCTGGTAGCGCAAGAGCCCAACATTATCGTCAATGCCGCGGCCTACACGGCGGTGGACAAGGCCGAAACGAATCAAGATGCCGCACGCAGGGTCAACGCCGACGCTGTGGGCTTGCTTGCCCGCTACGCCCAAGAAACCCAAGCGTTACTGGTCCATTATTCCACGGACTATGTCTTCGACGGCACCAAGAACTCCCCATACGAGGAGGATGATCAGACCAACCCTCAAAGCGTGTACGGCCGCACCAAACTGGCGGGAGAATTGGCCATCCTGGCCAGCGGCTGCAATACCCTGGTGCTACGCACCAGCTGGGTATTCTCCGCGCATGGCGGCAACTTCATCAAGACAATTCTGCGCCTCGCCAAAGAGCGCGATGTCTTGAGTATAGTGGCCGACCAGCATGGCGCTCCGACTTCCGCCGAGCTGATTGCAGACGTCACGGCACTAGCGATCGCCGGGTGGCTGCAAGGCCGCCTGAGCAGCGGCGTTTATCACCTGACCGCTTCCGGCCACACAACATGGCACGGTTTGGCGTCGCATGTCGTGGATAGGGCCCACCGCAATGGTGTGAAGCTAAAGACCGACCGCGACCACATCAAGCCCATTACAACCGAGGAATATCCGGTCCCAGCAGTTCGGCCCAAGAACTCCAGGCTTAACACCAACGCATTGGCGTCTCCCTTGAAACTACAGTTACCTCATTGGACGGTCCATGTCGACCGCACAGTGGATCAACTTACGTCGACGGAACGTTCCGCATGAAACGCAGAGGTATCATTCTTGCCGGGGGATCCGGTACGCGGCTGCATCCAGCCACTCTGGCAATCGGCAAGCAATTGCTGCCAGTATTTGACAAGCCGATGATTTATTATCCCCTCAGCACCCTGATGCTCGCTGGGATCCGGGACATTCTCATCATTTCGACCCCGCAGGACACACCCCGCTTCCAGCAACTGCTGGACGACGGGTCGCAATGGGGCGTGGCTCTCCAGTACGCCGTCCAGCCATCCCCCGACGGTCTGGCTCAGGCTTTTCTCATCGGAGAATCATTCCTCGGCAATGATCTGTCCGCGCTCGTACTTGGGGACAATATCTTCTACGGCCACGACTTCCACCAGTTGCTCGCCAACGCCGACACCCGCACCGACGGTGCCACCGTATTCGCTTATCACGTACACGACCCCGAACGCTATGGCGTGGCCGAATTCGACAACAGCGGAACAGTCCTGTCTCTGGAAGAAAAGCCAGCGAAACCCAGGTCGAACTACGCGGTCACGGGCCTGTATTTCTACGACAAGGATGTGGTCGAAATCGCCAAGCAAATCAAGCCATCGGCGCGCGGTGAACTCGAAATTACCGATTTGAATCGAGTCTACCTGGGCCAAGGCAAGCTGAATGTCGAAATCATGGGCCGAGGCTATGCCTGGCTCGATACGGGCACCCATGAATCGCTGCTCGAAGCAAGCCAGTTCATCTCCACGCTGGAGAACCGCCAGGGCCTGAAAGTTTCATGCCCGGAGGAAATCGCGTTCCGCAACGGCTGGATTACTCCCGAACAGCTGGCGATGTTAGCGGAACCATTAGCCAAAAACGGCTATGGCAAGTATCTGCAGCGATTGCTCGTCGAAAAGGTCTACTAAGAGCCACTAACAAAACCAACTTGCACACAGGTCGGCAGGTGGCAAAATTGGCAGCATGGCCCGTCGTAAAGAGATTTCCAGCGCGCTGTGGAAGCGCATCGAACCGTTGATTCCGCCCGTGAAGCCCTCGTCCAAGGGAGGTCGGCCGCGCATCGGCGATCAGCAGGCCCTCAACGGCATCGTCTATGTTCTGCGCACCGGCATCCCGTGGGAAGAATTGCCCCTGGAACTGGGCTATGGCAGCGGTATGACCTGCTGGCGGCGGTTGCGCGACTGGCAAGCCGCCGGCGTCTGGCATCGCCTGCATCAGGTCCTGCTGGCCGAACTGCGACGGGCCGACAAGCTGGACCTGAGCCGAGCCAGCCTGGACGCGGCCAGCGTGGCTTCCCCCCGAGGGGCGCCTACACGGGTCCGAACCCGACTGATCGCGGCAAGCTCGGCAGCAAGCGGCATCTGATCGTCGATCGCAACGGCGTTCCCTTGGCGTTCTGTGTGACCGGAGCCAACCGGCACGACTCGGTGGTCTTTGAGGGACTGGTCGATACCTTGCCGCCGATCGCAGGCAAGCCCGGGCGTGCACGACGCTGGCCAGGCAAGTTGCACGCCGACAAGGCCTACGATATCGACCGCTGCCGCGACCATCTCAAGCAACGGGGCATCGCCCCCCGCATCGCTCGCAAGGGGATCGAGCGCAATGATCGACTGGGGCGGCATCGCTGGGTGGTCGAGCGCACCCATGCCTGGTTTGCCGGCTTCGGCAAGCTGCGCATCCGCTTCGAGCGACGCATCGACATCCATCTGGCGTGGCTCTCGCTTGCCTGTTCGATCACCTGCCTACGGCTCCTCCCAGAGTTTTGTTAGCGACTCTAAATCAGTGACATACAGAAAGTCGGCCCGCGCGGAAGACCCTGCAGAAAAGAAGTAAAATTCGCCCCGCCATCTAGTAGGGTAATGATGAGCCGCGCGCCCCGCTTTGCCACGGCGCGCGCCAACGATGAAAACGCAGCCGCCCCTAGATAAACCGCAAAAGAAGAGTCGCAGGGTAGGTAATCCTTCATGCTTTACGTGTCCATCGCCTTTCTCGTGTCCGCAGCCATCACGCTGCTGACGCTCCGGTATGGGCATTTGCATGCAAGGTACACCGCGGACAGCGACATGACGGGCGTGCAGAAGTACCACGTGCGCCCCGTTCCGCGCGTGGAGGGAATCGCGCTGGTCGTCGCGATGCTCGTTGTGGCCGGCGCCGCGGCATGGCGCGAGCCGGCCCTGCTCAAGCCGTTGCTGCTGCTGCTGCTCGCCGGCATGCCGGCTTTCCTGGGCGGACTGGCGGAAGACCTGACCAAGCGGGTCCGCGCCCTGGTTCGGCTGCTGCTGGCCATGCTCGCCGGCGCCCTGGGCTACTATCTGCTGGACGCGGCCGTCGTTCGGCTGGATATCATCGGCGTGGACTGGCTGCTGCAGTTCTGGGCGATTTCGCTGGTCTGCACCATGATCGCCGTGGGCGGCGCGGCCAACGCCATCAACATCATCGACGGATACAACGGCCTTGCCGCCGTCGTATCGGCCATGATCCTGGCAGGTATGGCATACGTGTCGTACTACCTGGGCGATCGCCTGCTGGTGGTGGCGTCCGTCGGGATGATGGGCGCCATCGGCGGGTTTCTGATCTGGAATTATCCCCGCGGGTTGATTTTCCTGGGCGACGGCGGCGCGTATTTCATTGGGTTCATGATCGGCGAATTGTCGGTGCTGATGCTGTACCGGCATCCGGAGGTGTCGGCATGGTTTCCCCTGCTGCTCTGCATCTATCCGGTGTTTGAAACCTTGTTCTCGATTTACCGGAAACGGTGGCTGCGGGGGCGGTCCCCTGGGGTGCCGGATGGGGTGCATCTGCACATGCTGGTTTATAAGCGGCTGGTGCGCTGGGCGATCGGGTCCACCGAAGCCAGGCATAAGATCCAGCGTAATGCGATGACCTCGCCGTATCTGTGGGTGCTTTCGTCGCTGGCCGTCATTCCGGCGGTTTTGTTCTGGCAGTACGAATATGTGTTGATGGGGTTTGTGGCGTTGTTTTCGGTCGTTTATCTGCTTCTCTACCGTACTTTGGTGCGATTCGCCACGCCGCGATGGTTGATGGTGAAAAAAGAGGTGGATGGCGATTGAGTACGGCGGCTTATCAGATGTCCCAAATATCCGCGAAGAACGGCACTACGTTGCCCCACGTGGCCGTGTTACTGTGTTCCTATAATGGTGAACGGTTCATCCGGGAGCAGCTCGATTCGATAGAGGCACAGTCCCATCCGAATTGGAAAGTCTGGATATCGGACGACGGCTCTTCCGACCAAACGCTTCAGATTTTGGCGGAGTATCGCCAGCGCTGGGGACAAGACCGACTGGAATTGGTACGAGGGCCCGCAAAAGGCTTTGCGGCGAACTTTCTGTCCGTGGTTTGTCGCCCGGAGGTCCAGGCTGACTATTTCTCTTATGCAGACCAGGATGACGTTTGGGATAAAGACAAACTGGCGCGGGCTGTCCAGTACCTTGAGCGGCTCGGACGGCATGCTCCAGCGCTGTATTGCTCCAGGACCAGCTTGATTGCCGAGGATGGCGCTCCGCTGGGGCTCTCTCCTCTTTTCACAAGGAAACCGGATTTTCGCAACGCGCTTGTTCAGAACGTAGGGGGCGGAAACACTATGGTTTTCAATGCGCAAGCGCGCCGTATCCTTATGAAAGCCGGCTCGGACCTGGGCGTTGTGGCGCATGACTGGTGGACCTACCTGGCCATCAGCGCAGCCGGCGGTCGAATCGTTTACGATCCCGTTCCATCGCTTTTGTACCGCCAGCACGGGGGTAATCTGATCGGTTCCAACCAGGGACTCTCAGCGCGCTTCAATCGTGTGCGGCTTTTGATGCGAGGACAGTTAAGGCGGTGGATCGACGCCAACTTGAGCGCGCTCCGCCGAATAGAAGACCGGCTTCCGCCCGACCACCGTGCTGTCTTGCGCGAGTTCGAGACGGTTCGTGCCGGCGGCTTGATCCGCCGTCTTGTTGAACTGAAGCGGTGCAAAGCGTACAGGCAAACCTGTGCGGGAAATGTCGGCCTTTTCGTAGCCGCTTTGTTCAAGAAGTTATAACTGTGACGATTCTTGTGACCGGCGGGGCCGGATTCATCGGTTCGAATTATGTCCTGGACTGGTTTGAGCAGTCGGACGAGCCATTGATAAACGTCGACAAGCTCACCTACGCAGGAAATTTGGAAAGTCTTGCCAGCGTATCGGGGCGAGAGGGATACACTTTCGTCAAAGGGGATATTGGGGACGGCGAACTGGTCACTTCGTTGTTGCGCAAGTACCGCCCCCGCGCAGTCATCAACTTCGCCGCTGAATCTCACGTTGACCGATCCATCCATGGCCCTGGAGAGTTCGTTCAGACCAATATTGTCGGCACGTTTCGACTGCTTGAGAGCTGCCGCGAATATTGGCAGGAGCTTTCCGGCGAAGAAAAAACGTCGTTCCGCTTTCTCCATGTGTCCACGGATGAGGTGTACGGGTCTCTAGACCCGCTCGATCCGGCGTTCACCGAAAGCCACCGTTATGCGCCCAACAGCCCATACTCGGCAAGCAAAGCCGCGTCGGATCACCTTGTCCGTGCTTGGCACCATACATACGGACTGCCGGTCCTGACGACCAACTGCAGCAACAATTACGGACCATTCCATTTTCCGGAGAAGCTGATTCCGCTCGTGATACTGAACGCGATCAGCGGAAAAATCCTGCCGGTCTATGGAGATGGCGCCCAAATCAGGGACTGGCTCTACGTCAAGGACCACTGCTCGGCGATTCGGACGGTGCTGTCGTCCGGTCGTCTCGGTGAGACCTACAACATTGGCGGGCGCAATGAAAAGCGCAACATCGACGTCGTCCAGACTATCTGCAGGATACTCGACGAAATATCGCCGCGCGCTGACAAGAGGTCCTACGCCGAGCAGATCCGATTCGTCAAGGATCGCCCAGGGCATGACCGGCGCTATGCGATAGATGCGTCCAAGATCGAACGTGAGCTCGGCTGGCTGCCTGCGGAGACGTTTGACTCGGGTATCAGGAAAACCGTCAAGTGGTACCTTGACAACCCCGGCTGGGTAGCAAGCGTGCAAAGCGGCGCTTACCTCCAGTGGACGGCGAAGAATTACGCGGGGCGGGAAGAATGAAAATACTTCTCCTCGGAAAGGACGGGCAGGTGGGTTGGGAGCTGCAGCGCTCCCTTGCCGTGCTGGGCGACATCGTGGCGCTGGGGCGCGATGGCGACGAGGAGCTGTGCGGCGATCTTTGTGACGCCCACGGAATAGAAAGGACCGTCCAGACCGTGAGGCCGGACGTGGTGGTGAACGCGGCCGCGTATACCAATGTAGACAAGGCGGAGCAAGACGAATCCCGCGCGCATGCCGTGAACGCCACAGGGCCGGACGTCTTGGCGCACGCTACCAAAGCAATCGGCGCCATCCTGGTTCACTATTCCACCGACTATGTGTTCGATGGATCCGGTGCCCGACCTTGGGGAGAAACTGACGAGCCGGCCCCGATAAACACCTACGGATTTACCAAGTTGGAAGGGGAACGGGCGATAAAAAGCGCAGGCTGCGACCACCTTATCTTCCGAACCAGCTGGGTATATGGGGTACATGGCCAGAATTTCGCCAAAACCATCCTTCGTCTTGCCGCTGAACGAAGCGAGTTGTCCGTTATAAAAGACCAATTTGGAGCGCCCACTGGCGCCGATCTGATCGCGGACGTCACTGCGCACGCCATTGCATTACGCCGGGCCGCGAAGGTTGTCGGGACCTACCATCTCGCCGCCGCCGGGGTGGCGTCGTGGTATGACTACGCCCTATATGTGTTGAAGACGGCCGCGGCGTTGGGCTTTGAATCGAAGGCGGCGCCCGAGGCTGTTATCCCCATTCCTTCGTCGGCGTACAACTCTGTTGCGAGACGGCCAATGAACTCCCGCCTCGATACCTCTCTGCTTTGCCGAACGTTCGGATTGCGGCTGCCTGCGTGGGAGCATGGCGTGACCCGATTGCTTACACAGATACTTCGAAAATGACCGACGCCATACAGCCACAACGCAAGGGAATTATCCTCGCCGGCGGATCGGGAACTCGGCTATATCCTGTCACCAAGGCGGTTTCCAAGCAATTGCTGCCGATCTACGACAAGCCGATGATTTATTATCCGCTGGCAACGCTCATGCTCGCCGGATTGCGGGATATTCTCGTCATTTCGACGCCACAGGACACGCCGCGCTTTCAGCAATTACTTGGAGATGGAAGCGAATGGGGGATAAATCTCCAGTACGCGGTGCAGCCTAGCCCGGATGGATTGGCGCAGGCGTTTCTGATCGGTCGTGAATTCATAGGCGATTCTTCCTGCGCGCTCGTGCTGGGAGACAACATATTCTACGGACACGACTTGCAGGCCCAACTGGAAAGGGCAGCGGCGAGAACGCACGGCGCAACGGTATTCGCCTACCACGTGCAGGATCCCGAGCGTTATGGCGTCGTATCGTTCGACGCGCAAGGAAAGGCTGTGTCTCTCGAAGAAAAGCCTATACGTCCCCGGTCCAATTACGCGGTCACAGGACTGTACTTCTACGACAATCAAATCGTCGAGATTGCAGAACGGCTGCGACCGTCTTCCCGCGGTGAGCTCGAGATCACCGAGGCTAACCGTGAATATATGGCGAGGAATCAGCTCGAGGTCGAAATCCTCGGGCGCGGCTACGCTTGGCTCGATACGGGGACGCACGAGAGCCTGATCGAAGCAAGTAATTTCATCGAAACGATTGAGCACCGGCAGGGGCTGAAGGTCGCATGTCCCGAAGAGATTGCGTTTCGCAAGGGTTTTATCGATGCCGCTACGCTGGAACGGCTCGCGCAGCCCCTGATCAAGAGCGGATATGGCCAATACTTGATGCGTATTCTTGAGGGTGAGGTACGAGAATGAAAGTCACCGCTACATCGATCCCGGACGTCTTCGTGATCGAGCCCAGGGTGTTCGCCGACGACCGTGGCTTTTTTTTCGAGAGCTACAACGAACGGGAGTTCGAGGCGGCTGTCGGGCGTAAACCGGCCTTCGTTCAGTCCAACCATAGCCGCTCCCGCCGGGGAGTGCTGCGAGGGTTGCATTACCAGATCGAACAATCCCAGGGAAAGCTGGTGCGCGTAGTGGTTGGCACGGTATTCGATGTTGCAGTTGACCTGAGAGCGTCATCGCCTACCTTCGGCAAATGGGTGGGCGAAGTGCTCAGCGCGGACAATAAGAAGCAGTTGTGGGTTCCGGAAGGTTTTGCCCACGGCTTTCTGGTGCTGAGTGAGCACGCCGAGTTCGTCTATAATACTACCGACTATTACGCTCCCCAACATGAGCGGTGCATATTGTGGAGTGATCCGCAATTGGCGATCGCTTGGCCTTTGGAATCCGCTCCCATACTGTCCGAGAAAGATCGCGCCGGTGTGGAATTCAGCTCAGCGGAAGTGTTCCGCTAGCTGCCCGCGTTCCGAACGGCATGCCCCCCACACTCGCCGCTTTATGGAATTAGAGTTTTGCGGCTGACGCTTTTCACATCAGGGACACCCACGTGCAGCTTAAGTTTCCAGAGTTCATCAGCAGCCGAAAAACCATCTCCGAAATCGTTATCGTCGGCTCCGGACCTGCCGCAATGGCTACAGCCTATGCCTTGGAGCAGAAGGGCATCTCTTGCGTTCTACTGGAATCCGGCGAACCGGATAAGGCGGAACGCTGGGACATCAAGACAAACGGCTTTACGGCCGTCAGCTACGGTGTGCCCGAGTCCTATCCGGAGCTTCATGTCAGACGCCAGCCCGGCGGCGGGCTCAATGTCTGGTCGGGCTGGTGCAGTGCGTTGAGAGAAGTCAACTTCGCCCGCCCCGACCTCCCAACTTACCCGTCGTGGCCCATAACGAAGGCGGACCTTGTTCCACATTATCGGGAGGCCGCCTCCTGGCTGAAGATCCCTGACTTCGAGAAGAGTCTCGAGGACGGTGTTGAGGTTGCTGATTCGGGCCTGACCGTCAAGTTGTTCCGTTTTTCTCCGCCGCTGCGGTTTTCTGGAGAACTGGCGCAGCATGTCGCCACTTCGCAGAAAATAACGCTGGTTACTGGAGCAACGGTCGCTGGATTGGAGGGTAGCGGAGGCAGAATAACTGGCATAGAGGTGCTGGCAGCGGGAGGCCAGCATAAAGTGCCATGCGAAGGTGCCGTTGTGCTGGCCGGAGGCGCGGTCGGCAATGCGAGGATTCTGGCCCTTTCTGGCGCAGCCGGTATAGCCGAATCTGCCCGGGCGTTCGTAGGCAAGTACTTTTTCGAGCACCCCCATTGCTATTCAGTTGCCAACATTGCGTTCTCTCCGGAGATGGAGGATAGGCTGGCGGACAAAGCCTATTGGTCCCAAGGATTCATCTCGCTGGCACCGACGAAAGCCTTTTTGGAGAAGACCGGAAGCACCGACTTCAATTTCCAGCTATGGCCGATTCCGGGCAACGAACTTGAGCCGCGTGAACAGGCCATTTCCCACAATCACGAAAAAATCTACGGGAGAAAACCGCAGTTCTACAGAGCCAGTCTCGGAATGGAGCAGGCCGTCCATGTGCCCACGGACATCGTATTGGATGCGGACACGTTGGCAAGAAAAAACGACGGCCATCTTTCCCTGGATCTAGGCGTGCAGAAACAGGTGATACACGTGGCGAAGAAATGGATCCAAGCCAACGGCGCATGCGCTTGGGTAGGGCCGGAAAAGGAACCTCCCATTGTCGCAGTGGGCCACTTGATGGGCACCACGCGCATGTCCCGTGACCCTGCCAACGGAGTAGTAGACGGCAATTGCCTGGTCCATGGGACGACCAATTTGTTTGTTGCCGGCGGTTCGGTGTTTCCCACCGGCGGTTTCACTAACCCCACGTTCACCATCGCTGCGTTGGCTTTCCGGCTCGGCGGCCACCTTGCAAAGGAGATCCAATGATCACGCGGCGAAATCTGATCGTTGGAGCTTCTGCAGCAGCCGTGCTGGGCGCCGTCGGAGCCTATTCATCGCTCCGCCGGCGCTGTCCACTCGCTGATCAATTGTTCGATTTCTCAAAACAAATAATGCCGGTCGCCGGGATAGGGGACCAGGTGTCGCAGTCCGAGTTGATAAAAACCGCGCAGCGGCTGCTGTCTGGAGCGGACTCGCGTACCTCGGCAGAGACCTTGCCGAAGATTATTGGCCGAGCGATCGTTGAAGACGGCAGGCGCTCGGACTATGTCGCCGTATCGGGCGCGGAGATCACAAAGACGGAGTTTTTGTTGATGGCTATTGCAGCCGGAATAGTCAAAGAAGATTCCATTCCCTCAATGTGCGCTTGAACGGCATAGTGGCGGCTCTGACCGGAAGCCTCAATCGGCGCGGGGTCGCGGAGACGCCGCTGGCAATGTGCCGGCGTTGGCGGGTGGCGCAGTCTTCATCGCCACAGCAGGGACCGTCGGAAAAGCCTGGATTTCGGATGCACCGAAGCTGCTTTGAAGCTTGCGATCGACCGATCGCAGGCTTCGTCATGCCTGGACTTGGAAGACAGATGGTGCCGTCCATCTGGGAATGACTATCAAAGCGGGCGCAGCCCCTACGCGGGCAGTATCTTTCGCGTATTTTCCCGAAGGGGGCACGGCCGGGACCAACGCGCCGCGCGGATAGGGTTTGACATGCAATCCTACATGCCCGCTTCATTCGGGGAGCCCAACGACGCCGACGGCAGCCCCTCAAATGCAGTCGTCTTCAGGAGCGCTTCGACCCTTGCATCCCAGGAATTTTCCCTGGCCAACTCAATACGACGCGCTATCAGCCGCGTATCGTGGCGTTCCGCCATGGCTTTGTCCAACCGTGCAAGGAATTCGTCTGCGCCGGAGGCCAGATAGCAGTCCTGCTCGTAAGGCTCCAGTTCCGGCAGCCGGACAGAAACTACAGGTTTGCCTGCGCTCACATACTCGTAGAACTTCACCGGGTTCGTCGCGAGCGTGAGCGGGATGATTTTGAAGGGAATTACGCACACATCGAAATAAGCGAAATACCCCGGCAAGTTGGCGTAGGGTTTTTCACCGAGCAGAAGCACGTTGGAAAGACCTTGCAGCGGCTTGATATTGGCCCCCACAGTAGAGCCGATCAGCACGAAGTTCCAGTCGGGCCGTTTCCCGGCACAGTAAGCAAGCAGTTCAGCATCGAACCATTCCGCGATCGCCCCGTAATAGCCCACGATAGGTTTCACCGCGTAATCGTCAAGCGAGCCGTTCCTCTGCGCATTGTGAAAGTGATCGAATTCCGTACCGTTCCTGACACGGATCGTCCTCGGGTTGAGGGCGAGACAGCGCTCCTCCAACACGGCCGATGAGGCGACGACGAGATCGGCTCTTCGTATCAGCGTCCGTTCTGCGCTCAACGCATGGTATGTCTTGGTACTGAACCCGCCATGATCGTCCATGCAGTCGAATATCAGTGTTCCGCCGAAACTGCGCTTCAAAGTCTCGACCAATGGCCACCATCCAGGGAACTGGACCAGGTAATGGACAGACGTCGGCTCCGTGGCGGCGATCAGCGATGCCAATTGCGCCGCCACATTGCTCAGGTCGTCTCCTTCAAGGCGATCCATGTATAGGTTGACGGCGCCCTTGGGACGCAATCCGACTTCCGTGACGTCGGTGCTCAAACGCCGTAGAGTCACTGATTCGCCCGCTGCATTCAGATTTCGCCTGCATGGGACCAGCTCCATATCGAGATACCAGCAGGAGTAGCCGTGGTCGCGCAACCGGGAGACGATGTGCTGCGGTCGTTGCCACCTGAATTCCCATGGGATGATGGGGAAAACCACGATCAGTTTTCCCGAGTGTCGCCGTATTGAATCGGCTAACGCCCGGCAATCGGTATCGCTTGTCTTGCCACGTCCTCCGCCCCTCATCCGGGAAAGGAGCCCGCCAATGGTCGTGTTCCGGAATTGTCGGCCTAACGCTGCCTTGATGAGGCGCAAGCCCAGTCGGATATCGCCACGCCGCATTTTCTGCAGCATCGCATCGACTTCCTGCTCGAGCGCTTCCTGGCGCCGTTCTGCTTCGAGGAGCTGCGCCTGCAGTGTCGCGACAAGCTGACTGGGATGGCCCCTATCCTCCTGCGTCGCTACGGTGGAAGGCTCGCGCAGCGCTGCTGTGAAGGGATGGCTTGAGGTTGGGATGTGCGGCTCTGCCACTGAGCTATCCTTGTTTTGTCGCGCCCCTCGCGTTCCGGGCAGCGCCGGCCGTCCGGCGAGTAGGATCGAACCTGACTGTTTCCTATGTGCGCCCCGCGGGATCGGCAGGCGGTCCCCCGGGACAGAAAAGGACCATCAAGCCTTGCGGCTCGCGTTATAGCTCCTCAGGGAGGTAACGATGCGGGATGACGCTTGGCCGTCCCCGTAGGGATTGTGGGCGTGGCTCATACGGTTGTAGACGCTGTCGTCCGTGAGCAGCTGTCGGATCCCACCCGCTATCGCGTCAACATCGGTGCCGACCAGTCGCACAGTCCCCGCTTCTACAGCCTCCGGCCTTTCTGTCGTGTCGCGCATGACGAGCACCGGTTTTCCTAGCGAAGGCGCTTCCTCCTGTATGCCGCCAGAGTCTGTCAGGATCAGGTAGGACATGTCCATGAGGCGCACGAAAGGCAAGTAGTCGATGGGCTCGACGATATGGACATTGGGCAGGTTGTTCAGGAGCCGCTGTACCGGCTCACGAACGTTAGGATTCATATGGACGGGATAGACGAAATCGACGTCCGGAAAGTCGCTTGCCGCATGTTGTATGGCCGTGCATATGCGCTCGAAGCCTTCGCCGAAGCTTTCGCGCCGATGTCCCGTGATCAGTACGATCTTTCTATTGGCGGACAGGAAATGATATGGCTCCGATGCTTTCGCCAAGGTGGCGGCGTCGGAGGTGAGCTTTGCCTTGACCCAAAGGAGTGCATCGATGACGGTGTTGCCCGTCACGAAGATATGGTCCGGGCTGACGCCTTCGCGCAAGAGATTGCCCTGGGAAGATTCCGTCGGCGCGAAATGGAGCGTGGCCAGCGCCCCAGTGACTTTGCGGTTTCCTTCCTCGGGCCACGGCGCATACATGTTGCCCGTACGGAGTCCGGCTTCCACATGTCCCACTGGAATACGATGGTAGTAAGCGGCCAGAGAAGCGGCCAGAGTCGTAGCGGTGTCTCCGTGTACCAGCACGCAGTCGGGCCGCCATTGTCCAAATACGTTTCGCAAGCCATGCAGGATGGCGGACGTAACGTCCGTCACGTCCTGGTTCGGTTTCATGATGTCCAGATCGTACTCGGGGCGGATTTCAAACAGCGCCAGCACCTGATCCAGCATGTGCCTGTGCTGACCTGTTACGCAGACTTTGCATTCGAAATCGGACTCACGTTGAAGGGCGTGGACTACAGGCGCCATTTTGATGGCTTCGGGCCGGGTGCCGAATACGACTAGGATTTTCATTTGCGCGGATTGTCTGAGATAGAAAGTCAAGCGGATACTGTGTGCGCTGCCGCGAGTTCAGATCGGGCATCGCTGTGTGCGTTGCAATACATCGGCAATGGCCTTGCAGCGTTCCGACCAGTCGTGCCTGCTGGCCCACGCCTGCCTTGCTCGTACAGATTCTTCCCGGTGGGCTGACGGCAACAGCGTTTCCACTGCGGCAATGAATTGCGCCGGGTCTTCGACGCAGGCCACGCCCAGCTCATCAAGGCCCGCCAGTTCCGGAAGCCTGGTTCCAATTACCGGCCGCCCTGCCGCAAGGTACTCGTATAGCTTTACCGGGTTTGTCGCCTTGGTCAAAGATGATAGTACAAACGGAATCAGGCAAATATCGAACTGGCCGACGAGCTCCGGGACGGCTTCGTAGGGCACTTCACCGATAAAACGGATATTTTGCAAACCTTGCATGACGTCGGTGTCCGCACCGGTGGTCGCGCCCACGAGGACAAACTCCCAGTTGGGCCGCATTTTCGCCACTTCAGTCAACAAGCGCTGATCGAACCAGGTAGAAATGGCGCCTATATAGCCCAACACGGGCCGGTTTGGGTCCAGTTCACGTCTGGGAGCGGACGCAAACCTCTTGTATTCGCAGCCATTGCGCACCAACACGGGACGTCCACCGGACGGACCCGACTTCTCGATCGAGTGAAGAAGTTCCTTGGAACTTGCAATGCTGCAATCTGCAGCCGCTATCATCTCGTGTTCCAAGCGCTGCAGACGTTCTTGCGCGGCGCCGGCAAAGCCGGCGTGGTGGTCCAGGCAATCGTAGACGATCCGATCCCAGAACATGATGCGCGCCACACCCCACCAAGCGGGGTGCTCCACCAGCGCAGATGCCGAGTCCGTTCCGGCATCCCGCAGAAGGGCGCGGAGTGATGTCGCCAGACCACCTGCTTCGGACTCGCTCAGATCACATTGATGCAGATCCGGAAGTCGAAAACTGCCGGATGCGAGCTGAACGACGTGCAGCATCGGGCTCGGGCTTTTCAGCACGACGTACTGGCGCTCCGGCTTGGCGACCAGGGGGGTCGGGCAGATGTAGAACACCCGGTATCCCATCTGGGACAAGCCGGTTGCGAAATGCTGGGGACGTTGAAATCGGAAGTCCCAGTCAATGACGGAGAACAGCACGATGTCGCCGAGCGGCGCATGCACGCTAAGGGTCTGAGGAGCGTGACCGCTCTCCCGTGGCTGATAGATTGCCTGGTATCGAGTGAGAATCTGTCCAAGGTTCCCGCGTTTGCCTGCTATGGCATCCAAGGCGTTCTTCAGGCGGCGCCAAGTAAGCAGACGCATCGTCAAAGCCGGGTTCCTCAGCACCAGGCCGAATAGGGCGCCAATTTTTTTCAGCACAAGTTTTCCTGACATCGATGGGTTTTTTTGGCGGCGTGCATGCCCACGCACTTCTCGCGACGCTATGCCAGGCGTCTATCGGCGAGGCAGGAATCGGCCAATCCGCGCGAACAGCTGTCGCCCGACATAGCGAAGGTAACGAACGCGCTCGGGCCATGTCCCGCGCACGACTTGGCGCCTGAAATTGAACCAACGGGTCTGCCGGCGGGACCGCAACAGGATCGGAGGGGCCTTGAGGGATGGCTCGGAAGCGGAAAGTCCCGCGCCATGCACCTGCACGAGCACATGTCGAAGATTCTCCCACCTTACGGCAATACGCTCCAGAGCCGCCTCTGCCATAGGCGTATTGGGGCGCCGGCGCATGACGTCAAGGTCTTTGCCAAGCTTCTCCCAGTACGCCAAGGCGATCTCCGCCATCGACCATGTCGTTCCATGCTTGGCGGCGTACAAGCCGAGATTGTGATTGAATAAATCGCGGTACTTCTGAGAGGCCAGCTTTCCGAAAGAAACGCTGCCTTTGTGATATACAAAGCAGTCCTCGGCAACGGCCAGTACGAAACCCGCTTGGCGAGCCCGAAGGCAGAAGTCGTCGTCCTCGAACATCCCCAAGCCGAAATCTTCGTCCAGGTGGCCGATGCGGTCGATTACCCGGCGCTGTATCGCAACGCAGAAGAATCCCAACCTATCCGTTGTGAACCAAACCCCTTTCTGCCGTTCTGCATACTGGCGTGCGACAGCCTCGTAATTGGCTTCGTTCATGCCGTCGAGTTCTATCCTCTGCTCGTTGCCTGCGGAGTTGGTGACGGGACCTACCAAGCCGATTCGGCGGTCTACATTGAACAGACGAAGCAGCGCGGGCAACCAGCCCGGGGGCAATAGCGTGTCGTTGTTGAGAAGGATGACCACATCCCCCGTGGCGAGCTTTATGCCGTCATTGTTGCCGCCTGCATAGCCTTTGTTCACGCTATTCAGCTGCAGCCGGATGTGCGGATGGGTAGCTGCAAGCGAAGCCAGGTAGTTTGGAGTTCCGTCAGCAGAAGCGTTGTCGACGACGATGAGCTCGTACTGACCGGCAGGTGTATTCCGGAGCACGCTTTCCAGGCATGGTCTGGTTACTTCTTTCAAACCGTTGTAGGTCAGAACGACGATGCTAACTTTGGGCGCCGGATTCACAGTCAAGATCTTCCTTGGGGTCCTGAGGGTCATTGGTCAAGGGGCCAAGCCAGGGTTTCAGTGCGCGCAATATGCGCTCCGTTGCCCCCGAATGGGCGGTTGTCCAAGTCAGTGCTGCTTGCCGCATAGCGTCGCGCCGTACGTCGTCTTGCAACAGGTCGTACGCCGCCCGTACCGCGTCCTGTGCGTCGGATACTTGTATCGCGGCGCCCCCTGCCACGGCGTCCTTCGCTGCCTGGGCGAAGTTGTGCATGTCCGGGCCGAGAATAACGGGGGTGCCTACAGCGCAAGCTTCGATCAGGTCTTGCCCTCCGAACCCCGCAAAGCCGCCCCCGATGATCGCGACATCCGCGGCAGCGTAGTAGAAAGCCATTTCACCCAACGTATCTCCTAATAGCACCGGGATATTGGGGTTCGGGACATCAGCCCCGAGAGAGCGGCGCGCGAAGGGCAGCTTATGCCGTTCCAAGACGTTTGCCGCTTCGGGGAAGCGCTGCGGATGGCGCGGCACAAGGAGGTGTAAAGGTTTCAATGAACTTGTGGCTGAGATATCTGCAATCGCTTGCGCAAACATCTCTTCTTCACCTTCCCGAGTGCTGGCGATGGCGATAACGGGCCGACCGGCAGCACGTCGCCACTGAAGACCAGAGGCGATTTGTGATTGGGACAGCTTCACATCGAACTTAAGATTTCCGACCACGTGCGGCCCGTGCGCGCCGACCTGGCGCAGCCGTTCGGCATCCTCCGCGGTTTGCGCCAGGACGAGATCCAGGGCCGCATACGCTCGTCTCAATGCCCGTTTCGCCCATACAGATCGCCGAAGCGAAGATTCTGAGAATCGCGCGCTGACCAAAAGTACCGATACCCCTTCGCGCGCTGAAGCTTGGATCAAGTTTGGCCATACTTCCCGTTCGATCAAAATTCCGCAGCGGGGGCTGAAATGCTGGATGAAGCGCTTCGTCGCCCCCGGAAAGTCATATAGCAGCCAAGCCTGCTGCAACTTTCCCTGCGCTATCTCCTGACGAAAGAGTCGCGCGCCTTCAGCTTTCCCGGTTGGGGTTGTATGAGTCAAGAGCACTGGAAGGCCGCGGGCGAGAAGGGCGCTGAGCAGCGGCTGCGCTGCGCGCGTCTCGCCGAGGCTGACCGCGTGGACCCACACTGGCGATTCCCCGCGAAATAACGGGGGCGAGTCGGCATAGCGGCCGAATCGGGCTGCTGAAAAAATCTCCCATTCACGCCGGCTTTTGCGGTGACGAACCCACAGCCATAGGAGAAAGATTGGCCCGACCAGCCGCATAAGAAGAGTATACAGGAATCGCGTCATCGCCCTTTATCCTTGCCGCAGGCCCCGGTTCGGACTATCAGGAAGCGAGTGCCTGATCGACAGCGGCCAGAACCGCTTCGCGAGAAGGAGGGCTGCCGCGGTCTCCAAGGCCGGCGGTATAGGAGTCGCCTACGAGCGGCGTCCGAATCGGCGTCGATGCGCCGTAAATCCCAATGGTCGGGCGGCCCAGCGCCGCGGACAGATGAGTCAGCCCGCTATCAAGACCGACCATCAGACGAGACCCGGCGAGCAGTTGGGCAGTCGACGTAAGGTTCATTCGCGGCACCACCTCTGCTCCGTCGATGCCGCTGGCAAGTTTTGCGGCGCGGCGCGCTTTTTCGTCGTTGCCCGCGAGCAGTCGCAGTTTGCAACCCGCCTGCCGCAAACACGTGAATACAGCATGCCAATCCTCTTCCGGCCAAAGCTTATCTTCGCGGCTGGCATTCGGCATGATGATCGCGTAATCGGACGAGCTGCCCGAGAAAAAACCATTTTCCTCGGTTGCCGCGGCGCTGCGGCTGGTGAATCGCTGCAGTCCGAAGTTCGGCTTCCCGGACGGGACATACCCGAACGTCAACCCTGCCAGCAAGCGCTGCCGCGTCACAGCGGGTTGCCAGAACTCGACCTTGTGGCGGACATCGTAGAACAACGATGCCAGCGGTTCACGGGCGGACGCCCAGTCTAGGCCGTGACGAACGCCGCGCGCTTGCCGGACCAGCCATGCGGATTTCAGCAGCGCTTGCATATCGAGAACAACGTCGTACTTCGTCGAGGACAAGCGCGCGCGCAATTCCTTCCGTTCTTGCCGGACAGAGGCAGACCACCAGGCTTTGCGCCAGCGCCGGTGTGCCACCTTGATGACGGTATTCACGGCGGGATGCCAGGTCGGAATTTCTGCGAACGATTCTTCCACGATCCAGTCTATCCGAGCATCCGGGATATGGCTGCCGATATCGGATATCGCCGGTAGCATGTGCACAAGATCGCCAAGCGACGATGTACGTACTATCAGAATGTGCAAGATCTTGGGGCTTCCAAAGGTTCGGGGGCTTCTTGCCAACGATCCGATGATGCGTCGGAGTCAGGCCTGCGGTTGCAGGAACCGCCGCATCGAAGCGCCGGCCCCATCGCCCGTATCGAAAGGCGGGCGATCTATCGCGTCCAGAGCCTTGATGGCGTACTCGGCATAATTCGCGTGGACGAGCTCCATTTTTTCAGAAAGCGTACGGATTGCGCTTGCAGGAGGTTGCGTGCTGTATCGGACGACATCACTGCTGCTTCGCAGTTCATCGTGAGGCAAGGCGATGTCGGCCACTACGCATGCGGAGCTTTTTTCTCCCAGTTCCCGTGCGCACCCCGTATTCGACATCACAATGGGAAGCCCGAAGTAGCTGGCCTCCAGATTGACAAGCCCGTAGCCCTCATAGAGGGAGGGGCAGATGAACATATGAGCGTGGGCGTACTCGCGGCTCAAGGCAGGGCGGTCGAGCGTACCGAGGAAACGTACCGATTCCTTCAGATCCAGCCTCTCTATGGCGCGCTGGATAGAGGCGCCATAGCTGGCGTCCGTAAGGGCGCCGGCCAGGCGCAGCGTCGCATTGGGCGCCTTGGATTTGAACTGCGCGAAAGCCTCAATCAGGCAGATGACGTTTTTCTGCGGGTACAGGTTTCCAACGAAGAGCACGCGAAAATCGCTGATATTCCTGCGCGCCTTTTCCAGGTATCCGCGGGGCGGCCTGTAGAGGTTCACTACATTCAGACCGTGCGGTACAACATGAAGCTTTTCGTTCGCCAGGTTCAGGTACCTGCGCGAGTACTGTGCCACTTCTTCCGAGACGGCGATGAAGCTGTCCACCCGTTCCCTGGCCTCGGCGATCGGGGTTTCGTTCAACTGCCAGAAGTATATGTTGTGCAGGATCTCGACCACGCGGCAAGGGGGCGGTATATCTTTCACACCGTCGTACACGTGGTTTACCACCAGGGCGTCGAAACGGCATTGCTTGGTCAGATCCGCCAAAGCCTGCGCGTCGTTGTGCAGATAGAGCACTTCGCCCGGAAACTCCTGTGTCACCCGGGAATTGAAGGTGGGGGTGCCGCGCACGACGAGGTAAGGGACATACCCATTGCGCCGGATATGGTGCGCGAAATCGCACACCCACTGTTCCAGTCCGCCAAAAGTGTGGTCTTCTCCAATGTAAAGCGCACACCGCGGCCTCACGGCGCTGAGGGCCAGGGTATGAAGCAAAGATCCTTCCGCGCGGGGTTTGATGGCCAGCTTCCCTGCTTCCTTTAGCAGTTTGCCGGACGCCGACCGGAAGTATTGCTCCTTCGTGACGATGGGCGGGCGCAACTGCTTGCGCAGGCGGTGATCCAGGATTTCGCGCTTGAGGTTCCTGCCGATCTCTTTCAGGGAGTGACGCTCACGTACGCGTGCCGATGTGTGCGCCGTTACCTCGCCCAGCATCTCGTCGATCAACTTGGCTGAGTGGGACAGCGCTTCACCAAGGCGCCGGTTGTAGCGTGATAGGTGCGACAGCTTGAATGAGCCGAACGCATTGAGCGCATCCACCAGTTCCCAGCAGGCGGCGTCGCGAGCGTCCGCGGGGGCGGCTGACGTGATGACTGCGATAGCGAGCATATTGCCGTCTTCGGACGTCATCGACGTGGCAGCCATAAGCTTGCCCTTGAACAATTGAGAATAGCCGGGCAACAGCTCTTCGCTTGCCAACTCTCCAGAATCGGCGAAAGCAAAGAACACATGGAGCCTGCGCGCGTATGGAGACTCCCGATCGTTCTGGGCCGGCTGCTTGGCTTCACTTCCGTCGATGAAGGCGATATCGAGATCGGAGCGGCCGCTCGCAGCTTTCCACCCCAATTTGGCCGCGGACTGGCGGATCAGCCTGGCCAGATCGTCCGCAAGCGAACTCGTGGAGTACGTCATGTCTCCCGTCGCGCCGAGACTTCCCGCAGCCCACGTCAGCAGTTTGTCGACGGCACCGGTGATGTCGACGGCGGCGGTACCAAATTGGTTGCTCATTGTGGGTCCCCGGTAAAAACGATTCTTCTCATGGTCTTTGATGAAAGAGAGGGCGAGGCGATCATGCCTAAACCGATTCGATAAGGTCCTTCAGCGCGGTGATTCCCCGCTTGAAGTCGTCGTACATCTGCTCAAGGCATCCGAGATTCCGGTCGACCATCCAACTTTGAGTCTGGATGTCGGGTACGTAGCCCTCTTTGAAATCGGCGAATTTCACATACGCGTAGCCATATGCCTCGAAATCGCCTATCAGATGGAAATCAACGACCGGAAGCACCCCGTGCGCAAAGTAGTCGCACAGCTTCGTCGGCGAGGCGACGCGATTAACGGTGCATTCGTCCCGCAGCGCAAAGCCGAAGTTGGAATATTTGTAAACCTGCTCCAGCTTTTCCTTCGATGCGTAGCCCTTGAAAAGGCTCGGTGCCAATCCGCGTGACTTCAGTTTCTCGGTAAATACGTCGACATCGTGGGAGTAGATTTCGTAATCGCAGGGCCAGTCGGCCTGCGACATGACGTCGAGCATATCGTCAACGCGTTGCCATACCTGGGCGCCGCCAGCATATACGGCCGTGGGCCGCGTCGCCCTCGCACGTATGCCGTGGGACTCAGCGACAAGTTCATGTGAGCGGCCCAAGGCGCTGAAATCGAAGACAGGCACGTGGATGAAATTCACTTCGGCCGCACCGGTGTACTTGGCGAGATAGTGGTCTCGCATCGCCATGGTGACGACAGAGGCATAACGAAGCTTGCCGATGATTTGTTTTTCGACTTCTCCGAAGAGTTTCGATCGCTCGGGAGACCCGAGCATCAGCTCTTCTTCTGGCACAACGCCATGAATATCGACGAACATTTTGGCCGCATCAAAGTGGGGCAGCATATGTTCACACTGGTGCAGTGTGTGGATGTAGACGAACGACGCCTGCTCGAACACTTTGGCGGCGAAAGAAAAGTGCTTCGGCGACTTTGGGTTCACGCGAAACGCTTTGACAAGCCCATCGTCATGGACCACTTCAGGTTCGTTATGTGCCGGATACCAATCCTGGAAATCGATATACGTGCGGGGATGGTCTTCGAATATGCCGTCGATCGTCTTTATGCGGCTCATCCATCCATCCATATAGCGGTCATTCGCGGGATACGGCGAAACAATCGCCAGCCGGCGCTTCATTGGCATCTCGTTAGGTCCTTTTGCTATTTCTCAGTTTTTGATGCGACGGCTGATTGCGCGGAGCGGCGCCGTCGCGCGCCATGATCTTGATGCGTATACGGCCTGGATCTCGGATCTCAGCGCGGCAATTTCGTCCTTGCTCTGCTGCAGAGCCTCCTGGCATACATGCAAGGCTTCCTGTAGTGCCAGGCTCTCACGTTGCCAGACATCCTGCAGCGCCTTGCTCTCTCGCTGCAGGGCGTCAACCTGGGCAGCCTGCATTTCCAAGCGTTGTTTTTGATCGTCGACTTCGCGTTGATAGCTCTCGATTCTCTGCTGCGCAGCCAGCGCTTTCTTTTCGTGCTCCTTCTCAGCTTTATCGTGGGCATCCTTCGCCGCCTCCAATTGAAAGCCGAGCTCGTTGCGCTGCTTGATCGTAAAGGTAAGCTCTGTGCGAAGTTTTTCCATGTCGTCATGCTGGCGGCCATATTGGCCGAGCAGGTCGCCGCCGCTCTGTGCGATCTCATCGCCGATGCGCAGCAAAACTTCCGGCCGCGCATACACGGCCAGCATCTGCTTGCCACCCCATTGCGGGTCCGGGAGCTGGCTGGCATCGATCGTGGAAACGGATACCAATGTGAATCCGTTCCCCAGCGACCGGCGTATGTTGTGCCAGTCAAAGCTGTACAGGTGCTCCTCGTGTCTCTGCTCAGGAGGTTCCTGGAACGGGACGAGGAACGCAAAGTAGGAGTCCGATAAAGACGCGAGCTTATTTGCCACCGTCCAGGGGTCGGCGAAATGTTCCAGCGTATTCGAAGAAAATATGATGTCGAAGCGACGGCTGGCTTGGTCTGCCAGAAGATCTTCCGTGCTAAACTCTATGTCCGCATAATCTTCTTTTGCCTGCCTGATCGCGGTTTCCGAGAAATCAAGGCCAGTCACCCGCTGTAGCCCTAGCCGCAGCTTCATCAACTGGGTGCCGTCGCCCATCGCGCATCCCCAGTCGCAAAAGGTCGCGTTGCGGCTGGTGACGTCGTGGACCAGCCATTCGGGAAAGAGCGTGCACGCGACGATCGCGAAAAACTCACTCTGCCGGCGTCCCTGGTTCTGGACCCAGTCTTGTTGGAAGCGCTCGTCCCAATACTCTTGCCCGTTTACGACCTTATCGCTCATGCACAACCTCGAACCAGAAAAGATAGCTACTTCCGCGACACGAGCCGCTTTTCGATCGGCGCGATGAAGACCCCATAACGGAACTCCTTCATGAATATTTTAAGATATTGCGCGCCTTCAATGTACTCAAAATACTGGATGCTGTCGGAGGAACGATCCTCCAACGCGGCGACCAGGACGTAGTCGCCTTCTCTCAAATAGCAGTCCAGTGTGAAGGAGACTTCCACTACCTCTTCACCGTTATCCAGCGAAAGGCGGGGCGAATCCCACGTCGTACCGACCAGGAGGTCGCTTCCTGCCATATCCTTGAGCGAGAACGCGATGCTGGCGCATTTGCGGTTTGCTTCCGGTGGTACCCGCGCGCGGATCCGGATTGTCATCTTCTCGCTGGTGAAGAACATATTCCGATGTCGGCCGTCTTCCCCCATGGTGTCTACTGCGATGATCGAGCCGAGGTGGCTGCCCCAGTGATTCACCGGTTTGCGGGCGCGCAACTGCTCCTGAGCCTTGTCGTCCTCGATCTCCTGCTTTGCATGCGCTACAGCTTGGTCATGCTCATCGTTTACCCGCGCGGTTTCCTCTTCGAAGAGATACTGCATATACTGCGCCGTGACGGCGAAAACGGAGCCCGCCATCCGGGGCCGGCCTTTGTCGAGCCATATGCTGCGATCGCATAGCGAGCGCACTGCACCCACATCGTGCGAGACGAACAATATGGAGAGACCGTCGTCACGCAGCTTCTTGATGCGCGCCATGCATTTCGCGTTGAATTTTGCGTCGCCGACGGCCAGCGCTTCATCAATGATCAAGAGCTCCGGATCGGTATGGATAGCCACGGCGAAAGCGAGCCGGACGTACATGCCGCTCGAATAGGTCTTGACCGGCTGGTCGATGAAGTCGCCGATATCGGCAAAGCCGACGATGTCGTCATAGCGAGATTCGACTTCCGATTTGGACAGTCCCAGGACCTGTCCGTTGAGCAGAAGATTTTCCTTGCCGGTGAATTCGGGATTGAAACCCGCGCCTAATTCAAGCAACGCCGCCACGCGGCCTCGCGTCTGCACGTAGCCTTCGGTTGGTTCGAGCGTCCCGCACACCAACTGCAACAGCGTGGATTTGCCGGAGCCGTTGCGGCCGATTACACCTACTGTTTCTCCACGGTGAACCTGAAAAGACAGGCCGCGCAGCGCCCAGAAATCCCGGTAGTACGCGACCTGCTTCATATGCAGGGCGCGGCGGATTTCCGGCATGAACATTTGCTTCAGCCGGTCCGCGGGCTTCGCGTAAATCGAATAGGCCTTGCCAAGGTTCGACGCTTCAATCACGACCTCGTTCGAAACTCGGGTCTGCTCGCGGGCCTTCAGGTCGTCTTCCACGGTCGCAATTTCAGAGGACATCCGCAAATCCCTTTCTCGTTGCTTGGAACCAGCCATAGCCGAGGTGCGCAACTATGAGCCCGACTGCCATCATCGTTGCCAGGACGGAGAGGTTGGGCATCAGCCCTTGCAAGGCAGCCGCCCGCCCGGCCTCGATCGGAAACGTCATTGGGTTTATATACATCCAGGAACGAAACTTCTCCGGGAAAGCGCTTCCCGGGAAAAAGATGGGGGACAGGAACATGGTACTGATGACAACGAAGCTGACGATATGCACCACGTCCCGTACGTATACGCCAATGGATGCGAGCAGCCAGGATGCGCCGAGAATCAGTGCCACGATCGGCAGCAGGAGCAATGGAAGCCATATCACCTGCCAGTGAATCTGTGCTCCCAATATCGCGGCCAGGCACCCCAATACCAGTAGACCTACCACGAAGTTGAACAGGGCCGCCCCTATGGTAACTACGGGAAGCACTTCAAGCGGAAATACAACCCGCTTGACGTAATTCGCGTTGCCTGTAATGGTTACTGGCGCCCGGGAAATACATTCGCCGAATATATTGAAAATAATCATCCCGAGAAAAAGCGGTACCGAGAAATTTCCCTCCGCTCCGGGTATGTTCCAGCGTGCCTTGAAAATCGTGCCGAACACGAAACTATAAATCGAAAGCAGCAGTAGATTATTCAGGATGTACCACAATATCCCGCCATAAGCGCCCCGGTAGCGCCCTTCTATCTCGCGCCTCACCAGTGAAACGATCAAGGTCCGATTGCGCCAGAGTTGCGGCCAAGGACCCTTGATCAATGCTCGCGTGAGCGAATTCGATCTATTGTTCATGCGTTATTCCTATACTCATATTTCGACGCTTGAGCCGTATAACCGCATAGCTTCGCCCTGACACTGCAGATTGCGCGAATGATCCCTGAACGGCGTTTGTACGACCAGCCGATGAAGCGAAGCGCCGGACGCGATCGTTTTATCGATTCGTTCGGGCGTCTTCAGATTCAGCGGAAGCGGGAGGACGGCTGTATTTCGCCGCAAGATAGTGCAGCAGAGCAGCAGGGCCGAGGCGCATGTTTCTGTATCTGGCGGTAAATGTTTCAAACGTTAATTTTTGCTCCACTCCCACGTACAAGCGAAAGCAACGAGGGCGTGCGGCAAGCCCGGACGAGCGACCCGGCCGTCTCAGCCTGCTCGGCCTAAGTGCTTGAAACACATGGGGGGTTCTTGCTTGCGAGGCCCCCACAATGGGCTATATGTCGCGAAAAAACCGATATATTACCCGCTATCAGTTTCTCCGGCTTCCACGGTGACAATGCGGATGGGGAGAAGCGGGCCGCCGGGTGTGAGGGAACGGTTTAGCAGCCTGGACGTTCAGCAACGGCGAATTGATTGCATAGCCGTCGTCCTCTGCACCGCCAATACCAGCATATACCCGTATCCGGGTCGCTGCAGGCGGACTGATGCCGGGCCGGACAGGCGTCCGTGACGCTAGCGGTATCAAGATCCCCGCCCGACCGCCACCTTATCCGCATTCAACTGCTGCTGCATCTTCATCGTATCCCGCCCCTCGTCCTCTGGCGGCGTTCCCAGCCAGCCCTGGCCGATGCCATAGACAACGATATTCGCGAGCACGATGAGGATGAACAGAATGCGCATTACGGCAAGCCCAGGTGCATGGCGCCGGCCACATAGGCCAGGCCTTTCAACACGGGATTTTCGATCACCGTGATGGTGGGCGGCAAGTGGCCCATGGCAGACGCGGCATCGTTCAGCAAGCGCCGCGTTTCGCCTTCCACCTCCGGCCATCCGCCGCCGGCGGCGTAGATTTGCGGCGCGGCGCCGTAGCGCTTCCATCCCGCCAACCACTGACGCACCACCGCGCCGGCCTGCGCTGCCGCGACGCCGGACGAAATAGCCTGGTGCGTGTCGGTGGGAAAGTCCTGCAAGGTTCCTTGCGCCAGGGGCAGGTTGGCAGTGCCGGTCGCCAGCGATTGCCGCATCAGCGCCGGCCCCGGCAGAATCAGGCCGCCTTCGAACACGCCGTCGGCGCCGACGGTATCGAGCGTGGTGGCGGTGCCGAAGCTGGCCAGCAGGAAGGGCGGGCGGGACGCCTGGTCCAATCCGGCCAGGACGCCGAGCATCGACATCCAGCGGTCCGCGCCAAGTTGTTCGGGTCGTGTGTAGCGCGAGGCCAGGCCGTATGCCTCGGCCTGGGGGACCATCCATTGGACAGGACAGCCATGCGCGGCCAAGGCGGCTTCGATGGCGGCCGCGCGCGCGGGGCCCGCGACATTGGTGCCCAGGGCGGCGGCGGGCTTGATGGGCAAGGCCGCGAGCCAGGCGGTCAAACGCTGGATGTCGCTGTTGTCGAAGGCCTGCGCGACGACGCCGCGGCCGTCCTGGCCGGCGCGGTCGATGACGCCGATCTTGAGCCGGGTGTTGCCGGAGTCGATCAGGATGATGACGCTCATGCCGTCCGCACCGAGATTTCGCCGACGGAAATGGGCACGTCACCGGCATCGGTCTGCACGACCAGCCGTCCTTGCGCGTCCGTGCCGCGGCCGACGCCGTGATGAAGCACCTGGCCCCGATCGATCACGTTAAGGTTGCGGCCGGCCAGGACGTCCAGCCGGGCGAAGCGATCGACGAAGGCTTCGAATCCTTGAGCCTCCACTTGCGCCACCGCCGCCCGCCAGGCCAGCGCGACGTCATAAGCCACGTCGCTCAGGGCCGCCGTGGATCCGGTCATGCGCCAGTCGGCGATGTCGCGTTCCAGCTCGCGCGACAAGCGCTCGCCATCCAGCAGATTCATGCCCATGCCGATCACGACGGTGTGGCTGGCGCCGCGCGCGCCGGGATTTCGCACAGTTTCGACGAGGACGCCGGCGAGTTTGGCGTCGCCCCATTGAACGTCGTTCGGCCATTTGACGCGCAAACGTTCCGCAGCCGCCGGGCCGGCGATGACGCGCAAGGCCTCGCAGGCGGCAAGGCCGGCGACAGGAGAGAGGACGGGCAGGCTTGCTGCCGGCAGGGCGGTGTCGAAGGCGCAGGAAAACATCAATGCGGCGCCGGGGCGGTTCTGCCAGCTGCGGCCGGCCCTGCCGCGGCCGGTCTGCTGCAGATACGCACCAAGAAGCCACGGTTTGGGTGCGGCGCCGAGGTCCGCGCCGGCATCCGCAGCGGGTCCGCCGGCTACCGTCCCACGCGCCCTGGCCAGCAGATCGGCATTCGTCGATCCGGTCTGTCCGACCCAATCGACGCGTCCGAAGGGCTGTGGCGATGCGTCAATCAGCCGGGCCCGCAGGGCGGCGGCCATGGAATCGGGCGGTGGCAGGTCGGGCAGGTCGGGCATGCTGAAGAGACAACGCAAATGCAGATCGATGCTCGGCGCCGTCGCGCTGTTCACGCATCGGCGCACATGTGCAGGCGTCAGGCGGCGCGAACCAGATGGACGACGAACACCCTGGCGCATTGCAGGAAAATCTGAACGGATTGTAGGTCACGGCCGTGTCTCCCCAGGGCCGCCATCCCGCCCCCCCGGTCTACCCCGGGGACAGCTATGATTACCGGATTCGCGCCCAGCAGGGCGCGATGCAAGCCGGTCCCGCAATTCGCCTATGGTTCATACCGTTCAGACACCGCCATCCGCCGCCGCGCCGCCATTCCGGCTGGACGGCGGCGTTTGCTATCTGGGCGGGGATTGGAGCGTGCACGCGCTGGCGCGTCCCGGCGAGGTCGACGCGCGCTGCCGCGCCCTTGCGCAGGGGAGCCCCGCAATGCGTTGGGATCTGACCGGCATTGTGCGCATGGACACGGTGGGCGCGAACCTGATCTGGCATGCGTGGGGCGATGCGCTGCCCGAACGCCTGCGCCTGCCGGCCGGCTTGCAGCGCGTGTTCCAGGCACTGGCGGCGCATCCGCACGATACGGCGGCGCCGCCGCCTCCGCCGCCGGACCGCTGGGGCGCCGTGGCGACGCTGGGCGGTGCGATCATGGAAAGCGCCCGTCACGGGCGGGCCCTGCTCATCATGCTCGGGCAGCTGATGCTGGACCTTGCGGCGATGCTGCGTCATCCGGCTCGCGCGCCCTGGCGCGAGATTTCGGCGCAGATCTATCGCGCCGGCGCCCAGGCGCTGGGAATTACGGCGCTGGTGGGTTTTCTGATCGGCGTGGTGATTTCCTACCTGTCGTCGCAGCAGCTTCAAACCTACGGGGCCGACCGCTTTATCGTGCGCCTGCTGGGCACGTCCATCGTGCGCGAACTGGGGCCGGTGCTGGCTGCCATTCTGGTGGCCGGAAGATCCGGTTCCGCCTTGACCGCGCAGATCGGGGTGATGCGGGTGACGTAGGAGCTGGACGCCATGCTGGTGATGGGGTAATCCCCCCATTTTTAGCGTTTGCCAGAAGTAGGAACGCTATGCGGCCATGGCGAGCCGCTGTTTTGGGGTAAATCCGCCCAGAGCCATATTTGGG
>Ga0180221_1000393_pt1 | contig 41294 bp, 44 predicted proteins | sample eDN5th37CKraftMG_FD_151339 | JGI IMG/M metagenome (GOLD analysis project Ga0180221, IMG submission 151339) | Enriched Miracle-Growth compost microbial communities from Emeryville, California, USA - eDNA 5th pass 37_C Kraft MG (version 2) (version 2) ...
CTGGCAATGCTTACCGAGAAGCGCTCCTTATCCGGTTCGGGCCGCTATGTGTTCCCCTCCGTGCGGACGCTGGCACGACCCATCAGCGACAACACGATCAATGCAGCGTTGCGCCGCATGGGTTATTCCAAGGAGCAGATGACAGCGCACGGCTTCCGCACGTCCGCATCCTCTCTATTGAATGAGTCCGGCAAGTGGAACCCCGACGCCATCGAACGGGCGCTGGCACATATGGTTTCCGGCGAAATCCGGCGTATCTATAATCAGTCGGCTTATTGGCCGGAGCGTGTCGCTATGGCGCAATGGTGGAGCGACTATCTTGATGAGTTGCGCGAAGGAGGAAACAGGTGACAGGCAATCCCGGCGAAGGATGGAAAGTTCTCGCGGAGGGGGATGACGCAGAGGACACCCCGCTTTGGCGGGCCTTGGCGAGATTCAGGTCCGATGATTTGGACGAGGGGCGGAAAGACAATGCCGCCATCATCAATCGGGCAAGGCCGGTCTTTCGGCGATACTATAATGCCGCCTTCCTTGTCAGTGCGATCAGCGGAGTGTCCAGCTTCCTACACCCGACGACCCGCTGGCCTTGCCCCACGACGCCGACCGCCATTTTGACGAGTTTCTCGGCTACCTTCAAAAAGCGTCCGGGCCGCAAGCCTACTACAAGCCCCGCTTTGGGAAAAAGCGGGAACCTCTGGATCGTCAGGAGTTTTTTGGCAGGCTGCGCTATTTCCTCTTTTCCGAGCATGACGCCGACCGCCGCTTGGTCATGCGCTTCCGTTCGGGTTGGGCGCTTCCATCGGACATCTTCGTTCATCGCGACGATCTTGAACGGATGATCGCGCTCGCCAAGCCGAAGCGAAAGGCCGGGCCGGGCCGCAATCCCAAATACGCCTACGCCGAGGCGGTGATCGAACTCCAAGGCGCTGGGCGTCGGGCGATCATCGGTTTACGCCCTGATAAAATCCGGTGGCTTGGTCGCCAATCAAGATCGGCAGGCGAACCTTGCTGACCACGGAATCCATCAGGCGCTTGGCGCAATCCCGTTCCGCCAACTGATCCCACGCCGCGAACTCACCTCAATCGTGACCTCCACGAAAGGATGCCCCATGCCTGTTTTCCGCAAGGCCATGGACCAGCTTGCCGACCTGCTGCGCGGTGATCGCATGATCACCTACCGCGCCTATATCGACGCCCGTATCGCGCCCTATGTAACACCCTTGTTCGACAAGATCGTTGCCGACGACGAGGACGGCGACACGTTCCGCAATTCCCTGACGCCGTGGCGGTGGGCGCAACGTCCGCCCATCGCCATCTATCGCGGCGATGTGTCCACCTGCCGGATCGACGGGCCTTGGCAGGTGGCGGACGATCATTGGCTTCCCTTAGGCGGTCTGACCGTTACCAGCGGCGTGACCGCTCACCTCAATCCGTTCGAGGCACAGGCGCTGCACAAGCGGATGCAGCAGGCGATTGATGATACCACCCTCGCATGGGTCCGCAAACATGATCTTCGCAGCCATCGCCGAGGCCCTGAGGAAATCGACCGGAGCGTTGCCGACCCCGCCGCCAAGGCGATGATATTGGCATGGGCGTTCGGGCAGCGCGAGGCCGACGCCTTGTGCGAAGCCTGCCGGAAAGGACCGGATCATGGTTGAGCCGGAGCGCCAGAAGGCAAGGTTGCAGGGCTGCGATGCTACGCATCGAGCCGACAATTCAGATACACACCTCACGCATGGGTGCATCCAGCTTTTCTGCGGGTTTGACGAGATGCTGATAGCATCTCCCCAAATGCAGCGCCGTGAGAATGGCGCAATTCCGCCATTTCATGCGATGGCTAATAGCATCTCACCGGGAGCGGTGCGATGAGCGCCCGCGCCCAGACCGTGCGGCTCACCCCGCCGCAGCAGCGCGCCCTTGTCGCCTTCGCCAAGCAGCGCGGATTGAGCGAATATGCGATGCTCGCCCGCGTCGTAGACGCGGGCCTTGCGAGCCTCATTCCGGGGACGCTCGTACTTTGGCTCCTAGGCGCCTTCGCCTTCCATGTCGGTAGCGGCCTTATTCATATCCTGCTCGTGCCAGCAGTCATTGCATTTGTGTATCAACTGGTGACCGGACGGCGCTCAGTGTAGCGAGATGCGCCAGCTGTATTGATCATCCGCACATCATATTTATGAAGTGATCCCTGAAGTTTGAAGCAGGATGCGAATTCCTGGCGTCGAACGATTGGAGGCCTATGGATGGCGGCGGACCAGAAGCATCCCCGCCCTTTGGCCTGAGGCGGCGGCGCTCAATGCGCACCTTTGAGGGAGCGATCAGCTTGCATCCTCGATCCGGCATACCGGCGATTAAGGCGCGGAAGCTTGACACTCACGATCATATCTGGGAGCCTGGCCTCTCCTGCCAATGGAACTGCAATGGCCAAAACGCCAAGCCGTATCGAAGAGGTATATGAACGCTTGAGATCGGATTTGATCTCCGGCGCGATCATGCCTGGCGAGAGGCTTAACACCCTCCGGCTGGCGGAGCGTTTCGGCATGAGCCAGAGTGTTATTCGCGAAGCGCTGTCGCGGCTCACAGCTGACGGACTGACCATCACACTCCACAGGCGCGGTTTCCGCGCCGCTCCGATCTCTGTCAGGGAGATGACGCAAGTCGCGGACGCACTGGCCGAGATCGAGGCGATCTGCCTAAGCCGATCAATGCAGGCCGGCGGCAGTGTCTGGGTAGCGTCGGTCACCGCTGCCCATGCCGCCTTCGCAGACACGCCATTTCATGTGGAGGGCGAGGGGCCGGGTGTCAGTGAAAGATTTGTCGAAGCGTATTCGCGTTTCCGGACAGCGCTGGTGAGCGCTTGTGACAATGAGGTATTGCTAAGGCTCCGGTCGCAAGCATTGGTGCTTACTGAAAGACATTCCCGGATATGCGCGGCTCTTGGTGCCAAGACCGGTCATTTGAGCGAGGCTTATCTTCCTCTGATGGCGGCGATAGCTGCCGGCGATGAGGCGCGCGCAACAGCACTGTTGGCCAGCCAGCTTCGTGCCAACACGGTCAAGCTCGCAGAAATGTACAAAGCGCGACTCGGATGGGTCGATGCGCTCGACGATGCGGATGCCGAGACCGCAGAGCCTGTTAACGAACATGCGCTCAAGGCTGTTTTCGCCAGCTAAGCGGCGAACCCATTCGGCATTAATTCCTAGTTTTTCAATCTCCTATAGTAAGATCCTGTTGGCTCAATATTTTTTATCGAGAAAATATTGACGGCGAATCGGGCGCTCTCTAAGACTGATGCAACGCTGCGGCCAAGAGGCCCCGAAGCGCAAAAAAGACTTTGGGGAGGTAGGCATGAAGCATATTCCATTGATCCCCCATGTCCGCGGAATGCAGGATGTACAGCGCACCGGGCGATGCGCTTTCTTCGTTCTCACCCTTCTCGCATCGGCATCGATCGATAGTGCGGCCACGGCTCAAACAGCGCCCGCGCCCCAGGCGGATCAGGTCGCGAGCGGGGATATTATCGTCACGGCGCAGCGGAAAGAGGAGCGCCTGATCGAAACTCCCATGTCGATTACAGCGGCCAGCAGCGACCAGCTCCAGAAAGCCGGCATCACCAACACCCGCGATCTGACGATGATCGTTCCCGGTCTCAACGCGGCGACCCAGGGCTTTGCGTTCCAGCCCGCGATCCGCGGTATCACGTCAGTATCGACAGCGCTCGGTGACGAACCGAACGTCGCGATCTACATCGACAATGTCTACATGCCGATGCAGTCAGGCAACGCCTTCAACATCAAGAACATCGAGCGGATCGAGGTGTTGAAGGGACCGCAAGGTACGCTGTTCGGCCGCAATGCCACCGGCGGCGCGATCCGGATCATCACGGCAGATCCCAAGTTCGATCCGCATCTGTCGGCGTCCGTCGACTATGGCTTCAAGCTCAATAGCAAAGAGATCAATGCTTATGGGACGACCGGACTGACCGACACTGTCGCGATCGGATTGTCGGCTTACTATTACGATGACGCCGGTTATGTGGACGATATCGCGCCAGGACACGGCCAGACCGCTGATTCTACGCAATATTCGGTGCGTGGCAAGCTGCTTTGGAATGCGGCGGACAATCTGAAAATTGTCGCCGAGGGTGATTATAGTCGGACGAGCGATTCCACTGCCTTCGCGACCAACACGATCGACGGGCTAAATCCGTATAAGAATGTTGTTGGGGTAATCATGCCGCCCGAAAGCACCGTCGATCCTTACACGGTATCGCTCAGCTTCAATCCCAAGGCCAAGACCAGCAGCACTGGGGGCTATGTGAACGCGCAGCTGTCGTTGGGCACTCAGACACTGACTGCGATCAGTTCCTACCGCGACTTCAAGCTGCGTTCCTATCTGGACCTTGACCGTACCAATCTCGATATCAGTCGCTACACCCTTTATCAGCACACTCGCATCTTTACGCAGGAAGTTGATCTGGTGTCTGACTTCAATGGACCGATCAACTATGTCGCGGGTCTCTATTACTACAATAGCAATGCGGATGAGCCCAATGCGACCACGATGTTCGCGCCCTTGAGCCCGGTCGTCAATGGGGTGCGCACGATCACGGGTCCCCTCGCCAATCTCGCGGTTCGCCGGGGATCGGTCGACACCGAAGCCTGGGCGGGCTTTGGTGAGCTAACCTGGAAGATTGGCGAGCATCTGACCGCAATCGGCGGGTATCGCTACACCACCGAAAAGAAGGAGGCCGAAGTCCAGAACGTGCTGACGGGCGTCCAGTTCGACGGCCATACACGATGGAACAATTCGAGCATCCGCGCGACGCTGCAATATAAATTTGACGACCGATCGAACGTCTATGTTACCTACAGCACCGGTTTCAAAAGCGGGGCTTACAACTCTTCGGCGGTTACCAATCCCCTGCAGGTCGTGAAGCCTGAAACGGTAAAAGCCCTCGAAGTCGGCGCCAAGCTGCAGGCGGGACCCGTCACAATCCTCGCCTCGGCCTTCCATTACAAATATGACAATATCCAGCTGCAGGTGAATAATACCTCCAATCCCGTCGCTGGATCCACTATCCTGCTGAATGCCGCAAAGGCTAAGATCGAGGGTGCCGAGCTGCAACTCGACGGTAGGCTTGCTCCCGGGCTCAGCGCGAATTTCGGCCTCTCCTGGCTGCCAACGGCGCGCTATTCCGACTTCCTCGGTGGGCTTACCTTCGTTCCCGCTCCCGGCGGCCTGGGATCGACCGCGGTGGCCGTGGACTTATCGGGCACGCGCATGATCCGGTCGCCGAAACTGACTGCGAACGCAGGACTGACTTATGAGACGGAGTTGGCCGCGGGCAAGCTCAATGGATCGCTCCACTATTTCTGGAGCGACGGGTTCCTTTGGGCGCCGGGCGTCTCCAACAAGCAGGAAAAATACGGCACGCTCAATGGCCGTCTCGGTTGGACCACGCCCGATGGCAGGTTCAACTTCTCGGTATGGGGCCGCAACCTGGCCAACAAGCTGTACTGGCTGCAGATCGCGGCCAGCACCGCGGGCGTCTCGGGAGCGTATCCGCAGCCGCGTGAGGTTGGTGTCGGCGTTGGCTTCAATTTCTGACGTTTGGCTCTGAAAACCTCGGAACAACAAGGAGTAAGATTATGGTAGCCGAACGGAGTCAGGACATTGAAGAGCTGATCGCCAGGATGGCGATCCAGAAGGCCATCGGCAGTTACGCCCGCGGCGTCGACCGCAACGATCCCGAGATCATGCGCGCCGCTTTCCACAGTGATGCCAGACTGGCGATGGGCACTGCCAGTCAAACCCAGTCGGTCGATCAGTTCATCGCCGGTATCCAGGGCGGGTGGGAGCGTTTCCGTGCCTGGGGCATGCATTACACGATGAACCAGACCATCGACCTCGATGGCGACACCGCCCATTCCGAAACCTATTATCTGGCGGTGATGAAGCTTAAGGACGGCTGCGAGCCGCCCGCTTTCCTGCCGAAGGAGGCTGCGCAGGACGGATCGGCGATGTGGTGGATAGGCGGACGCTACAATGACCGCCTCGAGAAGCGCGATGGCGAGTGGCGAATTGCCGTTCGACTGGGCAGCCTTGAATGGCTTATGAAAGGCGACACCTCCGCCACGCCGCCAATGCTGGACATGATAGGCGATATCGCCCGGCGTGATCGCAGCGATCCTTCCTATGAACGTCCCCTCATCCGCTAAGTGACCGCGATCGTCCCTCCCGGCCCGGCCAGGCATGTAGTTCGCGGCGGTGAACTTGGCCATGACAGTGCGTCCGGATTCCGCGCATGGACGGGGGTTGCAGTACTGCTCCTGCTCAATGTGGTGGCTCTGCTCGACAGACAGATCATCTCGCTACTGGTGGGACCGATCAAGGCCGATCTGGGCATTTCCAATGCCCAGATCGGCCTGCTCCAGGGGTTCGCTTTTGCCTTGCTGTACTGTTTCGCCGCGATCCCGATCGGTTGGGCTGTCGATCGCATATCGCGGCGCCTTGTCATCTTTGTCGGAGTCTTCGTCTGGGGGCTGGCTACGGTGGCTTCCGGCCTTGCTCAAAGTTTCGGGGCATTGCTCGCCGCGCGGATACTCGTTGGTCTGGGCGAGGCGGCACTTGCCCCGGCTGCCTTTTCGATCCTGTCCGATCTGTTCGACCGACATAGGCTGGGCCTTGTGCTGTCGATTTATTCGATGGGATCGGTCCTCGGTGCAGCCTGCGCGCTCGCCATCGGTACGATCGCGACCGCGACACTGAAGGACGGCATCGACCTTCCGCTGGTCGGGCAGCTGGCCGTCTGGCAGAGCGTGCTCGTGGTGGTAGGTGCGCCCGGCCTTCTTCTCGCCTTCCTCGTCTTTGCCATGCCGGAGCCTAGCCGGCGCCTGGGCCGGCAAGAAGAAGCTGACTTTGCCGCGCTCGGGCGGTTTGCGCGTCACAACGCACGCTTTCTCGCCGGACACATGGCAGGTTTCGGTTTTCTGATCGCCATCGCCTATGGCACGCTGGCTTGGCTGCCGACCATCATGCAGCGCAGCTTCGGTCTGTCACTGGGGGCGACAGGCGCGACCCTTGCGTCCATTATCGCGGTGACAGGTATTGGCGGTAATCTCCTCAACGGCGCGCTCGTCGACCGCCTGTTCGCCCGAGGACACACGGATGCGCATCTGTGTTACTATGCGGGCGCGTCGATCGCCGTCGCCGTGTTTGCAGGGGGCAGCCTACTGGCTGGCAGCGCGGTAAGCTTTCTCATATTGTTCGTGCCGGTGATGCTCTTTGCAAATCTCTATGGCGTGGCCGCCGCCGCAATTCAGATTGCGACGCCGGCGCGGTTGCGCGGCAAGATGTCCGCCATCTATCTGCTCGTAATCAATCTGTTCGGTATGATAGTTGGCCCTTCCGGCGTTGCACTGGTCGGTGACTATCTGGTCGGGAGCGAGCACCTGAACCTGGCCCTTGGCGGCCTGGCGGTGATCCTGGCGGTGCTTGCGGCGGTGTCCTTTAAATCGGGTCTTGCGCCCATGCGTCGCGCTGTCGCCGATGCCGACGGCCGCTGCTGACCGCAGATTTCTAAGGTGGGCATTGTGATGATAGCGCAGGGCAAGGACGATCGCTGGCATCGCAACACGCACCTTTGGTGCGACGACTTTCTTTGAGAATAAGGAAGAGACAATGACTATCCCGAAATTTGTGCAACCCCATATTGATGCCGCTTTCCCCAATCATGTCTGTCTCATTGGCACCTGCCTGCCGAATGGATTTGCCCAGATCACGCCGCGCGGAAGCGTTCAGGTCTACGATGACAGCCATATCTCATTCTGGGACCGGGGTGGAGGCTCCACGGCCGCGGGCCTGACAGACGGGTCGAAGGTCACCATCTATTTCCACAATCACGAGCTAATGCCGGCGGGTGTCTTGCCCTTGGGCGGCATTGCTCGCTTTTATGGCGAGGCGGCGATCCATAAGGACGATAATGTCGCTGAGCGAGTGTGGGAGCGCCTGGTCGAGCCGGAGAAGATACGGGATCCTGAGCGCAAGGGATCGGCAGTCCTCGTCAGGATCCTCCGATCCGAAGACCTTCTGGGCCGTCCTCTCCCAGACTGAGCCGGCGTTGCCCAATGCAGAAGGGCGATCGGCCAGACGACGAGCATCCGACCTTCCTCTTTTTGAAAGTGCGTTCAGTCCCAGCGAAGCGGCAGCGCGACCAGTTGTGTTTCGGACAACGCTCCGCCATAGACGGGTTTGAAATCGGGATTGGCCAGCCGCAGGTTGGGGAAATTGGCTACCAGCGTTTCCAGGCCGGTGCGCAATACAAGCCGCGCCAGGCGATTGCCGATGCAGAAATGGACGCCGCCGCCGAACACGGGAACCCGTTGTGGATTGCGGTCGATGTCGAACCGGAGTGGATCGGGATATTGCTTCGGGTCCCAGGATGCCGCCTGGTTGACGACGTAGATAGGCATTCCGGCAAGCAGCGGGGTACCGCCCAGCTGCGTTTCGACCATCGCATAGCGCGTGAAGAGCAGAAATCCCGGTCCATGATAACGCATGCATTCCTCAAGCGCAGCCGGGATCAGTGCAGGGTTCTGTTTTAGCCGGTCGAACTGGTCCGGGTGCTGACACAAGGTCAGCAGAGCTCCCCCCATGGTTGCGGCGGTGCTCTCGATAGCGCCCGCGCCGAACGTGAAGATTAGATCGAACAGCTCGGTGTCACTCAACGTATCGCCATCATCATAGGCCAAGACGAGCTGGCTGATGATATCGTCACCGGGATTGGCTCGGCGGCGAGTGATGATCTTCATGATGATCTCTTCGGCATCGTCGAAGGCCTTCACATAGTCGGCAGGAAAAGGATCCTCCGGAGACAGCTGGGCGGTAAGCTTTAGGGATTGGTTCATCCTGACAAAGATATCCCGTTCCTCGGCCGAGAAGCCAAAAAGCCCTTGAAGCATGACGTAAGGCATCAGCTTCGATCCAAACTCATGCATTGCGTCAAAGACCGGCCCCTGCCCGCGCAACGTCTCGACAAGGTCGTCAATGATTGCTTGTACCTGCGGCTGCAGGCGGTCGATGGCGGAATCGCTGAAGGCAGGGTTGGCCAGACGACGGATGCGGGCGTGCGGTGGCCCCTCCATCTGCGTCGGCGGTGTGACCCGCATGAACTTATTGGGCATGAACTTACGCAGCCTGGGGTTGCGATCTGGCGGAGGGACGCTGGAAAAGCGAGCTCTATCGGACAGCACCTCCTTCATGTCGTTGAATCGAGACACCACGACCTGCGGTGATCCATTCTGCATCACATAGAAAGGTGGCCGTTTTGCCCATTCGGAAAGATACCGGCGGAAATTCTGCCGCACTTCCTCGCTAGCCAAATCGACATCGACGAAGCGATGGGGTTCAAGTTCAGCAACAACGTCCTGCATTTTCATTCTCCAACCAGCGTGACACATCCGTTCTCAATGCTGGCGCCGAATTTTCAGCACATCCGCCACCTGCGCGGCTGCCGCCGCGTCCGATTTATAGGCGGTGTCACCCCGCTTCTGGCGATCCACCATATCCATATGGCGCTTGCGATAATGAAGGCCGGCTGCATCGAAGCGGGTACTCAGATCGCGATGCGGCGGTTTCAACAGATAACGGGTGTTTTGCGGATTGAGCACTGACTCATCCTGTTCCCCAATAATCGTGGCGGTCCTTGGCCATTCGCGAGCAAAGCGAGGGTCGTCAGTCTGCTGTATCCCGAATGCGAAGTTGGCGCGGGTCAATATGCGCGATTCCGGTGTGTTCGACTGCATCAGCGGCATTGAAGGCGCCGTGGAATAATGGCTATGCAAGAAGCAAACGCCACTTCGAATGAAGACATGAGTGAAGGCCGTTTGGTCCTGAAAGGGTTCCAAAACGCCCAGGGTCTCCCGCTGATAGCGCGAGGTGGGCCGCTTCTTCACGGTGCGGATCATTGTTACGGTCTCAGAAGTCGACTCGAACGTTACATTGTCTTCATCGAAGACTTCGGTCTCGCCCGCATAGGCAGCGTGGATGAAGTCGGTATGCGTGAGGTCGAGAATGTTTTCCAGCACGAGCTCATAGCTGCAATGCATGAAGTTGACGCCCCACGCGAAAGACGGCTGAGAACGGTGCCGCGGTAGAAACGGAATATCGGGCAGCAATGCCGGATCGGCATGCCGCGGATCGCCATACCAGACCCAGATATGGCCATAGCGATCGACGACCGGGTAGTTACCCTTTCCATCGGTAAATTCCGAAGGTGGCCGCTTTTGCGGAGTTTTGGGATGGCTATTGCTCGCACGGGGGACGCCGCTCTCGAGCCATAGGAAATAGGGCTGCGAATGCACGGTGCGATGCAGGGCTTTACCGGACAGGGTTGGTGTGTGGGCGACCGGGAACCAGGCATCGCGCAAGGCAAATTCTCCGGGCCGCCAATGCGGGGCGTCGGCTGTCAATGCCTCGGGATTCAATTCTGCTTCTGTGGTTGTCATCGCGTGTCTCCTCAAATCATTGGGCGGTCGCGCTATGGATGGGCGCGGCATCCCGCCGAAGGATCGATGCGAAGGGCTTGATCGATCGGACGAGCATCGCGTCGGGATGCGGACGAATATCAATACCCAACGGCCGGCCGCCATAAGTCCCATCCAAGCACCGAAGATGAACCACGCACAAGCCGGCTGTGGCGGGTGTTATCGCCAGATGGGCCCGCGCCAGAGACATGCCGTCATCGCCTGCCACTGCGATATCGACGATATTCAAGTGCCGAGCGGCTGAGAGGGTAAGGCGCAAGGGAAAGTCGGCCCTGACCTTTGCCAATTTGCGGCGGCTGAACGGGTCGGCGGCAAATTCCAGATCAATTGAATCGCGGGTCTGTACAGGGTCGCCGAACGGCAAATCATCCAGGATGCGAACGCTGCCAACCTTGAGAAAAGCGCTGGGCATCTCGCTGATCACATCCATCAATTGATCGCCGGGATAGGCAACAAGCGATTCAATCTCGCGCGAAGCATCGAACGGTTGCCAGTTACCGGGCAGTTTTGGAGAAGACGGCCCTGACGAGGGCGGTTCTTGCGGAGCCAGAAGATAAATGAAGCCATCGTCTTCCACGACCTCGATAGCGGCTACGCGATAATTGCGAGGCACCCGTTTGCCCTCGGCCAGATTAGGGATTGATACGCACGCTCCGGAGCCATCATATCGCCACCCGTGATAGGGACACTCGATCACTCCGCCCACGATCTTGCCCAACGAAAGCGGCGCGCGACGGTGCGCGCACTGATCGACCAGCGCTCGAAGATGCCTTGATTCATCGCGAAACAACACATAATCGGCCCCATTGCAGCGAATGGCTTTTGGTTCGCCCGCCACGGCAGATGACAGGGCGACAATTTCCCAACTCGAAGGATCCTTTACTGCGCTTGACTTCATTAAATCCTCTTCGTGTACGCGGTGATGCGAAAGGTCGATCTTTGACCGGCTCGGAGGTGGTCGGCCATTCAATTGAGCCGCAGCGGGAGAGTGGCGCAATGCACTTCGCTCAAATGACCGCGATAGCGCGGTTGGAAATCAATATCGGCCAGTCGGATGCCGGGCATTCGCCGCGCGATCTCCCGCAACGAAATATGCATGACGGAACGGGCCAGACGCGCGCCTAGGCACATATGCGGCCCCTTCGTGCCGAATGCGGTCACACCTTTGGGGTCGCGACGAACATCGAAGCGCAGCGGCTCGGATACACTTCTGGATCATAGTTGCCCGCTCCGAGGCACATCAGGATCGGAACACCGGCGGGAATAAACGTACCGCTAAGTTCGGTATCCTCAAGCGCGAAGCGGGGGAAGGAAAGATAACCCGAGCCATGAACACGCAGACATTCCTCCACAGCGGACGGAACCAGATCGAGTTCAGCCTTTACCAGCGCGAACTGCTCGGGATGCCGCGCCAAGGTGAGCAGGATGCCGCCCAGGGCAGACGCTGTGCTTTGCAATGCCGCTGCCAGCAGCGTGAACATCTGCGCGAAGAGCTCATCATCGCTCAGCTTATCCGTCCCGTCGCGAACTTGGATCAACTGGCTCATCAGATCGGTGCCGGGATGCGCCCGTCGTTCCTCGATCAGAACCAGGATAGCCTCTCGCACGCTTGCCATCGCGGATTTATACTCAACGGGAAAATCGCCACCGGGTTCGATATCCTCTGTCAGTTCGATGGCATTGCCCATGCGTATGAAGCGGTGCCATTCGGACGGGTCGATGGCGAACATCGTCTGCAACAAGACGCGGGGCATGATCTGCTCGGCGAACTTGGCCATGAAGTCGAATTCGAGTGCGTCCCCCGCGAGAATAGCATCGATCAGGTCATTGACATGCCGCTCAATCTGTCCATGCAATGCCTGCACCGCCGTGGGATTGAAGGGTTGCGACAACAACCGGCGCAGCCGATCATGCTTCTCACCATCCAGCTGGGCGATGACATCCATACCCATGAATGTGTCGAACTTCTCCACGCCCGGGCGTTTGGGCAGCTCCACCGAAAAGATCGACCTGTCCGTAGATACCCGAGTGAGATCCCGATGGCGGCCTACCATGACCTGTACGATGCCATTATGCGTTATGTAGAAGGGGTCCTGGGTGGCCCATTGCGCGCAATAGCTCCGGAAGTTCTGCCGGACTTCGGAGCTGACGATGTCCAGGGCAACGATCTTTGCTGGATCGAGGGCGGAGATCTCTACGGAAATAGCCTCGGATTTCATCGACATTCCTCCAGCTTCAGACCATGGATCGACGGTGGATGATGTGTTCGGCGAACCATTCCAGGCGGCGCACCGCCTCGTCGCTCGAGACATAATATGGGCTGTGATGGCTGACCGCCATGCAGGTGTCGGCGCCATTCGCTTCCCAGAGATCCGCGTTTCGTCGCACCTCATCGACGTCCGGCGCCGCCGCATTGTCGGCATTGAAATCGCTCCCTGCGCCCCAATCGTGAAACACGACTCCGTTCAGCCTGACTGAACCACGCGCACGTCCCTCAGCGACCAAGAGTTCGTTGATCACCTCCATCTTTCCGGGCGCCTCTTCGGCAGTAACATCCAGCGGATGCCAAATGTCGCCGAACCGAGCGACGCGACGGAGAGCGGGCGGTGTCGATCCGCCGATTACGAAGGGAGGATATTTTTGGGCGGTGCGGCCAGGAAAATAAAGATCCTGAAACGGATAAATCTTGCCGTCCCTGTGATCCTCACCGCGCCAGATGGCTTTGACGATACGGATATATTCGTCGGTAATCGTCCCTCGCTTCTCGAAGGGCAGATTGAGCAAGTCGAATTCCTCCTTCATCCAGCCCGCGCCGACCCCCAGAAGCAGGCGGCCGCCTGAGAGATAGTCGACGTTCGCCGCCTGCTTGGCGATGTCGAATGGAGAGTGATAGGCCAGCACAATGATCGCCGTGCGCAGGCGAAGCGTCGTGGTATGCGCCGCGACGAAACTGAGCGTCGTCAGCGGCTCCAAATTGATATCATCGTCTCGAAAACGCAGCGCGCCATGATAGGGATGCGCGGTATCCCTGTGCTTGGGATAGGCGATATGTTCGCCGATGCTGATCTCGGCAAAGCCGAAATCCTGCGCCGCTTTGGCCAGCCGGATGGCATTTTCCGGCGTAGCAAGGGGGCCGATCCATGGAAACTGCGCGATATATTTCATTAGCTTTCTCTCCCGGCCGATGTGCCGTCTTTCAACATGGAAGACCGATTATCCCGTTGTCATCGAAGCTTTCATCAGTGTGCGAAACCGCTGCGCCTGATTTTCTAGCGCGTCAGAAACGTTTGGTGACCTCGATCCCGTATGTGCGTGGTTCGCCGGTGACGAGACGGTTGATGCCGAGTGATGTTTCATAAGTGGCGCCCGACGAATAAAAGGCCTTGTCGGTCAGATTGCGGCCGAAAAGGGCAAGGTTCACGCCCCTGTCCATCAACTCATAGCCAATACGGCCGTTCAGCAGGCCATAGGCTTTCTGCGTCACGGTGTCCTTCTGGATCGCCGTTGGCTCCAGGATCGCTTTGCTCTGCCAGTGATAATCCAGGTTCACGTTCAGCTTGCCTGGGCCGATATGGTTTTCATAGAAGGCACTGACCGACCCGGTCCATTTTGGCGTCGAAAACGGTTCGTTTGAGCGGTCGCCGGTCAGGTCGATGAAGGTTTTGTATTTGGCGTCCGTAAGGCCGGCGCTTCCATTCAGCCGAAATTCCGGTGTAATCCGCAAAGTCGTCTCAGCCTCAAAGCCCTGAATGCGTCCCCTGGCCGCATTACTGACCAGGATCGCGGGCGTGCCGCTCAGTGTAGGTACCGTGACCGACCGCTGAATATTCTTGTAGTCATCATAGTAAGCGGAAAGGTTGAAGCGCAGAATGCTGTCGAACAGTTCCGTCTTTAGTCCGGCTTCATATTCGGTAACGCTTTCCGGATCAAAGGCACCGAATGTTTCGACCGTGTTGGCGCCGAGTTTGTTGATGCCACCGGTGCGGTAGCCACGCGCCACCTTTGCATAGAACAGGGTGTTCTGCGTCGGCCGGTAATCGAACGAGACGAGCCAGGATGGATCATTGAATTTCACGTCGAACGCGCGTGGACACTGGCTGGGTCCGAGCGTCGGTGTGCGCGTGACGCCGGGGGCCGGGATGACGCATCCTGCAGCCGTGCGATTGTTCAGCAGATTGTCGCGCTGATCCCAGGAATAGCGTGCGCCCAGCGTCAGACGGACCTTCGGCACGAACTCCCAGTTTGCTTGCGCGAATACCGCTTCTGACTGATTGACGATGTCGGCGCGGTTGACGCTGGGCGCGGCTGGATTGAGCAGGGGCACCGAGACGTTGGTAATGATCTCCAGCGCCTTTTCTCGGCCGTAATAGGCGCCCAGTACCCAGTTGAAATGCTCGTCACCGCCCAGAAGTTGAAGTTCCTGGCTGAAATATTTGTCCCTCGTCAGTGTCTCCGCCTCGATGATGTTGAAAGGCGTCCCATCGAAGTCGGCCGCATTCAACCGTCGATAGTCCTGATAGCCCGTGATCGACCGTAGCCGGATGTCGTCAGACAGCTCGAAGTTCAGATCCAGGCCCGCGGTCGAGCGCCGGAATTTCGAGAAGCTCGGAAAGGTGCCGTCGGTTCGATAGGGATTCCCACCCACATAGCCCAGCAAGGCTGCACGAGCAGCCGCCGCCGATTGCGCCACGTTTGCGGGCGCCAGCGACAGTCCCAGTTCGCCGGCGACCTCGAGCAGGCCCACCGGAATCTCAGGAGTGGTGGCGCCAACGCCGGTGATCTTCCAGATTCCGCCGCCGCTGTCGTTATTCTCATGCGACGCACTGATGATCGCGGTGATATTGTCGGTGAGCTCGGCCTTCAGCTTGCCCCGGATATAGTAGCCGTCCTCGGACGCGAGTTCCCTGCCCTCACCGTCTCGGCCATAGCCATCGTGGCGCGTATATTCGCCAGCAATGCGCAGCGACAGACCTTGGGCCAACGGCGCGTTGAGCATGCCGGTCAGCTTTGCGTAGTCGTAGTTCCCGTAGGTCCCGCTGACCATCCCTTCGAACGCATCCGTCGGATTCTTGGTATAGAGGCTGATAGCGCCGCCGGTGGTGTTGCGGCCGTAGAGCGTGCCCTGAGGACCGCGCAGCACCTCAACGCGATCGACATCCACTAGACCTCCGCGCAGGCCCACTGTGCGGGGAAGGTAGACGCCATCGACGTAGATTCCGACGGATGGATCCACAGTAGGCACGATGTCATTCTGCTTCTGGCCACGGATTGTCACCGCTAATGCCTGCGGTTCGGAAGGGTGGGTCTGGAGGGTTAGGTTGGGCACCTGGGTCTGAAGGTCGGCGACGACGCGTGCGCCTTGTCGCTCGAGCGCCGCACCGGAAAGCGCCGTGATCGAAACCGGGACCGTCTGCACATTTTCTTCAATGCGACGAGCTGTCACGACAATAACATCCTGGATCGTGGTGTTAGCTTCCTGTTCCGGAGTGGCGCCTGCCTGCGCCTGTGCCGTTTGGCACGCCATCGCTAATGCCAGAACATTCGTCACACCCATTCCGAGCGCGATTACCCTGCTAGTCATAACCCCCTCCTTAGCCGACACCTTTGGTTTTTATTATCGATAGTCTTAATCTCATTATCGATAGTGTCAACGACCGTTGAATCGGGTCTCAGCCCCCATCGGCCACTGCTTCCGTCGCATGGCTCTGATGATGCGCGCCAGCCGCCCGCGCATAGGCCCGATAGCCTTGGCCCGGTTCATGCCCCGACCGACCCAGCAGAGTAGCCAGCAGCGCTGCGGCCGGATTATGGGTCTTTGCGTCGCCGGCGTCCTGCAGAAATCCGGCCTCGATCAATCGGTCGGCGGTGCGGACGATAACGATCGCCATGCGGACGCCGGCGAGGATTTCGTAATAGTCGATGTCCTGAACCGAGCGACCCAGAGCGGCTTGATAGATGGCGATGCTGGTAGATCGGCTGGGTACACCGGGCAGGGGTTTGTCGCCAACTCGGCTGCGGTCCATAAACAACCACCAGCCTAGATCGATTTCGCCAGGTCCGATCGCGGCCGCCTCGAAATCAAGGATCGCGCTGACGGAAAGATCGTCATCGAAAAGCATATTGCAGGGATTGGAATCGCCCCACACGAAGGACGGTGGCGCGTGGGCGGGTTGATGGCGGACGAGATGGTCCAGGCCTCGGTCAATTAGAGAATGTATATTGTTTCCAATAGTTTCTTGTCTCCAGGCGGTCAGCCATCCGAGATACTGATCCAGTCCGGTCGGACCATATTGAGGTTTGTCGAGGAAACTGAAGCCGGCTTCCGGCGTCAATCGATTGATGGTTCCCAGCGTCGTGAGCGCGTTGCGCCACAATATTGTCCTGTCAGCCGCAGAAAGGTTTTTCACCCAACCGGCGGTCGCATAGCCCGGCGACTGGGGAAAATCCCGCCCCCCTACCCGCCCCATGACGATCGTTCGGCCGCCTAGAATTGCGGGGTCGTCCTCAAATGCCAACACCCGTGGAGCAGGCAGGGCGTTGGAAACGAGCGCATCCATGACGGCGACCTGAGTTTTGATGTCGCTGTCGAGAAATACCTGCTGCCCCGGTTGCTCCATCCGGATCACGATTTCGCGGGTGCTGCTATCGCTGGCCAGGAGCGCAAAGAATGTGGTGGCGGAAAAGCCGGTGCCGGCGGGCCGCAGGCTGGAAAGAGTCAAGCTTGCGCTGTTGAATCGGTCCGCCAGCCAGCGTTCCAACCGTGGTACGTTGAGCTTCCCGGTCATAACTAACCTCTCCGCTCCACTATATGGAGTCGCAATTCGATAGCTTGACCCTCACCCCACCGCCCGTCAATATCGATAATAGGAGAGGGAATATGACATCTGCCGACAAGGTCGCCGAGCGTTTCAGTACCTATGTGTTGCCCGGTCGGATTTCCGACCCGCTCCGCGCGCTTGCGGAGGGCCGCGACGCGGCGAAGGTGGGGCTGGGAGGTATATGGCTGTCGGAGCGCTATGCGACGAAGGAACCCGCCGTTATTGGTGGTGCGCTTGCGATCGCCTGCCCGGAGCTTCGGATTGGCGGGACATTCTATGCGCATATGCGCCATCCGATTGTCACCGCGAGCATCGCCAATACGATGCAAGCTTATACTGGCAACCGCTTCACGCTTGTCCTAGCGCGAGCATCGCCCGAATTCTTCGACGGGTTCGGGGTGCCGACGCTAACATTGGCAAGGCTGGGCGATACCAGCCGAATTCTTCGCAGCCTGTGGAATGGGGAGGTGGTTGATTATTCCGGATCCGTCGGAACGTACCGCGGCCTGCGTCTTAGTGATCGGTATGAAGGATTGCCCCCCCCTATCGTCTTCACCGCCATTGGTCCAAAGGCTCTCGCTTTTGCGGGCGAACATTGTGACGGGGTTCTCCTGCATCCTCTGCTGACGGTCGATGCAGTGGCACGCTCGGCCGCCGCCTGCCGGAAAGCCGCAGCCACTGCGGGAAAGGACCCGGCCCATTTCCGCGTTGTGGCGAATGTCATCGTCGCCCCCGACCTGTCCGCTGAAAAGGAAGCGGCAGTCGTCGGGGGCCGCGCGGTGACTTATCTACAGGCCGCGCTTGGCGACATCATCGCGCAGGTCAACCAGTGGGACAGCGCCCCGCTCGCCCGGTTACGCAGCTATGAAAAATTCGCTTCTCTGGATTCGGGCATCGCATCCCGGCACATGACTCGCGAGCAACTGGTGGAAGCCAGTCAACTACTTCCTCCCGAATGGCTGGAGCATGGTGTCGCCGCTGGCAGCGCGGCGCAATGTGCGGACCGCCTGTGTAGCTATCTCCAGGCGGGCGCCGATGAAATACTGCTGCATGGGGCCGCTCCGAGCGAGATGACAGCGCTCATGTCAGCGCTCAGAGACAAGTTTTAGCGCCGCCAGTTCAGTCGCGGTGGCCGACGCAGCCTAGAGGGCGTCGTCATCAACGTTGCACCAGAATCGCGTCGGTCCCAGCGAGGTCTCGAGAGCATGAACGAAATCAGCGGTGTTCCGTCGGAAACGCCCCGAGATAAGCGAAGCGGCTTTTCCATGATCGCGAGCCAGTACGGCAGCGGCAATTTCGCGATAGCCGCGCTCCCCATTGGGTAGAGTAGGCTCCAACGGGATACATATCTGACGATAGCGCGATGATTGATTGTGAAGCATTTCGCGGACACGCAGCAACCAGGGATTGGCGCAGGCGGCAACCAGGGAATCGTGAAAGCGATCGTGCGCTTCCATAAACTCCTCGTTGATGCGGCAAGGTTGTGACGGGCTGGAAACAGGGATAGCCAGAATCTGGTCGCGTCGTTGTACGATGATGTCCTGCCAGAGGGCATCCCCGAGCAGGATCGATTCCCGCAGGCATAATATTTCCACGCCGATCCGGGCCTCAGTTAGGCTCAGAATATCTTCGACCGAAATCTCTGCAGCCGTGTAGCCCTTTTTGGGATCAGCGACGGCAAACCCTTCAGCGGCCAGCCGAGCAAGTGCCTCCCGGATCACCGTGAAACTTACGCCAAATCGCTCGCGCAATGGCCCGGTGAGCAGGCGTTCTCCAGGCCTGATCCGGCATAGGGCCAGATCATCGCGGAGTTGGCGATATACATCTCTTCCGGCACTCTTGGTTTTTTGCATATTGCGGACAATAGCGGTTGTATGCGCCAAACCCAATACAGATTGTCACGGCCGATATGCCTCCATGCGTTCGACAGGCATCATGGTTGGCGGAGCAACAACAGACAGATTCTCACTATAATGGCAGTGTGGTGCCGTGAGACAAAGGTCCGCTACCGCGGCCGGGCTGCACCAGCCTCCAATGGTCGTGGTTTGAACTGGCCAACATCACCATCGTGCGCAACCGGACACATGCTCAAACTTCAGGGTGGTCAGATGGGTTGCGAATTATGATTTTACACGACAGACCGACTACGCAATGACGACCAGCGAACTCCAGGATCTGCTTGTTACTACTCTCGTGCGCAAAGCCAGAGGAAGCCCACGTCGCTGGCGTATTGAAGCGCCCCGGGTTTTCAGGAGGCTCCAACTTGTGAGAAGGAGCATCCGATATGAGCAAGACGACCAACAAATTTTCACCTGAAGTCCGCGAGCGGGCGGTTCGTATGGTGGCGGAGCAGCGGGCCGAGTACGCCTCGGAATGGGAAGTGATGAAGTTGATCGCGGCGAAGATCTGCTGCTCGCTCGAGACGCTGCGCCGCTGGTGCCGCGAGGAGGCGAGCCGACGAGCGGGACCAACGGCGCTTGCCGCTGATGACCGGGAACGCCTGAGATTGCTTGAGCGCGAGGTGAAGGAACTACGCAGGGCCAACGAGATTTTGCGCAAGGCATCCGCGTATTTTGCGATGGCGGAGCTCGACCGCCCCGGGAGATGATGATGGCGTTCATCGACGTCCATCGCGAGGATTTGGGGATCGAGCCGATCTGCCGGGAGCTGGCAATCGCCCCTTCCTCCTACCATGAATATGCCACGCGTCGTGCCGATCCCAGCAGACGTCCAGCACGTGCACAGTGCGATGACGAGACCAGGGAGCAGATCAAGCGGGTCCATGATGCCAGCTTTGGTCTCTATGGCGCACGCAAGGTCTGGCACCAGATGCGGCGTGAAGGCATCATGGTGGCGAAATGCACCGTGGAACGATTGATGCGAGCCATGGGGCTGGCGGGCGTCCGGCGTGGAAAGAGGACGATCACCACCGTCAGCAACCCGAAGACGCCGTGTCCGCTGGACAAGGTCAATCGGGCATTTCGCGTCAGCCGGCCAAACGCCCTGTGGGTCGTCGATTTCACCTACGTGCACACCTGGGCAGGCTTCGTCTATGTCACCTTCGTGATTGACGCTTTTGCCTGGCGAATCGTCGGATGGAAGGTCAGCACGTCAGCCACTGCCAGCTTCGTTCTGGATGCCCTGGAGCAAGCGATCCATGCCCGCAGGCCGGGTCCAGAGGATCAGCTGATTCATCACAGCGACAAGGGAGTCAATATCTTGCCATGAACTATACTCAGCGCCTGGCCGAAGCGAAGCTCGTTCCCTCGGTCGGCAGCGTCGGTGATTCCTACGACAACGCCTTGGCCGAGACGATCCACGGCCTTTACAAGGCCGAGGTCATTTGGCGGCAGCGATCATGGCCAACTGCATCGGCGGTCGAAATGGCAACTGCGCTGGGTTGATTGGTACAACAATCACCGACTCTTCGGTCCCATCGGGCACATCCCGCCCGTTGAGGCCGAAGACAATTACTATGCAGCCCTCAAGAACCTCGATATGGCTGCATAGCCCAAAGAAAACTGCCTCCTGAAAACCCGGGGCGCTTCAATCTCCACCTGAAACCCTCCAAATGGGCGTGGGTATGCGGCAGGGCATCAACGTGTGGGGCGAAGTCTATGACACGGTGCATTGGGCGCATACGCCGCTTGGCATCCGGTCGCGGGGCTTCGTGTGGTTTTTCTCTTTCCTCGCATGGTAAGAGGACACCAAGCGGAAGAAGGAAAACGTCATCCTCTTGCTGGACGAGCCAGGCCCTTCGCTGCATGGGCGGGCGCAGGCGGACCTTCTCCGCTATTTCGAGGCAGAGCTATCCGCCCACCAGCTTATCTACACCACGCATTCGCCCTTTATGATCGACTCGCAGAAATTCGACCGGGTGCGGATCGTGCAGGATTTGGGGATCGACGCGAAGGAGCAGCTTCCCAAGGATCAGGACGGCACCAAGATTCTGGCCAACGTGTTCGATGCGACCGACGACAGCCTGTTTCCCTTGCAGGGCGCGCTTGGCTACGAGATTCAGCAGACGCTTTTATTGGCCCCAACGCTCTTGTGGTCGAAGGCCCCGCTGACATGCTCTATCTCCGGGCCGTTTCTGCCCAGCTTGAGCGCGAGGGGCGCACCGGCCTTTCCGAAGATTGGGTGATTACGCCCGTGGGCGGCAGCGGCAAGGTTCCGGCCTTTGTCGCCTTGCTGGCCCCGCAGAAGGGCATGAACGTCGCCACCCTGCTCGACATCCAGCACAGCGACCGCACACAGATCGAAGACCTTTATCGCAAGAAGTTACTGAAAAAGAAGCAAGTCGCTACCCATGCCGAGTTAGCAGGGGCGGACGAGGCGGACGTTGAAGACATGTTTGACCGGAATTTCTATGTTGGCATTGTCAACGCCGAGTTTGCCAAGGAATTGAACACGCCGGTTGACGCTACCGCGCTCAATGCCAAGGAACCGCGCACCTTGCCGGCGGTTGAAGCGTGGCTGGCGAAAAACCCTTTCAAGTCGGGTGCGTTCGGTCACTATCGACCCGCTCGCTATTTCGCCGACAACGTGGCGACACTCTGGCCGCAAATGTCGGATGCGGCCGGTTCGAAGCTGCGTTCAAGCACCTGAATGCTTTGCTAAAATAGCGTCGGATGCGGCGTGCGGGATGTCCCACCCGAGGTTGAACAGATTCGCAGTCCGTGCCATTATCTAACTCGCACTCAATGGATTCGGTTAGAATCTTTTTTCAGTCAGAAATTCCGGCGGCCTTTTAGGGGGGCCTTGCCGAGTGAGTGCAGTCACAAAATTGTTTGATTTCTACGCTTGGAGAAAGCGTTTCGATTCCCTTCACCGAATCCAGCCGTCGCCGGCGCTCATGGATGAGCGGCCTTCCAAGCCTGCCTTCGGTGGCGGGCGCAGGTGCATTCAGGATTCGGCTCCGTTTCCGACGGCAAGACGTGGCCTTGCGGAATCGCCCGACGAAGCGTGCCGCCAGCGTGATGTTCTCGGCAGCAATTCGGCGTCGGCTGCGTTGAAGGCGCAGGCGCCAGGAGGGCGCGATCCGGCATTCGGGAATACCGACGCGCGGCGGCGAGGCTGGAGAGGGTGGAAGAAGGAGCACGGACATGGCCGACACCCCGGACACCGGCACGAATCCCCGGCCGCCTCACGAGACGATCGCGGGCACCGGCCCCGGCATTCCCGACGACGCGCTCGCCCCCGGCGAGACCGAGCTGCCCGCCCCGCCCTCCGACGAGGAGGTCGGCAAGGCGGCCAGAGCGCTTGACGCCCCTGTGCGGAACGAAAGGAGCAGGACGATGGCGTTCGAGGTCAGCAGCCCATCCTTCGCGGATGGCGGCGCCCTGCCGGATATTCATGCCAGGGATCATGGCAACGTCCTTCCCGCGCTCGATTGGCGTGGCGCGCCCGAGGGCACCGAAAGCTATGCCGTGATCGTCCGGGATCCCGACGCCCCGCAGGGCACCGTCACCCATCTTGCCGTCTGCGATATCGGGCCGGAGCATCCAGGCCTGGTGGAAGGACAGGACCTCGCGTCCTTCACCGTCTGCACCAACGTGTTTGGTGACACGAGCTATGGCGGCCCGCGCCCGCCCGCGGGCCACGGCCCGCACCATTATCATTTCAAGGTCCGGGCGCTGGACGTGCCGACGCTCGACGTCAGGACCGGCGATGATCCGCAGGCGATGATCCGCGCCGCGGAAGGCCACGTCGTGGCCGAGGCGGAAACGGTCGGCATCTATGAGCACGGGGAGAAGTAGCATGGCGGAAACGAGCAGAGCCGTCCGTCTCTCCTGGTTCGGGGGAGCCGACGCGCTGATGATCGATCCCACCGAAATTCCGCAGCCGCGGGATGACGAGGTGCTGGTCCGGGTCGTCGCGGCGAGCGTGAATCCGGTGGATTACAAGATCCGTGAGGGCAAATATCCGGCCGTCCAGGAGGACGATCTCCCCATCATCCTCGGCCGCGATCTTGCCGGCACGATCGAGGCGCTGGGCACGCGCGCGCATTACATGTTGAGCAAGGGCGAGCCGGTGTTCGCCTTCATCGGCCAGGATCGCGGCGCCCAGTCGGATCATGTGGTGGTGAAAGCGATCGAGCTGGTCGCCGCGCCCAGGTCGATCGACCTCGTCCACGCCGCCGCCGTGCCGCTGGCGGCCATCACCGCCTGGCAGGGGCTGTTCGACCATGGCGGGCTGAAGGAGGGGCAGCGCGTGCTGATCCACGGCGGCGCGGGCGGTGTCGGCCATTTCGCGATCCAGCTTGCCAAGGCAAAAGGCGCCACCGTCTTTACGACCTGCTCGGGCGATGACGTCGAGTTCGTGCGCGAACTCGGCGCCGATGTGGGCATCGACTATAAGAAGGAGCGTTTCGAGGACATCGCAAAGGACATCGACGTGGTGTTCGATCTCATCGCCGGCGAGACGCAGGATCGATCCTGGGCCGTGCTGCGCGAGGGCGGGATCATGGTCTCGACGCTCGTGGAGCCGGACAAGCGAAAGGCCGCCGAGCACAAGGCGCGTTCGGCGCCGCGCTACACCGCCCAGCCCAATGCCGCCCAGCTCAGGGAGGTCGCCGATCTGATCGATGCCGGCAAGGTGAAGGTGGTGGTCTCGGAAACCTTCCCGCTCGACGAGGTCCGCGCCGCGCACGAACGTCTGGAAAAGGGCGGCATACGCGGCAAGATCGTGCTGACGCTCACCTGAGAAGGGATCAGGTCCGTTCGGGGCGCCGGCGACGTCGATCCGCAGCGACACGCGAACCGGGAAGACGCCGGCCGCCAGTCAGGCTGCCCGCGCGGCCGGCGGCCGGAGCCGGCCCGGATGCGCGCGCCAGTCGCGCAGCATCTCCCCGGCATAGGGCAGCGCTTCCAGCAGCACCAGGCTGGTGAAGGTCCCGGCGAGATAGGCACGGCCGAGCGGCTCCTTCTTCCACTGGAGCAGCGGCCCCTTAGGCTCGACCTCCAGCCCCGCCAGAGCCCTGAGCCGAGGCCAATATAATACCGACACGAACGCGACCGCCATCAGCGGCACCATCTCCAGGAAGCTGTGGACATGCTGCTCGATCGGGGTGACATCGCGCGCGGTGATCGCATAGCTCACGTCCCACATGGCGGTCGCCTCGTGCAGGAAGAAGCTTCCGATCATCAGCCCCAGGATCGGCGCGTTCACCTCCAGCAGCAGGCCGGCGCCGACGCACAGGCCCGCTTCGGCAAGCATCGAGACGTGGATCAGCGATTCCTTGAGCCCTGTCGTCTCCTCGATCGCGCTCGCGCGATGACACCACCAGTCGGCGACGCCCGCCGCAGTCCAGACCGGTACGACGAAATACTGGATGACGCCGCGGATCAGCGCCCGTCCGGAACTGCCGAGATCGTCCCGCCGCGGCGGAACGGCCCCGCCATTGCGCGCGGCCCTGGCGGAGCGATAGCGCGCAAGCGCGCCCGCCCCGAGCGCCAGCGCCGCGGCGGAGGCGGTGAAAAGGAAGAAGGGCCTCATCGTCCGCAACCGCGCCGATCCGTTCATTTGTTGGTGCGGCCGAGCTTGTGCTCGTCGATTGCTCCCGTGCGGCTCGCCTGGTTCTCGACATCGCCCTCCTGCGTATTCTCGCCCTCGAGGAGATCGGGGTCCTCGCCGGTCGCGAACAGGCCCCGCGACTGGCCGATGCCGGGATCGTCTTCCAGATCGCTGGTGAAGGGGCCTTCGTCCTTCCTCTTCTCATGCTTGACGGTGCTCATGATGCTGCTCCTTCAGGCTTTTTCGTCCCTGGGGGTCCTGGCGGTTCCCGATCGGGTCGCCACATGGCCGCCGAGCGCGCTTTCCTGATCGTGGCCGGCGGCCGAAGGCGCGATACGGCCGTCCGGCACCTCGGCATCGCCCGTCAGGTCGGGCGCCTTCGCGCCGGGCTCCTTGCGACCGAGCCGGACCGGCTCCTCATGACGCTCATGGCCACGACCCGGCACGAGACCGGGCGTGTTGTGGCCATGCATCCGCTGATCATCGCGTGCCATCGCACATCTCCTTTCCGCTGACTGACAAACGAACGGGCCCGCCCCTCGCTCCGGGATGCACGGCGGCCCGAGCGTCTCGCAAGCTACAAGGAAACGGCGCGCTGCGACCCCGCCGCCTGCCGAGCGTTCACGCGCTGAATCGGGAGGTGCGCATGAGCGAAGGCCTGATCGAGGGTTTTGAACGGAAGACCGTTCGTGGAGACGGGATCGACGTGGATGTGCTCGTCGGCGGCTCCGGGAGGCCGCTGCTTCTCCTGCATGGCTGGCCGCAGACCCGGATGTGCCGGGCGGCCGTCGCGCCGGCGCTGGCGGACATGTTCACCCTCGTCATTACCGGACCTGCGTGGCTACGGCCGTTCGGGCAAGCCGGACGGAGGCGGCGCCCATCCGGCGATTTCTGTCTCATCACCGGGCAGCCGCTGGAAGAGAGGCATGCCCGCCCGGTGCGTTGCGGCGTGGCGATCGCGCTGACGCGATCGAGCGCGACGTCGCCATTCGGACGGCTACCTCGTGGAGATGAGCCGATCCCGCGAGCCGTTGCGGAGCGCCGACAGCCGCACAACGGCACCCGTGCCACGCCTTCGGCGTGGCCGAACTATCCGGATCAGACCAGATGGGTATCGTGGGTGGCGCAACCAGGCCGGGGAAGCTGAACCCTATCGCCGGGGCAGGACGAGAGCGCGGTTTCATCGTCGCGCGCCCGGGTCCGCCCTGGCGCGATCAGGGTTCGTCCGACGCTTCCGACTATTGCCGATCCTTGATCGCCCTGATCTTGTCGAGGTGGCTCTGAACTATCGGAGCGATCGCGCCAGCGGTGGTCTTGAGCGACGCGACGTCGCCCTTGTCGGCATAAAGCTGCATCAGGGACAATGCGCTCTTGTGGGCGTCGATCTGCTGGCTGACATATTCCTTGTCGAAATCCGCGCCGGAAAGCTTGCGAAGATCGGCGAGCTTGCTGTTCTGATCATCGGTCAAGGTCGGGTCCGGCGTGATCTTCGGGCTCGCCTCCCCGGCGGCCTCCTTGATCTTGGCCGTCGAGGCCGTGTGATCCTTTATCATCATATCCGCGAAGCTCTTGATGTCCGCCGAACCAGACTTTTCCCTGGCCAGCTTGGCGGACGCGATCTCGAATGCGTCGCTTTTCGCCGCCCTGTCGGCAAATTCCTGGCCGGTCGGGGTCGGCGTTACGGCTTCCTTCACGTCGGTGGCGGCGTTGGAAATCGCGTTTCCGGTCGCTTCCGCCGCGTTGCCGGCGCTGCTCTCCGCCGAAGTCGCCTCGTTGTTCCTGTTGTGGCAACCGGCGACAGCGAGCGCGAGGCCTGCTGCCGTCATCATCAAAATCGCGTGACGCACGATCCATCTCCTCTGGCGAATGAAGCCCCAACGTCGTGACGCTGCCTGCGTTCCGATTCAGATGGTAAGTCACGGAATCCCGATCCGCGCCGAGGTTCCTCACGCGACGCACGAAAACAGCCGCGGATGACGATCATGAGGAGGCATGGGTCTCGTATTCCAGGTGGCCCGGCTTGCCGCCGTGACGCTTTCGGAGCCGGTCGGCATATACCATCAGGGGCGTCGAGACGATGCCGTGGGCGATGATCGACGCGAGAATGGCCGTTCCCGCGACCGCCCAGAGCTGTTCCCGTTCGGAAAAGCCGCCGCGCCTGATGGCATAGAGCAGATAATAGATCGTACCGATCCCGCGGATGCCGAAGACGCCCATCAGGAGCTTCGCGGTACGCGGCGCGGATGATCCGATGAACGCGATCCAGCAGGCCAGCGGGCGGAAAAGCAGGAGCAGCGCGACGGCCAGCGCCCCGCCCCGCCAGGTCAGCGATGCGAGCAGGCCATGGCCCAGCGTCCAGCCGAACAATACCAGCACCAACATCACCAGTACGCGCTCGATCTGGTTGGTGAAGCCAGCCATCTGGGCGTGGAACTCGTCCTCCGGCCGCGCCGACCGGATCGCGAGCGCGGAAACGAACACGGCGACGAAACCATTGCCATGGATGAGCATGGCCGCGGCATAACAGAGGAAGGTGGCGCCGATCGCCACCAGCCCGTCTCCCGTATCGGACAGCTTCAGGCGCGGCAGGCGGAACATCGCCCACCCCATAAGCTTGCCAAGGATCAGGCCGACAGCGATTCCGATAAGGATCTCGCCGGCGAACTCGATCCCCAGCCAGTGCCACCAGTTCACCGTGCCGGCATGGAAGCCCATCGCGAGCAGGATGAAGGGAAAGGCGAACCCATCGTTGAAGCCTGCCTCGGCCGTAAGCCCGAAACGGGTCTCGCCATCGTCTCCCTTGCCTGGGGGGCCCGTCTGAACATCGCCGGCGAGAACCGGATCGGTCGGCGCGAGAGCCGCCGACAGGAGCAGCGCCGCTGGCACCGCGAGGCCCAGTCCCCAATGTGCCGCCGCGAATACCAATATCATGGTGATCGGCATCGCCACGAGCAGGAGGCGCCAGGGCGTTCCCCAGGCCCGCCAGCCGAACTTCCGATCGATCCGCAGGCCGGCTCCCATCAGCGCCAGAAGCATCACGGCCTCGCTGAGCACCTCGGCGGTGTGCGTCGTCGCCGGATCGGCCGTGGAGGCAATGTTCAGGACGGGGGTGAACGAAACGCCGTAGCCGATCGCCACGCAGATGATCGGCAGCGACAGCGGCACGCGCTTCAGCAACATCGGCAGCCATGAGATCAGCAGGATGAGGCCGCCACCGATCAACAGCATGAGCAGATGATGGCTGTCGTTCATTACCTCCACCCCCTTGCGCCGTCATTCGCCGCCGGTTCCCGGTGCGGAACGCCAGCCGGAAATGGCCATGCAAGCGATAACGCATCACGAGGGCTTTCGCCTTCGGGGTGGCACGATCCTCGAGAAAGGGGGACATTATAGTCCCTCGCGCGACCGCGTCCGGGCATCCACCATCTTGCTTCCGCCAGCCGCGCCGTCCGGCCGACGCGCACCGATCGGCGGGTTCGCGGACCCGCTTGCCGATATCGTCATCCCGGCGATGGACAATATCGGGGGGGACGCGCGTTCTGGGGACAGCTCGCTCCCGCTTCCGGGGACCAGCCATGCCAGCCAGGGACGACACCGATATCGCGACCAACGAAACAGCCCGCCATTTCGACCGGGGCTGGCCGGGAGGTCAACGGCTGTCATGCGTCAGCCATCCCTATCAAATCTGTTCGGGGCCATGACATGCCGGACAAGCATCATCCAGAGGATCAGCCGGTCCACCTCTCCGCCGAGGAAGCGCGCGGCGGCGAGATCATTCTGCGCACCCGCGCCCGCCGGCTGATCTTCCTGGCGGGACTCGCCGGGATCGTGATCCTGGGTGTGCTGCTCCATCTGTTCGCCTGACGCTGACCTGTCCGGGCGCGGCGACAAGATGCGGGACTCGCCGCCTCTCACGTGATAACGAACGGCCCGTACCTGCCAACTGCGCCCGGCGCTGCGTTCAACCCTTGCTCTTGTGTTCGGGTTTTCCCTTGCGCTTGGTGTGCGCCAGTTCCTCGAGCTGCTTCTCACTCATCGATTCTTCCATGCCCTTCGAAGCGCCCTTGAGCTTGGATTTCGGCTGCTCACCGCGTTTCGCCGAAAGCGCCGCACCCGCGGCCTTCTGCTGCGCGCCTGATTTGGCTGGCATCGATCGTCTCCTTTTCGCATCAGATCGTCAAAACATATGGATGCCGCATTGGTGGCGGGATTTCACTCGCGGCCCGAAAGGGCGGCGAGCACCATCCTTTCCCAGATTCCCGGGTCGCCCGCGGCCGCCATCGCCTTGTCGGGCTCGCGCATCGTGCGGAGGACGGCGACGGCGTCATCCACATATTGCGGCCAGGCATCGTCGACGTCGGCGGCCGCGGAATCTTGCCGGCCCTCGGCGTTGGAACTCAGGCGCTGTCCCGCCAGCACCCGTGCGATACGCTCAACGCTGTCGGTTTCGGAAACGGGCATGTGGCTCTCCGGATTGTGGTTCAGGGGCGATCGGGTGGAAGCACCTTGCTGGGCGGCGGCGCGTCGGGATCGTCATCTCCCAGCGGGCGCTCGTCCTCAATGCTTTCGGGGATGCGATCATGCCGTGCCTTGTCGCTCCTGGGGAGGGGATGGTGTGGCGTGGGCTTTGCGGTGGCCATGGCAGGCTCAACGGCTGCCGTGCGACGGCGCATCGGCGCCGGTGCGGGGCCCCGTGGATGAGGAGCGCGGGTCCACCGATCCGCCGCCCGCCTGCGGATCATCGTCATAATCTTCCGGGCTGCCGCCACCGCCCGCGCCGGCACCGCTGCCGGTGACGGCGCCGCTGCCGGTCGACGGATATCGGCCGCGATTGGCCTCGGCTTTCCGGTCCGCATTTGCCGGGTCCGTCTTCCGCGTGCCGCCTTCCGGGGTCCATTGCTCTTCGGCACCGTGCGGCGCGTCGACCTTGGGTTCCTTGTTGCCGCGCGCCTCTTCGCTGGCGGGGAGAGGCTGGGGCTGTCCTCCTCCGTCCCGGCGCCGCTCTGCCTCGGTGCCGCCGGCGCGCTGCTGGCTGGTTTCTATTCCGCTCATGCTGTCTCTCCTCCTCCGTTGAACGGTTGAGAGCCATGGTTGTGCCGATCGGGTGCTGCCTGCCGTCACGCTATCGCGGCGAACCCGGCGGGGCGCAGTTCGTGGATGAGCTGGTCCGTCCCGCATTGGCGCGGCGCCTTGTCCGGCCGCCAGCGCAACAGGCGCGTGCCGTGGCGGAAACGGCCGCCCGTCACCTGATCGTAGACCACCTCCACCACAAGCCAGGGCTTCAGCGGCTCCCAGGCGCTCGCCTTGCCGTCATTCCAGCGGCTCGGCCCGCCCGGAGCCTTGCCGGTGAAACCGGGCGGGGCGATCAGGGGTTCGAGCTTCGCGGCTAGCTCCACGCGCCGGTCGGCCGCGATCCCGGACGTGAAGCCGACATGGTTCAACAGCCCGCTCTCGTCATAAAGGCCCAGCAACAGAGAGGCGATCGCCCGCCCGTCCTTCACCCGCCGGAAGCCGCCTACGACGCAATCGGCGGTGCGACGTTGCTTTACCTTCAGCATCGCGCGCACGCCCGGCTGATATGGCTCGTCCAGCCGCTTGGCGACCACGCCGTCCAGCGCGCCCCCGCTCCGCGCGAGCCATGCCTCCGCTTCGGCCACATCCGCGCTGCGCGGCGAAAGCAGCAGCGAGGAGCCCCCGTTCGCGGCATGGAAATCCTCCAACGCCGCCCGGCGCTCGGATAGGGGCCCGAGCGCGAGGTCGGCGCCCTCCAGGAAGAGGCAGTCGAACAGCATATATTGGGCCGGGGTTTCGCGGGAGAGCTTCGCGATCCGGCTTGCGGCGGGATGGAGCCGCTGCTGGAGCGCATCGAACGACAACGTGGCGTCGATCGGCAGGATCAGCTCGCCGTCGAGGAGAAAGCGCCGCGCCTTCGTGGCGGCGAGGAGCGCGACGATTTCGGGAAAGTAGCGCGCGAGGGACTTGCCGGATCTGGACAGGATCTCGATGCGCTCGCCATCGCGCCGGGCGAGCGCGCGAAAGCCATCCCATTTGGGCTCGAACTGCCAGCCCGCGCCTTCGGGCAGCGAGTCGACGAGCTTCGCCTCCATCGGCGATGGAAGCGGGAACGGCTCCGCGGTCACGCTCGCCACGCCATACCACCCGCCCCCGTCATGCTTTCGCGGTGCCGGCCGGGGCCCGGCCATCTCGCCATGCCGCTCGGTAGGCGGCGGTCCTGGCATGTATCGCTGCACGGGCTTGTCGTCCTGTCGCCCATCCACGCCTCCTGTTCGGCTCCCCGGGATCGCCGCTTAAACAGAGCGCGCCGACGGGCGTTCCCACCGTTTCGGGGCGGCGGCGAACGCGATATCGGGGGATACGGCCCTGCTGGCGGAAAGCGATGGTTGGCCCACGCCTCCTCCCTGCGGCCCTCCGACGGCACGATCGCTCATCGGGCTCGTTTTCCGCGCATGAAGCTCGTCGATGTCCTGTTCGGCCGCCGTCTCTCGAATCGCGAACATAGCGACCAGAAGATCGGGTGGATCGCCGGCGTCCCCGCGATGGGCCTCGACGGGCTGGGGTCTTCGTCCTACGGCCCCGAAGCCGCGCTGACGGTCATGATCCCGGCCGGCGCGGCGAGCCTGGCCTGGATCGGCTGGATCATCGGCCCGATCGTGGCCTTGCTGGCGATCCTCTACCTTTCCTACCGGCAGACGGTGATCGCTTATCCCAGCAACGGCGGCGCCTATACCGTCGCCAAGGAGAATCTCGGCGCGGGTGGCGCGCTCCTCGCGGCGGCGGCATTGATGATCGATTATGTCCTGAATGTCGCGGTAGGCGTTTCGGCCGGCATCGGCGCGCTGACTTCCTCGATTCCGGCGCTCCACCCCTACACCTTGTGGCTATGCCTTGCTGTCCTCGCCCTGGTCGCGATCGCCAATCTGCGCGGCACGCGCGAGGCCGGATGGCTGTTTGCGCTGCCGACTTATATCTTCATCTTCTCCTTCCTCGGGCTGATTGCGGTGGGCCTCTTCCATCTCGTGACCAGCGGCGGCCAGCCGCACCCCGTCGTCGCGCCGCCGCCGCCCGGTCGCGCGATGCAGGCGGTCAGCCTGTGGCTGCTGCTGCGGGCCTTCGCTGCCGGCTGCACCGCGATGACCGGGGTGGAGGCGGTGTCCAACGGGGTCAATGCGTTCAAGGAGCCGGTGGTGCGTCAGGCGCACGCCACGCTGACGGTGATCTGTCTGGTGCTGGGGCTGCTCCTCGCCGGCATCGCCATGATCGTCCATGGCTATCATCTGGGCGCGATGGATCAGACCAGGGATGGGTATCAAAGCGTGATGTCGCAGCTTGCCGGCGCGATCGCGGGCCGCGGCGGCGTCTATTATGTCTCGATGGCGAGCCTGCTGGCGGTGCTGTGCCTGTCGGCGAACACCAGCTTCGTGGGTTTCCCGCGCATCTGCCGTCTCGTTGCGCTCGACGGCTATCTGCCTCGCTCGTTTGCGGTCGCGGACCGGCGGCTTGTGTTCTCGGTGGGCATCCTTTTCCTGACGGTGACCGGCGGCGGACTGCTGATCCTGTTCGACGGCATCACCGACCGGCTGATCCCGCTCTTCGCGATCGGCGCCTTCCTGACGTTCACGATCAGCCAGCTTGGAATGGTGGTGCACTGGCGCCGGCAGGGTGGACGCCAGACGGCGCGCATGGCGATCAACGCTCTGGGCGCCGCCGCCACGACGATCGCCTTGCTGATCATCCTCGCCGCCAAGTTCATCGAGGGCGCGTGGATCGTCGTCCTGGCCGTACCCGCATCGATCGGGCTGCTCGTCTCGATTCACCGCTACCATGAGCGGTTGAGCCGCAATCTCGCCAGCGTGGGCGAGTTCACGCTGGAGGAAACGGACCCGCCGACCGTGCTCGTCGCGTATGAGGAGCGCAACCGCATGACCGATCGCGCGCTGCGTTTCGCGATGACGCTGTCGCCCGATGTGATCGCGGTTCACCTGCTGCGTCTCGCCGGGCCCGAGCAGGAGGAGGAGCTTGCGGCAATTCGCGAGACTTACAATCGGGAGGTCGCGGCGCCGCTGGAGAAAAAGGGCGTCAGCCCGCCACGGCTGATGCTGGTGGCCGCCCCCTTTCGCGAAATCCACGGGCCGATCCTTGAGCTGGTCGGCAAGATCGACGAAGCGACGCCGGGCCGATCGGTCGCCATCCTGATTCCGGAGCTGGTGCTGCGGCACTGGTGGGAGCGCCCGCTGCACAGCCGCCGCGCCGATCGGCTTCGTTCCGCCCTGATGGAGCATGCCGGGCCCCGGCTGATGATCGTGACGTCACCCTGGAGAAGTTGATGCCCGGTCAGGCTGGTTCGCGCGGCCCGCATGCCCCTGCTAGTGCGTCGTGCCGAACATGATCCGCGCGCCCAGCCAGATCGCGCGCGGCGCGCCTGGCGAATAGAAGGTCGAGTTCACCAGCGGCCGATCGCCGTCGATCACCGGGCCGTTGAACGGCCGGCCGACAAACGCGCCGCTGGCGGCGAACCCGGTCGCCGAAAGCTGGGCGGCCGTGTAATAATGCTTGTCGAAAGCGTTGCTGAGTTCGGCATAGAGCCTGAGCCAGGGCTGTGGCCGCCATTCGGCATCGAAATCGAGCACCGCGAAGCCGGGGCTGCTCCCCGGCCCCAGATAATAGACGCCGTCCGGCTGGTGCCGGTTGTTCTCGTTGCCGCGCGCGATCATGCCGGATTGCGCCTGGATATCGCCGCTCAGGGTGAAGGCCGGGGTGATGTCGTAAGCGACGCTGGCACGCAGGATATGGCGGGGCACGAGCGGGATGCGATCGCCCGGCCGGATCTGGATATCCCCCTCGAAGCCCGGTCCGGGCCCGTCGTTGCTGCTGTTCGCGCTGCCATCGACCACGTCGCTGCTGCGATAGGTGGCATCGAGATAGGTGTAGCGCAGGGTGGCGGAGAACGGCCCCTTGCGTCCGTCGAGGCCCAGTTCGACGCCCTGGCGCCGGGTCTTGCCGAAATTCTTGAAGTAGCCGAAGCCGGATGCGCTGTCGGTGACGAACAATATATCCTGATGGTTCCCGGCGCGGAAGGCGGCGAGGCTCCATCCCAGCGCGTCGTCAAGGATGCGGCCATGGGCGCCGACCTCGGCAGTCCGCGTCACCACCTGCCGGAGGGGGGGATCGCCGGCAAGCGCGTTGGGCAGGCGGCACGGATTCTCCGGATCGGCGCAGCCGAGCTCGATCGCGGTCGGCGCGCGGCTCGTCTGGCTGAAGCTGCCGTAAAGCGTCAGGGCGGCCGATGCCGCGTAGGTCAGCGTCGCGGCCGGATTGACGTGGTTGTAATGGTAATGGCCGTCGAGCGAGCCGGGGCCGCCGCCGGGCGTCAACCGGTCCTCATTGCGGATGATCGTCCGGTCATAACGGACGGACAAGGCGAGGCTGACCCTGCTTGCCAAGGCGAAGGTGTCGGTGGCGAAGGCGCTCAGGCCATAGGTCCGCCCGATCAGGTTCACGCGCGCGTCGAATGCGTCCTCGCTGTCCTGCGTGCCGTCGGCGAAGGCGCCGGGGCCGGACACCGTGACCACGGTGCGATCAGGCGCAAGATAGCCGAATTGCGAGGATTGCATGAAATGGGCGCGATCGCCCTCCCAGTTTCCGCCGAGCACGAAGCTGTTGTCGTGCCCGAAAAGCCGCGCGGACGAGCGAAGCTCCAGCGAGCCGCCATAATCTTCCTGATAGGTGGAGGAGCGGTTGGCGAGACCGTTGCATTTCTCGTTGGGCTCGGTGTTGAGCAGGATGTTCGCGATGCAGCGCCATTTCGGAAAGGGCGTGTTGGCCTGGGTTTCGCCGCTCGTGGGAAAGCCCGTATAGCCCGCCGCCGTCAGCGCCGCCTGTTCGGCCGCCGTCGGCTGGTAGAAATTCTCGCCCAGCGCATCGTCGTTGATGTCGCCGTTGAAGCTGATCGTGCGGATATGGCGGTAATAGGCGTTGGCCGAGAGGGTCAGCGTGTCGCTGAGGTCGTGATGGCCGAGCAGGGTCAGCGCGTAGGCCCGGTTTCTGGTATTGTCGGGCACGGTATAGACGCTGGCATAATCGCTCGCGAGCAGGCGCATGTCCTGTAGCCCGTTGCCGGTGAGGTTGGTGTCGGCAAAGCTGCCGGTCAGCGCGAGCGCGCTGGTGCCGTCGTCCCAGCCGAGCCGGCCGAACGCCTGCGTCGCCTTCGACGGCGAGAATTCGCGCCAGCCATGTTCCTGGAAATGATTGGCGGTGAGATACCAGTCGAAATCGCCGCTGTTGCCGCCGGTCTCGCCCTCGACCCGCCAGCGGCGATGCGAGCCGTAATTCGTCTCGAAAGCCGTGCCCGGATCGTCGCGGCCGTTGCGCGTGCGGATCGACAGCGCACCGCCCAGGCTGTTGCGGCCGAACAGCGGATCGGACGCGGGAACGAGCGCGATGTCGGCGATCGCCTCCCTGGGAATGAGATCCCAGCTCACCACGTCGCCGAACGGCTGGTTCTGGCGCACGCCGTCGAGATATACCGAGAGACCCTGGGGCGTGCCCAGGAGCGGCGAAGCGGTGTAGCCCCTGTAGTTGATATCGGGCTGGAGCGGATTGTCCTGCGTCGAATTGATATAGACGCTGCCGAGCCGGCGGTTGAGATAGTCGCTGAGATCGAGCGCATGGGCGGCTGCGATGTCGGCTGCCGTGGCGCGCTGCGTCCCCGGTGTCTCTCCGCTGTCCGAAAGCGGCGTCGGTGCGGTGACGATGATCTGGCTGGGCTTCTGCGTGCCGTCGGGATCGGCCGCAAGAGCGGCGGGCGCGGCAAGCAGCGAGACGGTGGCGAGGAGAATCGACCGCCGAATCATGAGCATGCCTCCCATTATCCTTTCCGGCTACTCATAGCGTCAGTCGAACCTGCGATCTTGAGACCGCTCTCAGGTTCCGCGCACGGGGGGTCAGCCCTCCTTCGCAGGGCGCGCGCGGGGATCGGGGGCGGCGGACGGAGCGGCCAGCCGAAATCCCTGACGACGATGCGTCTCGATCAGGGGCGCGCCACCAGCGCTTGCCAGCCGCCGCCGGAGATAGCCGACATAGACGTCCAGCGCGTTGTCGGTCACATCGACCTCCCTTCCCCACACCGCGGTGAGCAGCCGCTCACGCGAGACGATGCCGCCGCCAGCGCGCGCCAGTTCGAGCAGCAGGTCGAACTCCCGGGGGCTGAGCGGCAGCGCCTGGCCGTCGACCCGCGCCGTCCGGGTCCCCGGTTCCAGCGCCAGCGTCCCGAAGGAGACGGGCTCCGGCCGAAGATTCGGACTGCGACGAACGACCGCGCTCAATCGCGCCAGCAATTCCTCGAAGGCGAAAGGCTTGGGAAGATAGTCGTCGGCCCCGCTCGCGAAGCCGTCCAGCCTGTCCTGCAACGTGCCCCGCGCGGTGAGCATGATGATCGGCACCTGGATCGCGGCGTCCCGGAGCTGACGACATAGTTCGAGCCCATCGCAATCCGGCAGCGCGCGGTCGAGAATGAGCGCCGAAAACTCACCCGCGCGCAGAAGCTCCTCCGTCCTGCGGCCGTCGCGCTCGAGCACGACCTCATATCCCCGCTGGGCGAGGCCGCGGCGCACGAAACGCCCGATTCCGGCATCATCCTCGACCAGCAGAATATTCATGCGGCACGCGGCAGGATGATCGTCATCACGCAACCGCCGTCGGGATCGTTGCCCGCGCCGATCGAACCGCCATGCCGCTCGATCACCCAGCGCGCCAGCGCCAGGCCGAGGCCGGTCCCGCCCCGCGCCCGCCCGCCCTCCGCCTGATAATAAGCGTCGAATATCCGTGGCAGTTCGCCTGGCGGGATGCCCGCGCCCTCATCCCTGATCGAGATCGAGGCGGCGCGATCATCCGCCGCCATGCGAAGCGACACGCTGCTTCCGATCGGCGAGAATTTTGCCGCATTGTCGAGCACCGCGACCAGCGCCTGTTGCAGCCACCGCGCGTCGCCGCGAACCGCAACCGGCCGGTCGGGTCCGCTTATCTCCAGGCCGATCTCCAACGCGCGGGCGTAGGCAGCCGCCGCTTGCGCGGCGCCCGCGACGACATTCATCAGATCGATCGGCGTGTCGTCCAGCTTCAGCTCGCCATTCTCGGCTCGCGCGAGGCTGAGCAGCTCCTCAATCCGATGCTCCAGGAACTCGGTATTGGCGACGACGCGGTCCAGCGCCTCGCGCAGCGGCTCGATCCGATCGCCCGGGTCCGCCAGCGCGACTTCGGCCTCGCCCCGCATCACCGTCACCGGCGTGCGAAGCTCATGACTGACCTTGGCGAAAAACAGGCGACGCGAGCGTTCGATCATTGCAAGCTCGCCGGTCCGGGCGGCCACTTCGCTCGACAGGCGACGATTGGCGGCAGCGAGACCGACCGCGCCCAACAGCGCGGAGATCAGGGCCACCGCGGTCAGGAGCATCGCCAGAAGGGTCATGCGCCGGCGCAGCCGCTCCATGCGCAGCGCAACCTCCCTGGCCTCGATCCGCTCGCCGTTGCTGATCGTCGCCACCAGCCGGCGAATGGCGTGGTTGCGCACGGAACCCTCGGGTTGTGAGGCCAGGGCGATCAGTTGATCGGCGCGCGCGGCCTCCATCAATTCGGCATCCTGCTCACCGGGGCGATCGAGAAGGGTGGCCTCGCGGGTTATCGACCGGCGATATTGTCGCAGCAGCGCACCGAGCGAGCTTTGGTCTTCCCCGCCAAGCGCCGCTTCGATCCGCGCGACCATCGCAAGCTGCTCTTCCGATGCCGCCGCCCGGTCGAAATCATGTCGCGCACGCGCCATGCTGAGCAGAAAAGCGGCAATCAGCCCGACGATCGAAAGCATCAGCACGCCGCAGCACAATATGGCGGGCGAGCGTCGCGGCAGCCTCATGTCGGGACGCGGGCCGACTTCACCGCGCGCGGCCGCCCGTCCGTCCGGCAATGTCCCGGGGCCCGTCCCCGACATGGGCCGTGCGCGGGATCTTGGCGGTGGCCGGGCCGATCGCCGTCGCATCGCCGGAGGGGCCGTTGGTGGGAAAGGCCGTTGGCGGTCGTCAGCCATCGATGGCCGGCCGCGATCGCTGATTCAGCCTTCGGGCTGGCGGGTGCCACGACGATACCTGTCGGCTTCAGCATCTTGTCTCCCCCTGTCAGCCGGAATCACGGCACGCCTGCCCCGCCCCCGACCGGGACATAGACGTTGGACGTCAGCCGCGCCATGCGCGCATCGCCCGCTCATATGCGTCGCGTGCCTTGTCGGCCTGCCGCGCGACCTTGGCCCGCTCGCTTTCCTGCCGCTTCTCCAACATGCGCCGTTCGCGATCCAGTTCCGCCTGCCGGCGAGCCAGCTCCTCGCGTTCCCGGGCCTGGCGCTCCTCGATCCCGGTCAACGCCTGCTCGGCGCGGTCGAGCGCGGCGCGGTCCGGCCGGGGCTTCGGCTTCGGGGCCGGTTTGGGCCCTGGCGCGGATTTCGCGCGGTCGCTTTTGCGGGCGGGAGCGCGCCCGTGTGGTGTCGCGGACTCGATCGGACCGGCAGGCTTTTCACTTCCTCGCCGCCTGGGCGCGTCAGGCGGAAGGGCCGCAAGCTGCTCGGCGGTCGTGCCGCGCAGGCGGCGGATGACCGTCCCCGGCTTCTCAAGCGGCTCGCGCGTCAGTTCGGGATTCTCCACCCGTTCGGCGACGCCGCGCGCGAACAGGTCATGATCGCTGCCCCAGGCTTCCAGCGCCGCCTTCTGGCTGGGCGCGGCGACATAGGCGTCATGGAAGCCGATCGGCGTCCGGAATACCTTGAGCTTCTGCTTGCGCGTCATCGCGCGAATTTAGGCTCCGGCGGCGATCGGAACCAGCCCGCAAAGGGCAGGAGGGCGATCGCGGCTCGCAACGTCGCGTGCAACAAATACGCTGATCGGAGCAAGGATCGGACACGATCGGCGGCACGGTTCGTTTGCTCGATCAGGGACACCGCGAGCGCGCTGGCATCGATGGCCGGCAGTCCCGCCTCCGATGGCAATCAGGAGAGCGTGATGTGGCAGCAGGAGAGGCGGAAAATCGCGGAGCAGCGCTCCGGCGCGTGGACGCCCGCGACGGCCGGCAGCCAACCGAACGAGGAGACACATGATGGCGGACGATGGCATCGCGGGCCGCAAGCAGGACGGGGACCTGACAAGGAATCCCGGTATCGGCCGGTCCGGGAGCGCCTATGCGTCCGGGGAGAAACCGGAGGATGCGCAAGGCGACAACACGGTCGAGGGTGAGGTCGAGGACGATCCGGAGGCGAGCGGCGGCGTCGATCCGGATGGTCCGGGCCGCACGAACAAATAGCAAGCGTGCGCCCGACCCTGCATCCGCGGCTGGTCAACGGCCGGTTCGGCGATCCGGCGGTCTTCGTGGAAGCCCTGCACCGGCCGGATGCGCTGTTGTTCGACCTCGGCGACCTTTCGCCGCTGGGCGCCCGCGACCTGCTGCGCGTCACCCACGTCCTCGTCTCGCATATGCATATGGACCATTTCATCGGCTTCGACCGGCTGCTGAGGGTTCACGTCGGCCGCGAGAAACGGATCGCCGTCGTCGGGCCCGAGGGTATATCGGCGGCGGTCGGCCACAAGCTGCAAGCCTATAGCTGGGATCTCGTGGATCGTTACGCGACCGATCTCGTCTTCGAGGTCATCGAGGTGCGGGCACCGGACACTCTCGCCGCCACGCGCTTTCGCCTGAAGGCAGGGTTCACGCGCGAGCCCGGCGACCTGCCTGCGCGGGGCGATGGCGGGACGATCGACTGGCCGGACTTGCGGTTGAGCGTCGCGGTGTTGGACCATCATGGGCCCAGCCTGGGCTATGCGATCGAGGAGCCGGTCCACGTCAACATCTGGCGCAACCGGCTCGATGCGCGGGGTCTCGCGACGGGTTCCTGGCTCCAGGGGCTGAAGCAAGCGATCCGTCGCGGCGAGACTGACGATACCCAGATCGCGCTTCCGGACGGCGGCTCCGCGCCGCTGCGTGCGCTGCGCGATCTGGCAAGCGTCGGGCGCGGGCAGAAGATCGCCTATGTGACCGACGTTGCCGACACGTCGCGCAACCGGGAGAAGATCGTCGCGCTCGCCGCCGAGGCCGACCTGTTCTTCGTCGAAGCGAGCTTTTCCGCCGCCGATCGGTCACATGCCGCGCACCGGGCGCATCTCACCACGATCGCGGCCGGCGAGATGGCGCGGGCGGCTCATGTGAGGCGGATCGAGCCTTTCCATTTCTCGCCGCGTTATGAAGGCGAGGAGGATCGCATGATCGCGGAAGTGATGGCCGCATTTCAGCCTTCAGCGATGATGGCGGAGGCGTGAGGCGTGAGGCGTGCGGCTGCATCTGATCGCGGCGGCGTTCGATGCCGCCGGGTTGCCGGGCGTCGCGCCACGGCTTTCGCCGGCTGTGGACGGCACGAGGACCAGCATGGCGGGAGGATCGCGTGACTGACTATCGCAAGCGCCGCGACCATATGGTCGACGTTCATCTCGCCCGCCGGGGCATTCGCGACCGGCGCGTGCTCCAGGCCATGCGGACGGTTCCACGCGAGCGCTTCGTGGCCGGGGGGCTCGAGGAGTTCGCCTATGACGACGCCCCGCTCCCCATCGAGGAAGGGCAAACCATCTCGCAGCCTTACATAGTGGCTGCGATGATCGAGGCAGCCGAGATCGCGCCGGGGAACCGGGTGCTCGAGGTCGGCGCCGGCTCGGGCTACGCGGCCGCGGTGATCGGCCGTATCGCGGATCAGGTATTCGCGATCGAGCGGCATGAGTCCCTCGGCGAACTGGCGCGCCAGCGCATGCGGGCGCTGGGATATGACAATGTCGATATCCGTATCGGCGACGGCACGAAGGGCCTGCCGGACGAGGCGCCGTTCGACGCCATTGTCGTCGCCGCCGGTGGACCCGGGACTCCGCCTGCGCTCAAGGAGCAGCTCGCGATCGGTGGTCGCCTCGTCATTCCAGTCGGCGATTCCGGCGAGCAGACGCTCCGCAAGATCACGCGGGCAAGCGAAACGCGCTTCGAGGAGGAGAATCTGGGTGCCGTCATGTTCGTGCCGCTGATCGGCGAGCAAGGCTGGCGGGAAGACGGGCGGCGGGCGGCGAGCAACCATGTGCCGGGCACGTCGCGCAGCCAGTCGCTCGCGACGATGATCGCCGACGCCGCCGAAGCGCTGCCCGCGTTCGACGATCCGGCATTCGGGCGGCTGTTCGACCGGTTCGCCGACCGGAAAGTCGTGCTGCTCGGCGAGGCCAGCCATGGCACGACGGAGTTCTACCGCGCCCGCGCCGCGATCACGCGCCACCTTATCGCGCATCATGGCTTCACCATCGTTGCTGTCGAGGCCGACTGGCCCGACGCCGCGACGGTC